>Ga0114999_10003440_pt1 | contig 19801 bp, 13 predicted proteins | sample ArcticOcean_MG_C_3_FD_89820 | JGI IMG/M metagenome (GOLD analysis project Ga0114999, IMG submission 89820) | Marine microbial communities from western Arctic Ocean - ArcticOcean_MG_CB8_126 | ecosystem: Environmental > Aquatic > Marine > Oceanic | place: Arctic Ocean: Canada Basin | collected...
AAGACTGTATCTGCTTCCAAGACATTGGCTTCATAGTACGGGCTCGCAATCGAAGTAATGTGATAGCCGGCCTCGCGAAGCAATGTCGTCGTCTGGTTGTCGCGCAACAACTTGCGCACATAGCGACGATCCTGAACCCCTGTGAGACCTGCTCCCAACATCTCGTGCAGGTACTCAAAGTTCAAGACCGAGGTAATCGACAACAGCGTCTGTGGATAGTTCGACACGGCGCGGGATAGAACATGAAAGCCCTGGTCCTCAATCGATTCAAGAAACTTCTCGTTGTCAAATCCATACAGGCGCTCAAGTTGATCAGCGCGGCCGTAGCCATCCAGGATGAGGTAGTAGATGTCAGGCCGGTCGTCGTCGTCGACCGCTCTTTCAAGAGCAGGGTTGTCTGGGGCCTGTACTTTCGCCTCGGGCCTGAACAGGTTGCCGCGGGCCACATCAATAAGAGCCATGCAAACCAAAATCGTTCCGATCACGTTGAACAGGTAGGTGGCCTGATCCAGATCTCTACGCACTCTGTAGAAAACAACGAAGGCCGCGCCAGCCAAGAGAAGCGCTCCCAGCTTGATCTGGTGATCAAGCCCGATGTCTCCCAATCCCGCTCCAAACCGAAGATGCGCATAGGTAGCCCAAAACGAGTCAAAGGTAAAGAATAGGAGCCAGGCGAGAGATGTCCACAGCGCGGCGAGTTTGGAGTTTCCCAGTATCACTCGTAGGGCAAGCCATGCCGTAAGGGCTAGTACAACGGTGATGAACGCGGGTTTGTACGTAACGTCAAAGCCAAATTGTGATTGGTTCGGCGCATACAGGAAGAACACAGGGAAGAGAGCGAAGAGCAAGGGATGGACGACAACTTGCTTCTCCGCTCGTGAACCCGCGCGGGATTCATCGCCACTAGATGTCGATTCTGCTTTTCCAGGACTAACGGCCATTACCACTCCGAGCGGAACGAGAGCGCGGTAGACTCGCTACAGCTTTGAAGCCGACAGTGGCATATCAATGCCCGCGACGCCTCGTTGATGAAAGACCACCGACCCACTCTGGCGGTCATACTACCGAGTTTCCGCCCCGGTCTTGTTCATGTCCATAAAGCGAAGGCCTTACGTAGCTCTGATGTCCCCGCGTATGCGCTGATAGTGCTTCCCAGCAAGCACGATGAGTTTTCAGCACCGATGCCCGCGCGAGGAATGCGCGGACATAGCGCTGCTATAGCGGGCTACGAACCCTGCTGGCTGCCTCGCCGCGCGCTTGGGTCAAGTATCCTTTCGCTTGCAGTGAAGGTAGTCGCCGGCAGGACACCGCGGCCCAGTAAGAACCCTAGGCCACAAATAGGGGGTTCGGAGGATGCCCGAACCGCACGTGATCCAGCACACTCATCAAAGGATGACTCCTCCTGCAAGGAACTGGTGGGCGAAGGTGTCGGCTGTGGCCGGCCTGGTTGGGGCCGCGATCGTATGCGGCGGCTGGCTGTTCTTTGCCATGGTCTTCCCCGAAACGGGGTGGGATTTCAGCCAGTTCTACATCACCGCCGGTCTGCCGATTGAGTCGATCTATGACCGAGCGGCGTTTGAATCCAGAGGTGTGGAGCAACTTGCTCCGCTCGGCGTCGATTACTTCCCGCCGTACGTTAGGCCGGCAGTCTTTTCGTTGCCGCTCGGTCCTCTCGCGTTTCTGAGCTACACCCACGCCTTGTGGCTGTTCGCCGGTATTCAGTTCCTATTCCTGTGCATCGTCCTGTTCCTGCTGAATCGTCGATTTGGGCTTCCCTGCGAAATGATCCCTGCCTTCATGCTCTGCTACCCGGCGATGATGGGTATCATCACGGGGCAGGATCCGCACACACTGCTCTTGCTCGTTCTGTCCGGCTTTCTGTTGTTGGAAAAGGGCCGCGATATTCTAGCCGGGTGCACTCTTGCACTGTGTCTATACAAGTTCAACCTGATACTCTGGCTCCCGTTGCTACTGCTAGCACGTCGTCGATGGACGGCCCTGGGTAGCTTTTGTGCGGCAGGCGTTGCCCTCGCTGCCGCTTCCGCTCTACTGGCGCCTCCGGGGGATTATCTGCGCCTGCTCGCGAACATTGAGCAATACACGATAGCCTTCACACCGGAATCAATGATCGGCTTCCGCGCGCTCAGCGTGACGCTTGGTTGGGAACCTCTCTACTTCCTTGTTTCCCCGGTCCTCGTCGCGGTCGGATTCCCGCTTCTTCGGAATCGCCCGCTACCGGAGGCCTACATGCTGGCCATCATCGGGTCGATGCTGTGTTCCTATCACGTGAACTGGTATGACGGCGCGCTCCTCCTCATCCCGATTGCTCTCGTCCGTGAGCGCGGGTCGGCTCCGGCTCAGATGCTGGGTTCCGTCCTATTAGCAGTTTTTCCTTTGTGGGTCTACCGGCCCGTGATTGCCTCAATGGTGGCTCTACTCTGGGTATTGATTGCGTGGAAGACGCCGCGCTCGTCGGAGGCGGTTTTGGCTCCGTCACCAGCTAGCGTTTCGACTGGATGACCGGTCGCATCGAGGCGCCGACCAGCTTGGGTGGCACGCAGCCGCAGGCGGGTACACTCCGGCCGACCATGACGCCGAAGGCCGTGCGACGCTCACAGCCGCGGCGGCGCTTTCAGTCGCAGCAAGAATCCCCCTGTGCCTCCGGCATCTGGGTGTCTTGCGTCAACTCGATCGGGATGTAGCGATACGGCTGAGCCTCGAGGGTGTAGTACGTCTTCGGTTCAAGCATGTCAAGGCGCGCATCGAAGTACTGGTTGAGGATGAATCGGAAAGTATTGACTGCGCTGAAATCCTCTGGAATCTCCGCCGCGGCAACGTCCGGCAGCCGGAGCGCGTTCAGGATGCCGAACCGCTCGATGATCGATGGATGCGAGAGGTCGCTCAGCCACTCTCCCGACGCCGGCCCGTGGTCCGACATAACGACGATCACCGGGGGCCGCTTGGAGCGAGCCTGAATCCGATCGACCGTTTCGATGAGTTGTCGATTGATGTACTGTACCTGACCGCGGAAACCTTCAATGTAGTCGCTTTTCGTAGCTCCCGGCTGCATCCACTCGAAAGCCATTCCCTCTGCCCATGAGTACCGCCAAGGCGGATTCACTGCCTCACCTCTCGGGCCAAAGATAAATGGTGGGTGTGGTGTGACCACTTGTACAAACACGAACTTGGGCCCCGGTAAATCCGCGGCCTCTCCGACCCAATCGAGCGCAAATCGCGTGCGGGCCCTGTGATGCTCGTGGAGCGCCGACATGCCCAGTATCCGGGAAACGACCTGAATCGGTGTGCGGGGTAGCAGATTTGCCTCAAAGTAGTTCAGAAACCACCAACGCGATATGCGGTTGTCGCTCCGCCAACTAATGTTGTCGTATTGCGTCGCGACGGAGTACGTCGTGTAGCCGCGTGCTTGGAGGAAGCGGCCCAGCCGGTTTTCGTTTAGTAGTCGCCGAGACAGCCACCAGTTAGAAGAATCCTCTAGGTTTCCGTCGATCAGATTCTGCATGTAGTCCATGTTGAGGATGGACGCGACGGACAGCGCTGTCGTCGAGTAGTTCGAGACGGCTTCGGGTGAAACGGAGAACCCTCGTTCTTTCAACTCCTCGATGAACGGTTGGTTGTCGTAGTCAAAAACGTCGGCCAGAATATCCGCGCGTGCATAGGTGTCAGGGAGAATCCAATAGATATCCGGTGGCTCTTCAACGGCTTCCTTGCCGGCGGTTGGAAGCGATTCGTGCCTCAGGCCAACGACCTTCTCAATTGCGATGGCCGTATACGTGTGCTGTGCCCCGATCATCAACGGAATCACCACGGCCGCGGTGCCGAAGACATTCGCGAAATAGGTCCAGTTGCTATGAAGACGGTACTTGCGGACCAGGGTCGCGACGCCTCCCCACAGCACAGTCAATACCACCCACAGCGCGGCATGCGATCCGGGGTCCCAGTGAGTCCCGGGAAACCAGCCGAAATCGTTGAGTTTCCAAGCGATGGCGCCATACGCAAAGAAAAGCGTGAGGGTTAGGCTTGTCAGTAGAGCCGACTTGCGAAGGTCACCCAGCCACCAGCGAAGAGCGATCCAAAGTAGTGCTGTGCCAACTGTCGATAGCACGATCGAACGCGTGATGGCCCACGCATCCACAAACGAGAAGGCTTCTACGTAGAGAAATAAGATGGAATTGATCGCGAACAGAACAGGGTGAATAACGACTTGCTGCTCACCCTGTGAGTGTCGGCTGATTCGTTTCTTATTTGTCTTCATGGCGTCCGGCTATTTGGGAGTCTAGATCACACAACTGGTGGCGCCAAGAGGTCTGTCGAGTGCCATGAAACCTGCGCTGGCCGTCGCTGTGGCCGAATGCTCATTCATCTGACTCGTCATTTGACGATCGGCGAATCTGCTTGGAAGGGAGTCTCACTTCGATCTTCTCCCGCTGCGGTAGTCCGAGAAGAGGCCTTGGGGAACGAGTTGTCTGGTCGCGGCATTTCACCGAGAGTCGTAGAAGTAACATTGTTGGCAATATCAATCGGAATAGAGCGATATGGTTGCGACCCAATGATTAAGTATGTCTTCGGCTCGAGTAGGTCAAGGCTGGTATCGAAGTAGTGATTGAGAACCAGGCGGAACGTGTTAACCGTGCTGAGATCGTCAGGAACCGCGGTCGGTGGAACGCCCGGCAGGCTGAGAGCGCTTAGGACACCGAAGCGTTCGATGATCTCCGGATGCCTCTCCGTACGCGAAAGGTCCTTAACCCACTCACCAGCATCCGGCCCATGGTCAGACAGCAACACAATGATGGGGAGGCGCTCCGAAGCGCCCTGGATCTTGTCAATCACCTCAATCAGCCGTTTGCTGATGAAACGCACTTGATCAAGGTAGCCCGCGTGATAGTCTTTCTTTGTCGCCCCCTCCTGCATCCAATAGAAGCCCAATCCTCCCATCTGCGTATAAGGCCAGGGCGGATTGACGGCTCCTCCCTCCGCGTCGAAGATGAATGGCGGGTGAGGTGTTACCAATTGCACGAAAACGAACTTGGGGCCGGGTAGATCCGTCGCTCGTCCCACCCAGTCGAGACCGAAACGTGTCCGGGCGCGATGATGTTCATGCAGCATCGAGAAGCCGAGCATCCGCGACAAAGGCGAAATCGGCGTATGGTGTAGGAGCAACCTCTCGTAGTCGTTCAGAAACCACCATCGCGAAACAATGCTGTCGCTCCGCCAATTGACGTTTGTATTTTGAGCCTCAACAGAATAGGTGGTATAGCCTTGGGTTTTGAGAAAGCGGTTGAGCCGGTTCTCGTGCAACAATCGCCGCATCAGGCGCCAGTCGAAGTAGTCCTCAGGCACGCCTCTAACCAGGTTCTGAGTGTATTCCATGTTAAGCGCGGAGGCGACCGACGCGGCGGTTGTTGAGTAGGTCGATACCGCCTTAGGCACGATGGTGAAGCCCCTTTGCCGCAACGCATCGAGAAACGGCTTGTTGTCGTAGTTGTACAAGTCGGCCAGGATATCCCCGCGCGCGTATGCGTCGGGGAGTATCCAGTAGATGTCAGGGGGCTCTGGCATGGCCCTGGTGCCGGCGACGGGAAGCGATTCGTGCTTCCATGCAACCGTGTCTTGAATGACATAGGCTTCGTATGTGTGCTTGCCCGAAACCAAGAACGGGAAAATGACGGCCGCGGTACCGACGACGTTGGCAAAATAGGTCCACGCTCCCTGAACCGGATACTTGCGTATCAGTGCGACGGCGCCGTACAAGACGGCGCACATCGTCGCGAGAAGCACGGCATGAGCGCTAGGGATCCATTGGGTGGACGGGAACCAGCCAAAATCGCCCAGCGCGTCGACGATCGCCCGATACGTGAAGAACAGCAGAAACGTCAAGCTTGTCAGTAGCGCAGACTTGTGAAGATCACCGAGCCAGAACCGGAGAGTTACCCACCCTAGCGCGGCTACGACCAGCGAAAGAGTTGTCGCGCGTACGATAGACTCGGCATCGACGAAAGAGAAACTTTTCGCGTAGAAGTAAAGGATGGGATTGAGAGCAAAGAGAATGGGGTGGAGGACAACTTGTCGCCCGCCCTTTGAGGCCCAGCTCGACTTCTTGGCGTTTGCTTCCATGGAGTCAGGCTAGGCGATCGATAAGGCTCGATCTGGCGTCGTCAGGGGATGGCTTGACACGCGTTTGTCCGGCCGCTCTTATGCCTTCAGTTCTGGGGAACGACTTCGAGTGTGAAGCTCAGGCCTCGTTCGTGGTTGAGTCGGGCGGTGAGATCCAGATCAAGGTTCTCGATGAGGATCTGCCGATGCTCACCGCTTGGCGTTACGTAGTGGATGGTGTTGCCGGACATCCAGTGCTCTCGGGAGGTCACGATCGTCTCATCCCGCCGCGCCAGCAGATAGAGGGGCGCGTCGTCGATCGTGCTCCCAGCGTGATTACCACGAAGCACTTCCACCGAAGCCGGGTCTCGTGGATCGGCCATGGCTGGTTCAACGGAATCGCTCGGACGGACTTCGATCATCTCTGGTTCAACGGGTGTGGGCGGTTCAGCAGCCGGTGCGGGTACTTGCTCGACATCCGCGCTCGAGCGGGTCGCCGTATTGTGGTCGACAATTACGATCCGCTCACTGCGGCTTGCGTAGTTCCCGTAGCCAAAACCGAACGGCAGATAGACCACGGGAAAACGATACGGGAAGCCCGCGGCGTGCCGATATCCAAAATCGACGCCGCGGAATCCGTGAATGTTGTTCGGGTCGGTGTGCGCCCGAGGTGATCGGCCGTGAGACTCCAATGGAGGAATCGAGTTGCCCATCCGGGGTATCGATTGAGCTCGGGGAACCGTGATCACAGTGGGGGTTACCGTATGGCGTCGCACACCGGTGTGAGGTCGTGCGGGTGCGCGGGGCGTCCGTACTCTCGGAGTCTCAGTGCGCACGATGCCGCTACGCGATGTGCTGGGCGTGGCTTGATTGGGAACCGCTCTAAATGGCGCATCTGTTGATGATGCCGACGCTCCCACGTTCCCGTTCGGGTGCGGTGTCCCGGCCCCGGTACTTGCTCCGCCAACGCTTGAGGGCGTGCCGCCTAATCCGCGAGAAGTGGAGCGTCCGGGGCCTATCCGAGAGGTGGACCCTAACGAGCCGCGCCGGCCGGACCCAACTCCAACACCACCTCGGCTGGCGCCACCACCGCCCCGGCCGACTCCGGTGCCGCTCCTACTAATTCCGACACCGCTCTGCGCGTCAAGCTGCCCGGCCGGCCACACAAGGCCTACCGAGATCAACGCGACGACGATGGCGTGGGGGTGTTTCATGGCAGACTAACATCTTCAGGGTACCTCCAAACTGAGATTCCGACAAGACATAGCGTGAGTCGTAGGCCTGTTGCCCGTCGCGATGAGCGGCACCATGCCTCGATTAGTCCGGCCCGTACAATAGGTCTGTGGAAGCTCAGTTCGACGTCGTAGGTGTAGGTTTGAATGCTACCGACACCGTATTGATGGTGTCACGGTTTCCGCCGCATGGCGGCAAGGTTCCTTTCACCGAAGAGGTCCAAAGCCCTGGCGGGCAGGTTGCAAGCGCCATCGCGACGTGCCAGTCGTTGGGCCTTCGCACCAAATACATCGGTTCGGTCGGTGACGACGAGCGTGGGCGGATTCAGATCGAAAGCCTTAAGTCCACGGGTATCAATCTGGAGCACGTGCAGATCCGGGAGGGCTGCGCCAACCAGTCCGCATACATCGTTGTGGACCAGGAAACCGGCGAGCGCACGATCTTCTGGCGGCGCGACGACTGCTTGCGGATTGACCCCGATCAAATCCACGAAGACCAGATCACCTGTGCCCGACTGCTGCACATCGACGGTCACGATACGCCGGCTGTTGAACGGGCCGCGTCGATTGCGCGCAATGCGGGCATTCCGGTCACCGTCGACGTGGACACCATCTACCCGGGCTTCGACCGTGTCCTCCCATTGGTCGACTACCTGATCGCCTCGTCCGAGTTTCCCGGCCGTTGGACCGGCGAGCAGGATCCCTTCCGGGCGCTCAAGTTGATTCAGAGCGAGCACAAGATGAAGGTGGCAGCCATGACCTTGGGTTCCCGCGGGGCTCTCGCCCTCGTGGAGGGGCGCTTCCATTATGCGCCGGGATTCGTCGTCGATTGCGTGGACACTACCGGCGCGGGCGATGTCTTCCACGGTGCCTTCTGTTACGGCCTGTTGCAAGGCGAACCGATCGACGAAATCCTTGAGTTCTCGAACGCGATGGCCGCGCTCAACTGTCGCGCGTTGGGTGCCCGCGGGGGCATTGCTTCAGCCGAACAGGCTCGTGAATTGATGGTGACGGCCGAGCGGTGTGTGTCCCCGACCTATTCCAACCACGTTGGACCTGCCTAATCCAAAATGTTTCCGATTCGCGACGACGCTCCTCGCTTTGGTACGCCGTTTGTCACCGTAGCGCTCATTGCCGTCAATGTGACGGTCTTTCTCTATCAGTTTTCCTTGGCTGTTGAATCGCCGGGTGCACAGCAAGCGTTCGTCGAGACGTTCGGGTCGATTCCTCTCCGCACTGAGCAAGCCTTTGCCGGCCGATATCCGGTGGTTGCTGGGATCGGTCCCGTGTTTACATCGATATTTCTGCATGGCGGCTGGCTCCACTTGATCGGCAACATGTGGTTCCTGTGGATCTTCGGCGACAACGTCGAAGACGAGTTGGGGCACTTCGCGTACTTGCTCTTCTATCTCGGCTGCGGCTTGCTTGCTTCGACGGCGCACATCCTGGCGAACCCGGCATCGGTGATCCCCGCGGTCGGGGCGAGCGGGGCCATTGCAGGGGTAATGGGGGCCTACCTCGTCCGGTTCCCCTATGCCCGCATCGTGACGTTGATTTGGATCTTCGTGTTTGTCACGACGATCGAAGTACCAGCAGCCCTAATGCTGGTCTATTGGTTCGCGATCCAGTTCGCGAGCGGGGCGGCGGAAACCGGAGCGTCTGACACGGGAGGGGTGGCTTGGTGGGCGCACGTGGGTGGCTTCGTAGCGGGTGCCATTCTCATCTGGGCGCGGCCTCGTCGCCGCAGGCGACGTCGGACATATCATCACTAATGTCCCCCTTGGAAACGATGCAGGCACAGGTAGTTCTCTATTCGCGTGATGGCTGCCATCTCTGCGAAGAAGTGCGCGCTCAACTCGATAACTTACGGCACGAGCACGGCTTCGCCCTGACGGAAACCGATATTGATCGGGAGGGCAATCTTCGGGAGAAGTACGGTCACGACATTCCGGTCGTTACCGTCAACGGAGTGGAAGCGTTGCGTCACCGTTGGAGCCCGCGGAGCTTTCTGGACGCACTACGTAAGTCCGGCTAGTTGGTGCTGTTGCGTGAGTAGAGTTGAGCAAACTCGCGGACACGTTCCTGGTTCCTGCTGACTCGGCCGGCGGCTTCGTACTGAGCGACCTTCGCTTCGGTGTAGAGTTGAAACGCGGCTTTACGTTTCATGTCGAGTTGACTTTTGCGGATATTGTCACGCTCGTCAATGAAGCCCGCCATGTCCGCATCCCGGCGCTCTAAGGGCCGGAAGATGACGAAGTTGTCTCCGACCTTGCGGGGCCCAATCGCTACGTCGATTTCGCCGCTGAACGGCTCGGGGCCGATCTCCGCCGCGCGTCCGACATCTTGAACAAGGTCGCTGTTCTTGAAAAACTCACTGATGCGGACTCTGGCTCCCAAGCGGGCGCCCACCTGACGTAGTGAGGCGCCGGGCTTCTGGGCCTCGTCGGCTATCTGCTGTGCGCGTTGCTGCGCTAGGTCTGCGGTTTTCCGTCCAACCAAGCTATCCCGAATCTTGTCCCGTACTTCCTCAAGCTCCGCGAGCCGCATGGGCTCGAACGCGCTGACGACACCGATTTTCGTGATGCCCCCTTCGGTGCTGATTGCCGGATTCCCCGGTTCGTTCGTGAACAGTGTGTTGATGAAGACTTGATCTCCCGCGATCTCCGCCGGCGGGGTGTTGACATTAAAGGTCGGCAGCGTCCGAACCTCAACGTTGAATTCCTGTCCGACCTGTTCCAGGTTGGCGCCTGCCGCACGAGCGGCCGCTGCGACTCGGTCGATCAGTTTCGCCCGGTCGCGGAACATTGTTTCTTGGCGGAGAGTGGAGAGGATCTGCTCCTGCACTTCTTCAAACGGCTTCGTCCTGCCAACTACTTTTTCCTGCAACTTGATGATGTGGTAGCCGGCCGTGCTCTTGACGACATCGCTGATGGCCCCTGGTTCAAGCGCCAGGGCGGCTTTCTCGAACTCGGCCGGGTACTCGCCTTCGCCGAACCAGCCAAGGTCGCCGGCATCTTCGACGTTCGCGGTGTCTTCGGAGTGCTCTTTCGCCATCTCGTCATAGTCGGCGCCGTCGCGTATCTTCTTGAGGACTTCCTCCGCCTTGGTCTTCTGCGCCGGCACTTCCGCGTCGGGGTCGTCCATGTCGCCCATGAAGAGGATGTGGCTCGCGCGCGCTTGTTGCGACACACGGTAGTTTTCACGATTCTGCGCGTAGTACTGCCGCAGCCGCGACTCCGGAACTTCCGGCAAGGGCAGGCTACTGTCGTCCATCACAAGCAGCTTGACCGTTCTTGTTTCGGGAATACGGTGCTGCGCCTTCTCTTGCTCGTAGGTCGTACGCAGTTCTTCATCGCTGACTCGGACGCGTGAGGCGAAGTCCCCCGCGGAGACCTTGATATATTCGATGCTGGCCTCTTCGTGCCGGGCGCGATAGGCCTCTTCCAGTTCCGCGTTCGTTACGAGAATGTTGCTGGTAACGAGATTCGTCAGGCGCGTCTCGACGGCCATACTGTCCGCGAGTTGTTGCTCGAATTCCGGAATGCTTAGCTTGAAGCTCTGTTGCACGTATTGGGCATAGGTAGCGGTCCCGACGAAGACACCCTCGGGAAATAGGAACGGCATCTGGAACCTCAGCCACTCAGCCACCTCTTGCTCGTTCGGATACAGACCAAACTTGTTCGCTTCCTGCAACTGGACTTTTCTTTCTACCAGGGCGTTGACGGCACTGGCCGACGAAAGGACGATGGTGTTGAGGGGTAGATCGGCCGGCACGCCCTGCGTGACCATACGGGTCGCTACCTCGCGCCCCGTGATCGATATCCCATCGACTTCGCCGAGAGAGATATCGGTCGGTTGCGTCGGGTTGCTCAGCAAACCGGGGATGAGGGTGATGACCATCGAAAACGCAACGAGTGAAAGAAGGCCGCCCAAGACCCAGCGCACAACATTTTTTTGGCTTCGGAAGAGGTTGAACATACTCGACTCATTATACTTAGTGGCCGTTGAAAAGGATGCTGATTCTGCAATTGTGTTTGAGACGGGGTTTTAGCGGCTCGTGAGCTGGCAAGACCAACTGCGGGTGGTGCTCGTCGAGCCGCGCAACCCGTTGAACATCGGGGCCGCCGCGCGGGCGATGCTGAACTTCGGGTTTTCGAACCTTTGGCTGGTCGATCCCTATGACAAAGCGTTCCGCGAAGCCCGCTCGGCGGTCGGGGCCGCCGAGGTTCTCCGTCAAGCGCGGGTGACCGAGCATTTGGCGGAAGCGCTGGGGGATTCCTCGCTGGTCGTAGGTACCTCGGCGATGCAGGGCCGCGCGGAAGACCAGGTCCAGCGCACCTTGCCCGGCGGGGCTCATCCGCTGCGAACGCATCTCGAAGACCGACCTGCAGCTCTCGTGTTCGGCTCTGAGAAGTTCGGCATGAGCAACGACGACTTGAGCCACTGCGACTGGATTCTTACCATCCCGACCGAAGAAAGCTGTCCCTCGATGAACCTGGGCCAGGCCGTTGCGCTTTGCTGCTACGAGATCGCGCGGCATGCGCGGGCCATTCCGAGCTTGAAAACACCTGCCTCGGCGAGCGCCGATGAACGTGACCGCATTGTCCAGATGCTTGTCCCGATGCTCGAAGCCGGCGGCTTCATCCTCCCCGCGAACCGCGATTCGCAAGTCGGCAAGCTACGCCGCTGGGTCGGCCGTCTCCGCCTCGCCCCCAAAGATGCCCGCACCTTCCAAGGCATGCTCCGCCAAATCCAATGGAAGTTGGATAACCCTTGAGAATGCGTGACTCCGTGTCGCCGTATTCCGTGAACCTGAGACGATCCCGATCCGTGGACAAATGAAAGCGTGAAAGGGGGGAGAAGGGCGGCAGGCCCGGACCCTGCCCGTTCCAGGGTGGCGCGCATCGGCGCCGGCCACGGCACGCCGTGCTCCTACGTTTTGCAAGCGAGGCGCGGGGCGTCTATCAGCGGATTAAGGCTTGTCGTGCACCATCCTGCAACATCCTGCAATATGGATTTTTGGGTATTTCCTGGTCCCGTGGCAACTCGAGGAGGGTATTTTCGGAAGATTGTCGGAGCGCAAGTGATTTATTATGAATGAGGTAGCGTGATTCTTTCGCTGTGACCGTGATCTTGGTGAGGCCGGGAAATCGGGAAAACCGGACGGGGGCGGTGTTTCACAAATCGAACCAAATCCGCCCGGTCTTGGCCCAGGTCCGTACGTTGGGGCTCCTCGTCGAAACCATGCCCGTTCACGGGCCTACGGACGACCGGATGTCGGAGCTTTAATGTATAGAGCAGTACCAAGCCCGATGCTTCCCGACGGATTTCGGGAGACGATAGGTGGAACGAAGAGAGAGTCCGAGATGCGCCTTGCCGCGACCGTGTTGACTCTGCTTCTAGGCGTGGGCGGAACCGCTTGGAGCACCCAGTGCGGTCCGCAGCCAGCCTGCGCGGTTGTCTATCCCGGATCAGTCGTGTTTGTCGGTAGGTTCCTAGACCCCGGCGTTGAATGGTCAATGGGACAGGAGCGTCCCGCGCGACTGGAGGTTGTGGAACACTTTGCCGGTCCCGACCTGGGAGAAGAGGAGATACGCATCGAAGGGATCCTTCCGTGGATCAATCCGAAAGGGCTGTGGCTAATCAGCGCCGTGCGTAAGAAGGACAGCCGGGCCATCCAAATCGACATCTGTGGCAATACTGGGCCGCTCGCAGAACACCAGGAGGAACTCGACTATCTCCGGCGGCGAAGGCGGGGTGAGACCGCGACTCTCATCTCCGGTTCCGTCGAGGTTTTCAATGAGCCGATAGGTGGCGTCGAGGTGGTTGCTTCCGGAACCGATGGCCTCGAATACCGGACCATGAGCAACTCACTCGGAGAATACGAGTTCTCGCATGTCGCTCCGGGCGACTATTCCATGCGCTTGGAACTGTCCGATCCACAGAGTAAACTCTACCGTCCCATCCCTCCGGTTTCCTGGGAAGACATCGAACTAGCGGGTGATCTCGCTCGACTCGGTGTGGCACGGGGCTCTTGCGCCTACGCCTCGTTTGCCCTTGCTCACGACGGAGAGATTTCGGGCAGGTTGTTCGAAGAGAACGGCGACTCCGCCAGCGGCGTTTCCGTCCAACTCAGATCCGCAGAGGAAGAGGTGTATCTTCAACGTGACAAGTCTGTTGAGTCCGACCGTGAGGGATCGTTCCGGTTCGTTGGGGTGAATTCAGGCGAGTATCGGTTGGGGGTCAATATCAACAAGTTCGATCGGAGGGGACTGTATCGCACAACCTACTATCCAGACGTAGCGGCCCAAGACGAGGCACAGGTGATCGAAGTAGGCAAGGCGGAGAAGGTGAGAGGACTGGAACTCCATCTTCCACCACGCCGCGCCGAGAGAATGATCAAGATCACCGTGGTCGATCCGGAAGGGCATCCCGTTGAAGGCGCTCGCATCGTGGATGCGCCAACGGGCGTTCACTCCGATGCTTACTACTCGGTCAGGCCTACCCAGAAGACCGATGCACAGGGGCGGGCTGAGACAACAGTAGCCGCCGGATTCCGATACGCAATCGTGGCTCTAAGAAGACCCAATTTCACCGAAGAAGAGCCTATTGCTTCCCGTGGTCTAGTGATTCCGCCCGGACGTAAACCGGTAAGTGTTCGACTCGTAATGGACCGGGACGCGGCAGATATTGACTGTGGTGACGACATGTTTCTAGACGATGCAATCGCTCGTGGAACGGCTACTTGTGACAATCTGCCCGCGGAAGAGCAGGAATGAAAAATGGCTTGGGGCCCAATCAATAAAAAAGCCCCTGAGCGACACAAGCCGCCCAGGGGTTGAGGCTTTTGGAGTTGTCTGCCTACAGGGTCAGGAGCTTCAGATATCGAACACCGGCCAGTCGCGCCAGCGCTTCCACTTTGCTGATCTTAATCCGGCCGCCCACGATCTTCGCCACCTTGGGCGTACCCACCGTCTCGAAGCCCAGCTTCTTCAGTGCCGCCAGTGTTTCCGGCGTCGCGTCCGCCAGCCAGACTTCGATCTCAACTTTGCCCGATCCTCCGGCCGCCACGCGCGCGGCCAGATCAGGATGAATCTTCGCGCGGATGGCCGGCTCACCTTCAGGGATCGATTGCGAAACCGGCTGATTCGGACGCACGCGGACATCTGCCTGCGCCTCTTCAATCCGTTCTCGGCCTTGCCTGTAGGGCCGCGGAGCCACCGGCGCAGCCGCATCCTGAGCGATGACTCCACCCGCGATTGAGTACGACTTGTTCGCCATGGACGCCCCGGCCAGTCGCCGATTGGCGGCCATTTTCTTCTTCTCGCCGAAGACGCCTTCGTAGCTCACGCCGTGGGGCATCTCGACCGGCACATCAACCCGCCGCGGCCTGCCACCCTCGGTGACGACTCGCTCTTCGACGGCGACAAACGATGTGAACTGCGTCATCAGCCGATAATCGAGACCAAGCTGCGTGATCTGTTCCTTGATCTCTGCTCGCGGATTGCCGTTCTGCACCCCCGCGTAGTCCTGGCTCGTCAGATCGGCAATGCGTGTGCGCGCCCACATCGTCGCCAGCACGTCATGTTCCGTAGCGCTACGGGAGAACGATACGGGGACAGTCCGCTCAAAAGCACGCCCCGACATCTTGCCCGTGAGGCGGATCGATCCGCGTCCCTCGCCTGTGTAGCGGCCCGTCAGCACAACGGGCTTCGCCGAGAACAGATCGGGGATCTGCTTCGGGTACACGTCCGCTACGGGCAGTCCACCGAAGTCGACCGCAATATCGGTCAGCAACGGGTTACGAATCCTTTCATGGAAGCGCCGCGCAGCCGCCGAGCCGTCGTCTTGCAATCCGACGAATTCCGCCTCGCCGCGCCCGAACCGAGCCATCTTCTCAAGCAGGAAGCGATTCACCGAACTGCCAATGCCGAATGAGAAGATCCGTGCATTCGGGTGTTTTTGAATCTCGTCAATGATCGCCATGTCGTTGCCGACATAGCCGTCCGTCATGAACGAGACGATCCGAACATGCTCCTGCGAGTCCGACGGATCGAGCGCCGTACGGATCGCCGTCATCATCTCCGTGCCGCCGCCGCCCCGCCGCGACGCCAGAAACTCCTGCGCGGCGCGAATGTTGGCGGGCGTCGCCGGAACTGGCTTCGGAAACAGTACCTTCGTCTGTCCGGCGAACGTAATCAGATTGAATGTGTCACGCGGATACAATCCGTCGATGGCCAGCTTCATCGTTTCCTTGGCCTTGTCCATCGGGAAGCCGCTCATCGAGCCCGACGTATCGACGACGAATACCAGTTCCTTCGGCGTCACATCCTCAACGGTGAAGCGCTCAGGTGGCTGCAAGATCATCGAGAAGAAACCGCTCTTCTCAGCCTGATGCGTCAAGATGGCATCCTCGATCTTTGCGCCAGCGACCTTGTAGCGCAGGATGAAGTCCTTATTCGGAAGTACGGCTTGTTTCTTTAACGTGGCAACCGCGCGGCTCTTGGCCGGACGGTCCAACGTGATCTCGTGCGTCTTCGAAACGAAGCCATCTATCGGGACACCGGCATTCACCGAGACCTTCACCGATATATCATGCCCCGCTCGCGTGCCCTTGGGTGTGACAGGCGGTGTGATGCGCGAGGCGTCAGGAACCTGATCGGTATCCGGGGCCCAGCCGCCGCCCTGTTTGCCGGTAGCATTGCCGGGGATATAGCGCGGTCCCACCACCATCGGGAACACGAATTCGTACGCGCCCTCGTCGTATTTGAGGTGCTCGACATAGCTGATGACGATCTTGACCGTCTCGCCCGGCTGAATATTCGCCACCGCCTGCGTGAAGATATTCGGCCGTTCCTGGTCGAGTAGGGCAGCCGCCTGGCCTCGGTTGCGGGCATCCTCGTAGATCTTGCGGGCCTCTTCACGGCGCTTGATCTTGCCCTTGACCGTGCGGTCGCCGATCAGCATCGTCATGTCGTCAACGGCCGCGTTTTGCGGCAGCGGAAACGTGTAGACGGCTTCAATGCGGTCTTCAAACGGGTTCTCGAACTCCTGAGTCACGGTGACGCGAGCCAAGAATCCACTGATGGTGGCTTCAACGTCCGTATGTTTGAGTGGGCACAGCCCTTGTGGCGCACCCTGGTCGTCAAGACTCACCAGCGTGCCGGCGGTTGCTTCGGCGACTCCGGTATCGCCACGCGGACGGGCCTCGCTCCGCATCGTGGGAAATAGGGATGCCATCCCCAGGGCCGCTAGGGTCGCGCAGGCAAAGATGTAACGCTTCATGTCGATCATAGAGTCTCCTCACATGCCGCCTCCGCGCCGGCTGGTAGCCAAGCGCGTCGGCGGGAATCAGAGTCCTTCTGAAAAGCGTTCGGCCTAGCGGATCCGTTGGGCCTGCTTCCCGTGCAGGCTCTGTAAGGTTTGACTCGACAACGGTGAAAATGTTCAAGGAAAATTTCCCCTACTTGGTCGGTAGTTCGACACGGACTGCGTCGACATCGCTCGGAGATCGATCAAGAGCGAGAAATTCGAAAATCAATGCGAACAAATCGGTCTCGGCGCGCGTCTACACTAAGTTAGGGTGCCTAAGCGTCGGTCCACCTGTCTTTTTCGTAACGATCGGGAACCGAATGTCACCTTGCTACGTATGAGACAAGTGTCAACGGCACGAGTAATCGCGGACAATGAGAAGGCGTCCCTTGGTCCGGCCCTTCACGAAGACAGATAACCGACACGAGAACGAGAGGTCAGCGACCGTTTGTTAGCTGGCGCCGGCTCTTTTGTTCTATTGATTCACAAAGACATAACACTATGGGTCCTCGCCTCAAAGCCTACGGAATTCTTCTGCTGCTCGTCGCGGCCGGAGCCGGAGCCTACTACTGGACGAACTCCGAAGCTGTGTCCGATGCGACGCAGGCCGCGACGAAAGATGGCACGAAGGCCGAGAAGAAAGCCGAGGCCGCCGAAGCGGTACCGGTGGAACTCGCCGAGGCCGCGTCGGGTGCGATTTCGTCGTACCTTTCCTCAACTTCGAATCTCCGGGCTCGTCGTGATATCGAGGTCATGTCGCGCGTAGAGGGCGTCGTGGAACAACTGCTGGTCGAAGAGGGCGACTTTGTTCGCGAGGGTCAGACTTTGTGTGTCCTCGACGATACCGATCTTCAGATCAACCTCACCCTCACCAAACAACAGCTTGCGCAAGCGCGTATCCAACTCGAGCAAGCGAAGATCGAGCAACAAAAGTGGCTCACACAAATCGCCAACTCCAAGTCTGAACTTCAACGCCAGGAAACCGCGCTCAAGGAACAACTCGTGAGCGAGCAGGAAGTCGACCAACTTCGCTACCAACTCGACACCCAAACGCACGACGAGCGCGCCGCGGCGTCCCGCGTGCGTGAAGTCGGTCACCGTGTCGACGAACTCCAAGCGCAGATCGAACAAGCTAACCTCGAGATCTCGCGGACACAAGTCCAGGCCCCGTTCGGTGGCTACATTACTGAGCGTCAAGTCGAGTTAGGACAGACCGTCCGCACCCAGCAGAAGCTCTTTCAGCTAGCCGCGTTCTCGCCGCTCTATGCCGACGTCCATCTCTCCGAGCAGGAAACCGGCCTCATCCGCCCGGGACAGGAAGCCCAAATCCTGCTTGGTGTGGACGAACGCGGACAGGCTACCGGCAATGTCGCTCGTATCAGTCCGATCGTTGACGGTTCCACCGGAACGGTCAAGGTGACGGTGGAGCTGCGACCGGTCGATCGCGAGTTCCGCCCCGGCGCATTCGTGCGGGTCAACATTCAGACCGATACGCGCCAGGACGCCGTCTTGATCCCCAAACGCGCCATTGTTGAAGAGGATGGAGAAAGCTACATCTTTACGGCGGACGGTGAGATTGCCCACCGTCGCAAAGTCGCCCTCGGTTACGAGAACGCGGGCGAGGTGGAAGTCCTCACCGGCGTGAGTGCCGGTGACTCGATCATCGTCGCCGGACAAGGCAATTTGAAGGAAGGCTCGAAGATCCGCGCCGTCGATAGCTGATCCCGCGCCGCACCCGCAATCCCCATGGAAATTACTAAGACTGCGATACGTCGTCCGGTGACTGTGGCGATGTTCGTTGTCGCGATCATGCTGTTCGGGATCGTATCCTTGCAGCGGCTGCCGCTGAATCTGCTGCCCGACATCTCCTACCCGTCACTGACGGTTCAAACCGAACTGGCCGACACCGCGCCGGCTGAGATCGAAGCGCTCATCACACGGCCCGTCGAAGAGCAGGTCGGCGTTGTCGGAGGGCTAAGGCGTCTTACGTCGATCTCGCGCTCCGATCAATCGGAAGTCGTCCTTGAGTTCGCCTGGGACACCAACATGGATTTCGCGGCCATGGATGTCCGCGAGAAGCTCGACGGTCTGGTGCTTCCCGAAGATGCCGAGAAGCCTGTCGTCCTGCGTTTTGATCCTTCGCAGGACCCGATCATGCGGATGCAGATCTTCGGCGACCTCAGCCTGAGTCAGCTCCGCTACTTCGCCGAGAAAGAACTCAAGCAGGGTCTCGAGTCAACCGAGGGCGTGGCGGCCGTCAAGGTTCTCGGTGGCCGCGAAGAGCAGATCCGCATCGAGGTCGACGAAAAACGCCTCGCCGAGTTGGGTATCCCCATCACCCAGGTCACCAATATTCTGCGGCAAGAGAATCTCAATCAGGCCAGCGGTAGTCTCTACGACGATGACGCGCGCTACATGGTTCGCATGCTCAACGAGTTCCGCTCGGTGGACGAGATGCAGCAGATCATCGTGCGCAGCGAAGATGGCCGCAAGGTCATCCTCGGCGATGTGGCGCGCGTTTGGCGCGGCACCAAAGACCGCGAAGTGATCGCCCGTCTCAACGGGAATGAAAGTGTCGAGTTGGCGCTCTACAAAGAAGGAGACGCCAATACGGTCACGGTTTCGCGTGACGCGCGCGACAAGCTCGAGACCATGAAGAAGGGCCCTTCCTACCCTACGGGCCTTGAGTACGAAATCGTCTTCGATCAAGCGTCGTTCATCAGCGAGTCCGTGAACAACGTTCGCACGGCGGCCATCTTCGGTGGCCTGCTGGCCACGGCTATCCTGTTCATCTTCCTCAGGGACGCCCGCAGCACCGTCATCATCGGCATGTCGATTCCGATTTCGATCATGGCGACGTTCGCGATGATGTACCAAACCGGCATTACTCTCAACATCATGTCGCTCGGCGGCGTGGCGCTGGGCGTCGGCATGTTGGTGGATAACTCCATCGTTGTGCTCGAATCCGTGGCGCGGCATCGCCGCGATGGAGTCAGCCTCGCCGACGCGGCCTACCGCGGCACGAAAGAGGTAGGCCTTGCCGTCACGGCGTCTACGCTCACGACCGTCGCCGTTTTCGTGCCCCTCGTATTCGTCGAAGGCATCGCCGGCCAGTTGTTCAAAGACCAGGCACTCACCATTACCTA
>Ga0114999_10003448_pt1 | contig 19788 bp, 17 predicted proteins | sample ArcticOcean_MG_C_3_FD_89820 | JGI IMG/M metagenome (GOLD analysis project Ga0114999, IMG submission 89820) | Marine microbial communities from western Arctic Ocean - ArcticOcean_MG_CB8_126 | ecosystem: Environmental > Aquatic > Marine > Oceanic | place: Arctic Ocean: Canada Basin | collected...
CTGAGGCGTCGAAGAGGCGTCCGTTAGACCTGACAATGCCCTTGCAAGGGATCGGGATGCATTACATCATGTGCGCATCCGGTCCTACGGATTATTACCTGCCGGAAAGGCTTTCCGGCGTGCTTTTGCCAAATTCCGGGGATCGAACCCATCCGGTCCGCTATGCGATCTGATCACAGGGAAAACGATGGAACAGCTGGAGCATCACGACGCGCAGCCGCCCGAAAGTGCGCTGCGCCGCTGGCCGAACTATGAAGCTGCCGCCATCGGTTTGAAGGAATATTGGTATCCGGTGATGCCGTCGCGCAATCTCGGCCGCAAAAAGATGTCTGCTGCCCGGATTGCCGGTCGCGAACTATGTCTGCTGCGCGAGAACGGCAAAATCTATGTTCTTGAAAACCAATGTCCCCACCGCGGCATACCGCTATCGATGGGGTCGCGTGAATTTCCAGGCCATGTTGCGTGCATCTATCACGGCTGGGTGTTCGATGTGACCGACGGCGAGTTGAAACATGCTTTGCCTGACGGGCCGGATTCGCCGATCCGCGGCACGCTGTGCGTCCGCACTTTCCCCGCGGAAGAACGGTTGGGCATGATCTGGGTGTGGACAGGTAACGGCGATCCGGTACCGCTCGACGACGATTTACCTGAAGAATTTCTCGATCCGGCGGCTGACATTTTCTGGCGGCAATCCGACTCGCCGGGGAACTGGCGTTATGCTGTCGAGAACGGCTTCGACGAATCGCACGGCAAGGTGTTGCACCGTAATTCCTGGTGGCTTTTCTTTAATCGAATGTCGGCCTGGAACGACACTGAGATCACCCGTTCCGAAGACGGTAAATGGCTGCGCCGGTACCAGCGCAAAATCGTCGTGCAGGCGGACTATCCCGGCTTGGGCCAATGGCCGCGCTTCAATTTCTTTCAGCGACGGCGCAAGACCGTGCAGCAGGGCTCGAACTCACACGCCGTCGACGTCCGCCTGCCGGCAACGCTGCGGGTGCGCCAACCCGGCAACGCCAACTGGACTCACTACGAATGGTACGTACCGATCGATGACAGCCATTACCGTTACACGCAGGTAGCGGTGGCCTGGGTGACCGGATTTCGGCGGCTGATGTGGCGGCTGCGATACTGGACCTACATTCTCTGGGTCCATCACTACGGCTTCAACAATCAGGATCTTATGGTGGTACCACTGCAGAATCCCCTGAAGGCCGAAAACCTGTTCCGGCCCGACGTGTCGGTCACCGCCTGGCGTCGTTTCGCGGACCGCGAACATCGCCGGCCGTCACCCGAGACGAAAGCGCAGAATACCGAGGCCGCTGAGTGAGAGTTTCCGCATGCTTGGTCTAGGGCTCGCATCATCGCACGCCGCGGCAATGTTCTGCCCGGCAGAGGTGTGGCCGGCCGTTTATGACGGTATTCCCGACTACATGAAGGGCTCGCAACCTCATACCGCCGCGTTGGAAACCCCCGACGTGATCCGCGATTACATCGCCCGCATCGGCCGGCATTTCGAAACATTACGCCAACAGCTGGAGGCGTTCCGGCCGGACGCGGTTGTCTTCATCGGCGATGACGAGGGAGAATTTTTCAACCTCAGCAATTTCCCGACTTTCAGCGTGTTCTGTGGCGATGAGGTCTGGGGTTCCAGCGCTCCCAGTTATATGAACGAGCCGCCGGAGAAATCGCGGATTACGATGCCGTGCGACCCGACGCTCGGCCGCTTCATTCTGGAGGGGTTGATGGAGCACGGCTTCGACCCGTCCTTCAGCGAATCGATGCAGCCGGTCGGCAAGCCGGAACGCGGCGTCTCGCACATGGTTGCCTATACCTACCCAAAATTACTGCCACGAGGCGACGTCCCGATCGTGCCGATTTTCATCAACGAGTATTTTCCGCCGATGCCAAGCGGCGAACGCTGCTGGCTTCTCGGCCGCGCGCTGCGGGAGGTGCTGGATGCCTGGCCTGGCCGGGTGGCGATCTATGCATCCGGCGGGTTGTCGCATGATCCGGTGGGGCCGCGCGCAGGGTGGGTCGACGAACCGCTCGACCGTTGGGTGCTGAACCAGATAGAGACCAATCAGCATCACCGACTGAAGCAGATTTTCAGCTTTGACTCGGCCAGTTTGCGCGGCGGGTCCGGTGAAATCCGAGCCTGGATAGCGGTCGCCGCCGCCTGCGACCGGCCGGCCAAAGTACTCGACTATATTCGGTGCCACCACGCCAAGACCGGCCTGTCATTCGCCTATTGGCCGTGGGAATCCTGAGACGAATTTTGACTCCGGGAGTGAGATCATGACGGATTCCGCAAACGGCGACGCATTCGCAAGCGTCTGGAAAGACCTGATGGGGGTCAGTTTCTCGCAGGGCTATGTCGACGCCGGCGGTGTGAATACGCGGTATATGCATACGGGCGAAAAGGGCGCGCCCGGACTGATCTTCCTACACGGCACGGGCGGCCATGCCGAAGCCTATGTCCGCAACCTTGCGGCCCACGGCGCATATTTCGACACCTATGCCATCGACATGCTCGGCCACGGCCTGACAGATAAGCCGGACTATGATTATGAACTGGCCCGCTATCACCGTCATCTGATTGATTTTATGGATGAAGCAGGTCTCGCGTGCGCCTCGTTCTCCGGTGAATCGCTTGGCGGCTGGGTGGCGGGTTCTTTTGCCGTGGCCTATCCGGAGCGGGTGGATAAGCTGGTGCTCAACACCGCTGCCGCCGACAAGATAAATCCCAAAGCGCTCGATGGTGTGCGCAATTCCACGCGGGCGGCGGTCGAAGATCCGGAATGGAGCCGTGTCCGGACACGACTCGAATGGCTGATGTTCGACAAAAGCGATGTGCATGACGATCTGGTCGCCTGCCGCCAGAGAATCTATTCCTCGCCCGAGATGCCGGCTGCGGTCGAGCATCTACTGTGCCTGCACACCATGGAGGCACGTCTGAAACATGCGGTTACCGACGCCCAGTGGGCGACGCTCGATATGCCGACCCTCGTACTCTGGACCGACCACGATCCCACGGCAAGCGTCGAGGTTGGGCGGGAGCTCGCATCCAAGATACCGGGTGCCCGGTTCGAGGTGATGGAGAATTGCGGGCACTGGCCGCAATTCGAGGACGCGGAAACCTTTAACCGAATTCATCTGGAATTTCTGCGCAGCTGAGTGCGCGCCGCCAGGAACGCCCGCGACATTGATCTTCAGGAAATAACGGGTGTTGGGCAACCTGCGATGCCCGCCTTTTCGAGTTGTCGCGCCGCCCGCAAAAGCAGGTCCTCCCGGTGTGGCTTGGCCACCAGCTGAACGCCCATCGGTAGTCCTTGCCCGGCGAGCGGTACCGAAAGCGCCGGCCAGCCGACGAAGGAAATCGGTGCGGTGAAGCGACCCAGCGCCGGCTTCGCCACAACTTCAAGCCCGTCGATCTCGATCTTCGCCTGGCCGATGAGCGGTGCCGGAAAGGGTGTGGTCGGCGTGATCAGCAGGTCGATATCCGCCATCGCCTCGGACAGCGCATCCCGGTACCAGCGGCGAAAACGCTGTGCATCGTTCGCCCAGCCGGCGGGAATCAAAGAGGCGGCGATCCACCGATCGCGCATCTTGGAATCGAAACGCGAAATGTCGCGGCGGATATCGGGTGCATGCAATGTGGCGCCCTCTGCCGACGTGATCATCAGCGATGCGGCGTAGGCGCGATCGACTTCGGGAACAAGTAATTGTTCTCCGGCGCCCAGGCATTCGGCAACTTTCGCAACGGCGCTGAAGACTTCGGGGAGTCCGCCTTGCGCAAAATAGCCGCCGGCGACGGCGCTGCGCAGGCCCTCGCACCCGTGGTCCAGGGTCGTTGCGGTGTTCCCCGGTTCCACATCCGCCGATAGCGGGTCTTCGCCATCGTCGCCGCGCAGCAAATCCATTGCCGCGGCTATATCGCCCGCGGAGCGGGCAAAACAGCCGACGTGATCGAAGCTCCAGGCAAGCGCTGAAACACCGGTGCGCGGCACTGCCCCGTAGGTAGGTTTCATGCCGTAAACGCCGCACAGCGCTGCCGGCACACGCACCGATCCATTGGTGTCGCTCCCCAATGCGATCGGGACAAGCCCGGCGGCAACCGCAGCGGCACTGCCACCGGACGAGCCGCCTGCGACCCGGTCCGGATCGTGGGGATTCCGGGACGTGCCGTAATGGTCGTTCTCGGTCGTAAAGCCGAACGCAAACTCGTCCATGTTGAGGGTACCGAGAAGGATCGCCCCGGCGTCCCGCAGACGCGCCACCGCGGTTGCGTCGCGCGAAGCGGGCGGGCGATCGGCCCAAACCATTGCACCGGCCGTCGTGGTTACACCCTTCACGTCGAATAACGCTTTTACGGCGAAGGGCACACCGGCGAGCGGTCCAGAATCCTTACCGGCGGCGATGGTGGCGTCGGTGTCGGCTCCCTCGGTCGTCGCCTGTTCGTCTAGCAGGTGGTTGAAACAATTGATTTCGGGGTCGACGCGCCGAACGGATTCCAGCGCCTGTCGCACCGCGTCGGCAGCACCATGGTGCCCCGCGCGAACTTCTGCCGCCTGGGTGAGGGCGTCGTTCATGGCCGATAGGTCCCGACCGGGTCAAGCGGCAGGTCGTGCGGGAAACCGTCCGTCAGGCGCCGGTACAGGGCCTCGAAATTGTTGAAATTGGCCAGCAGACCCGGCAGGTTTTCCGGCGTCACCGGAATGCCCATCTCCGTCGACAGATACGCCAGCGCCTCGGTTTTCTGTTCGTCGGTCATGAAAGAGCCCCGTCGGTTACAGGCCAAGCTCGGCGCGCGGTCGCGTGCCGGTATCGACCAACATGTAGATCAGCGTGCGTGCGAATTCGGCGATGGAAGCGAGGTTTACGGCGCCCATTGTATGCTTGGGCAATTGCGCCGGTGGCGGCTCGTCCACCGGCCCCATATGCTGCGGCAGACCCATGCGTGCCGTGGGGATGCCATGGCGGCGCAGAATGACCGCATCGGTTTGGCCGCTTGTCTCGACATAGGGGCGGTGCGGCCTGCCTTCGATATCTTCCCAGGCGCGCATGCAGGACTGGATGATCCAGTTGTGGGGATCCGTGCCGGCGCCGGGGATGGCGACCAGTGTCTCGCAGCTCGTCTCAAGACCGGGATTATCGGCGGCAATTCGCGCGATCGCCGCTTCCAGTTCCTGTTTCGCCTGATCCGGTGTCGTGCGCGGGCTAATCCGCATATCGACGATGATGTCGCAGGCGGCCGGCACGAATGCTGCCAGGTTCGGCCATCCGCCATGGATCGCCGAAACCGCCGCCTGTGGCGCCACGACCCCGTCCGTGTGACGGGCTGTATACTCGGGAAACCAAGCCTCGAGGCCGGTAATCAGCGGCCCGGCCAACGCAATGGGATTGCGGAATTCCAGCAGATGCTTGCGGCCGACATATGACTGCGTGCCGTGCACGCGGATCCGGAACCAGGCGATGCCGACCTCTTCCCAAGCAACGGCAAAGCCAGGCTTGGCGACCAGTGCAAAGTCTGGTTTCAGACCTTGTGCCAGCATGTGCTCGCAGCCGCGGCAATGACCGACGCGCGGACGGGGATCACCGGGTCGCGGTGTGGCGGGAGCGCCACCGGCGCCGAAGCCGAGCGTGACATCGCCCCGCAGCGGTACGTTTGCCTCTTTCAGTGCTTTGACGGCGGCGAGAAGAGCGACCACATGCCCTTTGGGATTATGCGCTGACAGACCCCGCATATGGCCGTCGGCGATCGTGGCGACCGGTTGCATATGGTCGGGAATGCTGTCGCCCACCCACGGAACGTCATCTTCGGCGCGTCCTGTGAACGGGCTGTCGATCGGTGCGAATAAAAGGATTTCGGCGCCGCCGCCGCTGCCCATCATCCGGCCGAGTACGTTGGCAGACTGGGGGTCGAGCGTTTGGATTTCCGTTTCCAGCCCGGCGCTCGACAGTTCCAGTTCGAGCTCGGCGGCGATCGCCAACTCTTCTCCATATGGGCTGGGAATCTCGACAAGTCGGCTCAAAAGATCACGAATCCAGTCCGCATCTAGGCAGGCATGCGCCGCCTGAATCCAGGTTCGCTGCTCAGGCGTTAGCGGGGCCCGAACGGTGTCGACATCTGTCGGAAGTGCGCTGACCATAGTGGTTTCACCATCGGGATTAGATCATCGAGTCTAATTATTTCACCCCAAAATGCCATAGAAAAACGGGCTTTTTCGGATGTCTGAGATCGACACAGGAGATGTGGGGGTCAGGCTCGGAGACGCAGAGACCTCCGTTTTATATGCTCATTTTCTTATAAATACGCTCCGGAATCACTCGTATTATTAACATAATCAGGCGCCAAACCGGGGCGATGTAAACAATATCCCGTTTCTTTGTAATGGCCTTAGCAACTGCACCTGCCACCGCGCCCGGTGATGATGTCAGTAATCCTGGCAGATCCGTAGCCTCCGTCATCCGTGTATTTACGAAGCCCGGCTTTACAGTGATCACATGTATGCCTGTACCGGCGAGCCGGTTCCGCTGACCGGAAAGGAATGCGGTGAAGCCGGCCTTTGCCGACCCATAGACATAATTGCTCGCACGGCTACGATCGCCGGCCACAGAGCTGATCCCCACCAAGGTTCCTGATCCGCGCGCCTCGACTCACTCCTGTTCGTGGCGCCGGTGCTGGCATGGCTGTCGCTGCGCGATATCCGGCGGCTCTTCGTTCCGATACTCGCTCTGGGAGGTGTCGTCGCCGGGTACATGGCAGCAAGCTATTTTGAGTTTGGCAGCCTGGTGCCCAGCAGCACATCCGCGTTGCGGTTTCTTTGGTACCCGGTCTGGCTCGAACGCGAAGTTACGTTGGGCATCGTCCGGCTATTTTCTCGATTTCCCCAGCCATCTTCTGGTTACGCTGCGATCCGCCTACTGGGATATCAAAATGGCGCTTGGCGTTGCGGGCTTTATTTTTGACCGGAGCTGGCCGGCCCAGAAAGCAAGTCGACGCAGGCAACAGTCCGGCTCTGGCTTGCGGCGATGTTGTGCTGCGGCATTGCCATATACACCTATGCGTGCGTCGTCAGGCTCGGTGGGCCGCGCGAATGGTATCTGCAGGCACCCGGTATTCTGACCCTGGCAGCCGCAGCGCTCGCGGTTTCGATCCGCCCGAAACGCTGGCGTCCGTCCCGTATCCTGCTGGGTGCGCAGATTGTCCTCTTTGTCGCGACGATTCCGGGATTCGTCGCCAATAGCTGGCTGCCACTCAACCGCGCCGGGGTCGCGCGCGATGCCCTGCAGATGATCGGGCCGGGCGCACTTGGCGTGTTTAATGCTGGAATCTATGGCTGGGGAGCGCGTGGCATCGTCAATCTCGACGGGCTCGTTAACGAAGACGGCTATAAGGCGATCCGCGGCAGGAACCTCGCGGGTTACCTACGGCAGAGCCCAATTACCCACATCCTCGACGTCGACGACGCAAAGAAAATTCGGTCGATCATTTCACACGTCAGCACGCGGCCATCGCCCGGGCTGACCGTGATCTGAGAATGGCCTGATCAGAACGGACTCCGTCACCGGCTGTATCGTCTCGACTGGCCGGACTGAGCGCTGCACCATGCCTGAACCCGCATGGCTATCCGGCTCGCAGTTGTTCGATGCGGCCCGGTTGGTTATACGGGGCTGGTTCTGAACGTTATCCCGGGAGGTCGATGGCACCATGAGCACGCTGTATGAATATTCCGCGCTACCTGACCGTGCGCCGCTGCGCTGGCCGAACGACGCGCGTATCGCCGTGATCTTCACCATCAATATCGAACATTGGGACATGACCCATGATTCGGACGTGCCGCTCTATGCCGGTGGACCCTCAGCCGTGCCCTACGAGCTACCTGGAACGGTGCCGGATTACGCCAATTTCAGTTGGCGCGAATACGGCCAGCGCATTGGCATCTGGCGCCTGATTGAGGTGTTCGACAAGGCCGGCGTGCCGACGACCTGCACGATCAACGCGCGGACCGCGATGGACCGCCGGCGCATCGTGGATGCGATCAACGAGCGGGGCTGGGAAATTTTGACCCACAATTTTGTCCAGACCCAGATGCTGAACGAATTTTCGGGCGATCCGGCGGGGGAACGCGACGTGATCAAGCGCACGCTCGACGTCTATGCCGATGTGGTCGGCCGGCCGGCGAAGGGATGGTTGTCGTCGTCGATGCGTTCGACCCACGAGACGCCGCATATCCTCAAGGAACTCGGGCTCGACTTCATCGCCTGCTACCTGAATGACGACCAGCCCTATCCGCTTGAGACGCGGCACGGACCGCTTCTGGCGATACCGTACTCGAACGATCTCAACGACTACCGGATGTTTTCGCGCTGCGGCATGTCTACCGAAGGCGCGCTCGGCATGATGTGCGAAGGTTTTGACCAGATGTATCTGGAAGGCGAGGAGACCGGGCGCATACTCAATGTCGGCATGCACCCCCATGTGATGGGTCAGGCCTGGGCGATCCGCGCGATCCGGGAATTCGTCGATTACGTCAAGGCGAAGGACAACGTGTGGTTTCCCAAGCGCGAGGAGATCGCCGACTGGTACACCGAGAATTGCGCCGATCATATTCCCGGTTAGCGGCCGGCGCCTCTAACGCGACTTTGGGGTCATCGGCGGGGTCGCCGGCGCCGGATCACACGATGCCTGATTTCAGGCCAACGGTAATTCCATCCGGAACCCTATGACCATAGCCGTTTGCTTGCGATCTCTGCACCTTCGCTCATTGCTTTGAATTTGGCCCAGACGATGGTGGGATGAACCTCGGGCGTTGCGCTCGCCTGGGTGCCAAACCCGCAATCGCCGCCGGCAATCACGTTTTCGCGCCCCACCACGCTGGCAAAACGCTCTATGCGCTCGGCGACAAGCTCAGGATGTTCGACCAATACCGACGAATGGGTGATGACGCCCGGGATGATGGATTTTCCGTCGGCCAGTTTCACCGTCTCCCAAAGTTTCCATTCATGTTCATGGCGAGGGTTGGCGGCTTCGAACGAATAGGCGCCGGCGTTGATTTTCAGCACGATGTCGAGATAGTCCTTCATTTCCATATCGTGGACCCGCGGCCCCATATTGATGCCGTAGCAGGTATGATAACGGACCCTGTCTTCGGGGATGCCGGCGAGCGAATGGTTGATCGCCTCGATCTGGTTTTCCGCCCAGATTCGACAGTCCCGGACGCTGAGCTGGGGATTTTTAACGTAGTAATTGATGAGGCGCGGATCGTCGATCTGAAGAACGAATCCGGCATCGACGACGGCGCGGTATTCGACATTCAGCGCGTCCGCAACCGCGTAGAGGAATTCATCCTCGTTATCGTAGAATTCGTTGGCCTGGTTGCCGACCACGTCGCAGGGCGAAATCGCCGGGACGAAGGCTTCGGCCACGCCGTTCGCGTCGCAGGCCGCTTTCAGGTTGGCAAGGTCGCGTTCCAGCAATGCATGGCCCTTGTATGAAATCGGACCGGTGCAGGCCATCTGCATCGTGCTTTGGGTGGGTGCCCTGTTCTTTGCCGCGTGCTCGGGGGCGTAAAACTCGGGAAATGCTTCCGATTCGCGGGATTCGGCCCAGGGTGACGGCCGCGCCCTGCCGGCCGGCTCCAGCCCGCTCAGCCGTTCATGGGCGTAGACGGCGAAGCCGCGCTTGCTGAACTCGCCGTCGCTGACGCTGTCAATTCCGAGTTCCTTTTGCAGACCGACCACATCGTCGACCGCCTGCGTCAGCGCCGTTTCGAAGGCTGCTTCGTCGTAGGATTCACCCTTGTCTTCGGCGATCATATAACTGACGAGCGTTTCGGGCCTTGGCAGGCTGCCAACATGGGTTGTCTGAATTCGATCTGTGCTGCGTATCATCTGGATTTCTTTCTTCCCGGATTATCTCTGCCGCGCAGCCTAGATTTGCAACCGCGGGCTTGCAGGACGGGGCGTGTTTCCGGCCTTGAGTGTAACGCCGGCTTTTTAGCGGATACGGTTACCGTTCGCTATCCGCCGCGATAAAAATACTTTATCCCTTTAATCGGTCGGTTGAGAGAAGCAGGTGAGGATTTCCACGGTGCACGACGCAGATTTGACGACAGTACCCGATCTTAGTTTCCGCGCGGCGCTGCAGCGGCTGGACCAGGCCAACCTTCTGTTGAAGGTCGCAGATGAGGTCGACACGGATCTTGAACTCACGAGCCTTTTGTTCAAACACACCGACCGGGCGATGCTGTTTAAAAGCGTGCGCGGCTATGAATCGCGCGTTGTCGGAAACTTTCTCGGGTGCGAGGAGAACGTCCTCGCGATCTATGAGCGCGATGTCGCCAGTCTTCGAGATTTCATCGGCAACGGTTTGACCAATCCAATTCTTCCAAAGCATGTCGACAAAGGCCCGGTCCAAGCCGTCTTCAGGAACAATCCCGATCTGCTCGAATACCTGCCGCTGCCGCGATATGCCCCTAACGATGGCGGCCGTTACATTTCCGGCGGGGTGGTCATCGCGAAAGACCCCGATACCGGCGTCAACAATGCGTCCTATCACCGTTTCATGCATGTCGAGGGCAACAAGCTCCTGATTCAGCTCGATCTTGGGCGGCATTTGCGGGCGTTGTGGGAAAAAGCCAAGGCCAAGGGCGAGGCCCTGCCGATCGCCATCGTCATCGGTGCCGATGTCGGCCTGCAATACGCCGCTGGCATTATGGGGGCGCAGCTTCCCCTGGATATGGACGAATATCACGTTGCGTCCGGCATCAGCCGGAAGCCGCTTGAACTGATCGACTGCAAGACCGTACCGCTTCAGGTGCCGGCTTACGCAGAAGTGGTGATGGAAGGTTCTATTTCGCCCGATGCGGAGATGGATGAAGGGCCGTTTCTGGAATTCGTCGGCCTGTATGCCGACGTCTCTCCGTCGCCGGTGACCACGATCAATTGTATTTATCACCGCGAAGACCCGATCTGGCACGTGATCATGGCCAAGGAATCGCCAATTTTGCGCAAGCACCTGATGGAAGGCGCCATACTCAAGGCGGTACGCGCCGCGGCGCCTTGCGTTACCGATGTCGCGCTGACCGCCGGTGGGCTGTACCGGTTTCACTTGCATATCGCGGTCAAAAAGCGGAGCGCTGCCGATGAGGGGTATCAGCGCAATGCCATTTACGCTGCGATCTCAGCGCTAAAGGATCTCGATTTGATCATCGTGGTGGATGACGATATCGACATTCACGACGGGAACGATGTGGAATGGGCGCTGGCGACGCGCTGGAATGCATCGACCGGCCTTATTCTTATGCCAGGATCGCGCGGTCACGAATATGTCCCGGTATCCGAAAACGGCGTGCGCACGAAAGTCGGGATCGACGCTTCTCTACCCTTTGGCTTTACCGGACGGCATCTTCGCGTTCCCGTCCCGTCGGCCGATCTCGAAAAATATGACACGACGCTGGAACCCGGCGGAATTTGAGCGCGACAATTGAAACGGCTCGGCGGCGGAACTGGAGAATAATATGAATCAATCCGGCCAGGTTGTTTCGGTCAGCGCATCCGCCGCCCATGATTTCACAAAAAGACTGCAACCCGGAATCGATCTGATTGCCGGGCTCGGCGTTGCCGGCGACGCCCATATGGGGGAGACGGTCCGCCACTTGTATCTGGTGAAGAAGGACCCGTCCCAACCCAATTTGCGCCAGGTTCATCTGATTCACCAGGAACTGCTGGATGAATTGCGGGGTGCAGGGTTTAATGTGTTCCCCGGTGCGATGGGCGAAAACATCACGACGTGCGGCGTTGCGCTGTTGTCGTTACCCACCGGTACGCGCTTTGAGTTGGGCGCGGACGCAGTCGTCGAAGTGACCGGTCTGCGCAATCCCTGCCGGCAGCTCAACGATTTACAGGATGGTTTAATGAATGCCGTTCTCGACCGGACCGAGGCAGGTGAACTCATCCGGAAATCCGGCGTGATGGGCATCGTTCTATCCAGCGGCACCGTTCGGCCCGGTGATGAAATGCGGATCGTCCTGCCCGACGGCCCGCACCGCCCGTTGCAGCCGGTTTGAATTCTGATGGCGGCACCGCACAAAGACCGAGATAGGCCGCCGCCGCTGCGCCTGGCTATCAATGCCGTTCACGCGAAAAGCGGCGGCGGGGTGACGTATTTACGCCGGATGCTGCCGCTATTGGCGGCGGAGCCCGGCGTCGCGGTGCACCTGCTGATCCACCAGGACCAGACTGCCCTGTTTCGGCCGCTTCCCGCCGGTGTGGAGGTCACGGAATTCGACTATCCGCCCGGTTTTCTCCGGACGTTGATTTGGGAACAGCTGTCACTGCCGGGTGTTGCCCAGCGCCTGAACGCCGACGTTTTGTTCTCGCCTGCCAATTTCGGCCCGGTTTTCGCCCGCAACCATGTCGTGCTGTTGCGCAACGCGACGTCGGTCATCCGGTTGACGCGGCATATAAAACCGATGGTCTATTGGACGATGCTGTCTCTGGCGACGCTGGCCTCGCTTCTGACCGCAAAACGGGCGATTGCGGTATCCGACTATGCCGCGCGCGTGCTGACATTCGGTCTTCGCCGGTTTCTGGCCGGCAAAATCAGCGTCGTTTTCCATGGGACCCATCCAGTCGCACAAATACGCAGCGCCAACGCGGCCGACGGCACCGGCCTGCTGGCCGTATCCGATATTTACATCCAGAAGAACTATCACACTCTTGTCCGGGCATTCTCCGCGCTGCACGGGCGTCGCCCCAACCTGACACTGACCATCGTCGGCCGGGAAATCGACGCGCGCTATGCCAACAGCATCCGCGTCCTGGTGGCGACACTTGGACTCACGGATTCAGTGAGATTTTTAGGGCATGTGGAAACCGACAAGCTCGTCGAGCTGTACCGCACTTGTCACGTGTTCGTCTTTCCATCGACAGTAGAGACATTCGGCAATCCCCTGCTCGAGGCGATGGCGGCGGGCGCGCCGATTGCCTCCTCTAACGCGGCGGCGATGCCGGAGGTGATCGGCGACACGGGTTTGTTGTTCGATCCCGACGACGCCGACGACATGGCACAGACGATCGAGCGACTGCTGGACGATCCGGATCTACGGGTAAAACTGGGCGCGGCGGCCTCAGCGCGTTCGCGGGCGTTCACGTGGGAGGATACTGCGCGCCGAACCCTGGACGTTTTGCGATCCGCGGCAGGACACTAGTCACGGGTTTTTATCGTATTACAAAGAGCCGTGTGCCCCGGAGGGGTGTTTTGTTCGTACGATCTACTATTATTGAACCCAAGGTCATGTTCCGGGAGACGCCTGGGGCATGCAGATACATGATGGGAGAGACTGATGAAATTTCCTACAATTCTGGCCGCAACGGCACTCTCGATGTTGTTTATTCCAGCGACACAGGCCGTTGCCGTCGACAATTTCGTTTTCACCGCGATTCCCGATCAGGATGAAAGCCAGCTTAAAACCCGATTCGGCAAAGTTGCCGATTATCTGTCCAAGAAGCTCGGCGTACCGGTAAAATATGTGCCGGTAAAATCCTACGCTGCCGCCGTGACCGCATTCCGCAACAATCAGGTGCAGCTCGCCTGGTTCGGCGGACTGTCCGGTGTGCGCGCGCGCAATCTGGTGCCGGGATCGACGGCCATCGCCCAGGGCAAGGAAGATCTCGCCTTCGTCACGTATTTCATCGCCCATGCCAGCACCGGCCTGAAGGAAAGCAAGACACTTTCGACGGCCATCAAGGGTAAAACTTTCACGTTCGGCTCAAAGGGGTCTACCTCCGGTCGGCTGATGCCTGAATTCCATATCCGCCGCGTGTTCAATGAGGCGCCCGGCAAGGTGTTCTCCCGCGTCGGTTTCAGCGGCGACCACTCTCGCACGATCGCCCTGGTGCAGTCCGGATCGTATCAGGTCGGCGCCACCAATTTTGCCGTGTGGGAGCGCGAGGTGAAAGCTGGCAAGGTCGACACCAGTAAGGTCAATATCATCTGGCGCACACCGACCTACCCCGATTACCAGTGGACCATCCGCGGTGATGTGGACGGCAAGTTCGGCAAAGGATTTTCCGGCAAGGTGAAGAACAGCCTGTTGTTGATGAGCGATCCCGACCTGCTGCAATCCTTTCCGCGGTCGTCCTTCGTTCCTGCAAGCAATGCGGATTATGCGCCGATTAAAAATACGGCCGAGTCGATCGGACTGATCGACTGATGCCACTGCTGGAGCTTCGCGACGAATCGGCGGGCTATAACGGCACCCAAATTCTTCACGGGCTCTCATTGACCATCGAACCCGGCGAGCGCATTGCGCTCGTCGGAGAGAGCGGAGCGGGGAAATCGACCCTGCTCCGCCTTTTTTATCAACGGTTGGGCGCCGCCGCGGCGTTGATGCCGCAGGATTCAGCGCTCGTTCAGGCGCTGACTGTTTTTCACAACGTCTATATGGGGCGGCTGCATCAGCGGTCGGTCTGGCGCAACCTGCGAAACCTGTTACTGCCTGCGAGCGGTGACGTCGAGGAGGTGCGCCAAGTGTTGGCGCCGCTACGTCTTGAGGACAAACTGTTTTCCGGCGTCGGGCAGCTTTCCGGTGGCGAGTATCAGCGCACCGCGTTGGCGCGCGCGCTGTATCATACCGGCAGCGTCATTGTCGCCGACGAGCCAGTTTCTTCGGTTGACGAACATCAGGCGCGCGAGATTCTCGAAACCATGAACGCTCAGAAAGAAACTGTGATCCTCGCCATGCACGACCGTGCGCTGGCGATTGAATTCGCCGATCGACTGATCGGCATCAAAGGCGGCCGGGTTGTCCTGGACCGGAAATCCGCCGGGATGGTTCCCGGCGATCTCGACGATCTGTACCGCAACGGCTTGGAATGAGCGCCCGGCGAGACCCATCTCCCCTTGCACGGACTAGCGCGGCGTTCCTGATTATAGCGCTGGCGTGTTTGGCGTTTGCCGATATCGCGATCACCACGGTCGACCCGTGGCGCGAATTAGGCCTGCTGCTGGCAGGCGTTGTTACCCCCGATTTCTATTCGACTGACAGTCTCGGTCTTGCGATCGCCTATACCCTTGCCTTTGCGCTGCTCGGCGTGGCGCTCGCCAACATCGTCGGGTTTGGCCTTGCATTGGTGTTTCACAGCCGCATCGTCCGGGTCGGGTGTGCGTTTGTGCGCGCGATCCATGAATTGTTTTGGGCGCTAATTTTTTTGCAGATGTTCGGCCTGTCGCCGCTGACCGGCATTCTCGCCATCGCCATTCCCTACGCTGGAATTATCGCCAAGGTATATGCCGAAATATTGGAGGAAGCCGATCAGCGGCCGCTCAGCGCGGTGCCGGTCGGGGCGGGCCGGGCGTCGGTCTTTTTGTTCGTGCGGCTGCCCGATGCCTGGGCGCACTTTCGCACCTATTCGATGTACCGGCTGGAATGCGGGTTGCGGTCGAGCGCGGTGCTTGGGTTTATCGGCTTGCCCACGATTGGGTTTCATCTCGAATCCGCGTTCAAGCAGGGTCAGTATTCGGATGTGTCGGCACTGTTGATCCTGTTTTACCTGGTGATCGCAACGATGCGGATCTGGATGAAAAAGCCGCTTCTGCCTGTCTACCTGGTCGGCGCCGCGATCATCCTGCCCTGGGGTGCTGCGTTTTCGCTGTCCAATATCACGCGGTTTCTCACCCATGACATCGTTCCCTATCCGCTGCGGGCTGGCGGCGATAACATGATGGAGGCATTCGGCGACTGGCTGTCGCTGTTGCTCTTCGATCAGGCGCTGCCGGGGACGGTGGCGACGATACAGCTCACCATGATTGCGCTGGTCGCGACGGGTTTCCTGACGATGGTTTTCTTCCCGCTGATTTCGCCGCTGCTGCTAGGCCGGGCGGCGCGCACGGGGGGGCATGTATTTCTCGTCGTCGCCCGGTCGACGCCGGAATACATCCTTGCGTTTATCCTGCTCAATCTTTGGGGCCCATCGATGCTGCCGGCGATCATTGCGCTTAGCCTGCACAACGCGGCGATCATCGGCCACCTGATCGGCCGGTACACGGAAACGATTAAACTGCGTCCCGATGCCGTCAAAGGCATCAACCGGTATTTCTATGAGGTCGTACCCCGTATTTACCCGCCGATGCTGGCGTTGTTGTTCTATCGCTGGGAGGTGATCATGCGCGAGACGGCAATTCTCGGCATACTCGGCATCGCGACGCTCGGATTTTACGTCGACAGCGCGTTCGCAGATCTGCGGTTCGACCGTGCGCTGTTTCTTATCCTGATCACCGCGATGCTGAATATCTGCGTCGATGCGATTTCCCGCGCCGTGCGGTCGCGGCTACGCCTGCAGACAACCCTGGAACAACGATAGCCACATGAAAAAATCAGATACCCCAGTTGTCAAAGATCTCGTCTTGGTCGGCGGCGGCCACAGCCATGTCGCGGTGCTCAAGCGTTTTGGCATGAACCCGCTGCCCGGCGTTCGGCTGACCCTGATCTGCCGCGACGCGCATACGCCCTATTCGGGGATGCTGCCGGGCTACGTCGCCGGTCACTATACTTATGACGAAGCGCATATCGATCTCGGCGCGCTGGCGAGGTTTGCCAATGCCCGGTTCTTTCATTCGAATGTTACTGCGCTCGATCTTCGTGAAAAGCGCGTGATCTGTGACAACCGGCCGCCGGTGCCGTTCGAGCTGGTATCGATCAATACCGGCTCCACCCCGAATACGTCGATGGTGCCGGGCGCCACGGGGAACGTCGTGCCGGTCAAGCCAATCAACAATTTTCTCGACCGGTGGGAAGCGTTGAGCGCGCGGGCTATGGCGCATGAAGGCCCGATGCGCATCGCTGTGGTCGGCGCCGGCGCAGGGGGCGTCGAAATACTGCTCGCGATCCAGCATCGGCTTGGCCAGCTTCGCGCGGCGGCGGGAAAACCAGCGGATAATATCGAATTCCACCTGTTCAGCAATTCCGACGACATTCTTCCCACCCATAACCGACGCGTCCGGTCGACCTTCATGGACGTCCTCAAGCGCCGCAAGGCGGTGCTGCATCTGGGCGATCCGGTCATCCAAGTGACGCCCGGCCGATTGAAGACTGGCAGCGGCGCCGAGACCGAGGCGGATGAGATACTCTGGGTGACCGCCGCAGGTGCGCCGGACTGGCCGGGCGAGGCGGGGCTCGATGTCGATGCCGGCGGCTTCATAAATGTCAGCGATACGCTGCAATCGACATCGCACCCGGATGTATTCGCTGCCGGCGATGTCGCAGCGATGATCAACCATCCGCGCCCGAAATCCGGCGTTTTTGCCGTCCGTCAGGGCAAGCCGCTCGAACGCAATCTGCGCCGGGCGCTGCTCGGCAGGATGCCACGCCCATTCCACCCGCAGTCGAAATTCCTTGGCCTGATATCAACCGGCGACAAATATGCCATCGCATCGCGTGGCGGATGGTCCATCAAGGGCGCCATGGTCTGGACATGGAAAGACTGGATCGACCGTCGGTTCATGGACAAGTTCAACGATCTGCCTGACATGGACGAGGACGAGAAGACCGATCTGCCTGCCGGACTCGCGAGTCCTGACGTGGTGAAGGAAATCTCGGCAATCGCCATGCGCTGCGGCGGTTGCGGCGCCAAGGTCGGTGCGACGGTTCTGTCGCGCGCGCTGAACACACTGACGCCTGCGCCGCGCGACGATGTGCTGATCGGGCTGCATGAACCCGATGACGCCGCCGTGGTCGAGGTACCGCCCGGCAAGGTGATGGTGCACACGGTCGATTATTTTCGCTCGATGATCGACGATCCCTATGTGTTCGGCAAGATCGCCGCCAATCACAGCCTTGGCGACATCTTTGCCATGGGTGGCGATCCGCAGACAGCGCTTGCCGTCGCCACGGTGCCGTTCGGCATTGAATCCAAGGTCGAGGACACGCTGACCCAGATGATGTCCGGCGCGATGGAGATCCTGAGCGACACCAATTGCGCGCTGGTCGGCGGCCACACCAGCGAAGGGCCTGAGCTCAGCCTTGGCTTTGCGGTCAACGGGCTGATTGACAGGGACAAGATCATGCGCAAGGGCGGTCTCATGCCCGGCGACAAGCTGATTGTTACCAAACCGATCGGCACCGGCACCCTGTTTGCGGCCGATATGCGCCACAAGGCCAAGGGTCGCTGGATCGCGGCGGCGCTCGATCACATGGTGATGTCCAACCGCCTTGGCGCCAAGTGTCTGGTCGAATACGGCAGCCGCGCCGCGACCGATATCACCGGGTTCGGCCTGCTCGGTCATCTGGTGGAAATGGTGCGCGCGTCCGAGGTCGATGTGGAACTGGTGCTCGACGCGGTGCCGCTGATGGACGGAGCTGAGGACACTGCCCGCGCCGGTATTCTGTCGTCGCTGCAGCCGCAGAACGTCCGCCTCCGCCGCGCTGTCGCCAATCTGGAAGAAGCTGGAAAAGACCCGCGCTATCCGCTGATCTTCGATCCGCAGACCGCCGGCGGACTGCTTGCAAGCGTCCCCGCCGACCGCGCAGATGCCTGTGTTGCCCGCCTGAAGGAGCTTGGCTATGCGCGGACCATGATCGTCGGCGAGGTTCTGGAACAATCCGACCGGTTGGAGCCGATCACGGTGCGCGTTTAGGTCTCACGCGGCTCCATTAGCCCGCGGCAGCAGCGCCGCATAGACCGTCTGGCACACCGGCGTCTCGATCCCCGCGTCGCGGCCCAGCCGCACAACCGTTCCCGCCAGCCATGGTAGTTCCAACCTGTTGCCGGCATTCAGGTCGTGGTGCATCGACGATGTCATATCGTCTGGCAGACCGTCGGCGAAGGGCAGGCGGGTGTTGGCGAAATCTTCCGGCAGATCGACCCCCCGGGCGCGGCCGACGGCCACGGTCTCGCGCATCACATTGTAAAAAAATTCCCGGCTTTCCGAGGCTTCGCGGATCGGGCCGAGGGTGGTACGCATCAACGTGGTGGTCGAGCTCAAACCCACCAGAAACACGAACTTTTCCCATAAAGTCCGTTGAATATCGTCGCTGATTTCCGCAGCGATACCGGCTTTCAGCATCAGGTTGTGCAGTGCGGTCAGACGGGGGGAAGTGGCGCCGTCTTGCTCTCCCATCACGATGCGCTGCATGGTGCCGATATGGCGGATCGTGCCCGGTTCCGAAATGGAACTCGCAATAAACGCGACACCGCTGATCAGCCTTTCTCGCCCGACGACGGGAGCCAGGAGGTCGTCGCAATCGACACCGTTCTGCAGCGACAGAACAGCCGTATACGGGCCGAGCATCGGCAGGATCGCTTTGCCGATATCTTCCGTGTCCCATAACTTGACGCCGATAATGACGTAGTCGACCGGCCCGACTTCCGCCGGGTCTTCGGTAGCGATTGCGGGGTGAATCGTCGTGTCGCTCATGTCGCGGCTGTCGATGCGCAGGCCGTTCTCGCGGATTGCGGCCAAATGCCGTCCGCGGGCGATGAAGGTGACGTCGGCGCCCGCCGTTGCCATCCGCCCGCCGAAATAGCCGCCGATACCGCCGCTGCCCATCATCGCGATGCGCATGGCTAAACCCCTAAATCTTTCAGGAGCGCGCGCCACGCCGCCATTTCCTTCGCCGCGGCGAATAGCGGGCGTTTCCGTCTGCCCTGCGCGGTGAGTTGCTTAAGAAACGCCGGGTCGCTCTCCGCCCGCCACAACATTTCGGCGAGCGCCTTTTCGTCCTCTACCGGGTAATAGCCATCATAGTCCGGGCCCAGCAGCCCGATATTGCCGTCAATGTC
>Ga0114999_10003450_pt1 | contig 19785 bp, 17 predicted proteins | sample ArcticOcean_MG_C_3_FD_89820 | JGI IMG/M metagenome (GOLD analysis project Ga0114999, IMG submission 89820) | Marine microbial communities from western Arctic Ocean - ArcticOcean_MG_CB8_126 | ecosystem: Environmental > Aquatic > Marine > Oceanic | place: Arctic Ocean: Canada Basin | collected...
ACGACCAGCGCTGGGAATCGCCGTTGCCATACTGCGAGTAAGTCGTGCAGTGCAGCCCCGGACGCTGATGAAACCACCGCGACATGACGTGCGAATCGAGGCAAGGCACGTTTGCGCTCGACGGCAAAAAGTCCTTCGCCGTCTAACTTCAACTTCAACGCATCGTACGACCGACGCAATGCCCCTTCGCCGGCCGGTTCTATTTGGTCGACGATGATCTGAAATTCGCCCCGCCCTTCGTACAGACTCACACGTCCACGTATGACGACTTGTTGGCCGTCACCGGGTTGAATGCGTGCGTGGCGATTGCGATTCACGAACATCGCGCAGCGTACCTGGGCGTTATCGTCTTTCAGCGTGAAATACCAATGACCGGAGCGCGGTCGTGCGAAGTTCGACAGCTCACCAGTGACCCAGACCATATTGAAGCGTTGCTCGATGGTGATCCGAGCTTGATGGTTGAGCTCGGATACGGTCATTACTGGACGCTGGTCCGTAGAGGTAGAGGTTGTTGAGGTCTGCACGCGCTATAGTCTATCACTGCCATCTCTAGGAGCTACTGATGGAAACTACCGCAGACCGAGCGCTGTTGGCCGACGCGGGCCGTCTAGTCTAAGAGCACGCAATGATCTGGATCAGGCGCCTGCCGGCTCCAATCGATGCAGTTTGGCAGGCCGTTAGTACCCTCGATGGTCTCGAAGCGTGGTGGATCGTGCCGCCGACAGTGTTCGAACTACGTCCGGGTGGACGTTTTGTGCACCACTGGGAAAATGTTGTAGCCGACTTTCGCGAACAAGAGTTCATAGATTTTAAGGAAAATTCTGCTGACTACGCGACGACCGGGGGCATGCGGTTTGAACTGAAGCAAGATGGTGATGCGACGATGTTCATGTTCTTGGACACGTGGGGTAAGGACATGCCCGCCGCAGACGGCCCCGGCAATATGGTCGTGCAACCTGGTGGGCTAGGCACGCCTTGGTCCGGGGTGGCGGCCGGTTGGCACGCGATGGTCGATAAGCTTGAAGCTGTCCTCGACGGCCGCGTGTTTGACCACACGTACGACGACCTCGCAGATTTCTACATGGGCTACCTGCACGATTCGTTTCGGTGGAAGGCCATGGTGCAACGTGGAGATCAGTAGGTGGCGCTTGCGGCACCATTGCCTAAGCGAGCACATCGATGTACGAGCCCAGAACGCAGATAGGCCGCTCATGGCGAGCTTTGTTTTACTTATCGGGCGACCATAAGTAGAATCTCGCTTTTGTGGGATCCTAAAAATGCTGCGTATAGCAAGCGACGCACTTACTTTCGACGACGTACTACTTCTTCCCGCTTATTCCCAAATTCTGCCATCTGAAGTGTCCCTGCAAACCAAGCTGACACGGGACATCAATTTGAGCATCCCACTGATTTCATCGGCCATGGATACTGTGACTGAAGGGCGCTTGGCGATTGCGATTGCGCAAGAAGGCGGCATCGGCATCGTGCATAAAAACATGAGCGCCGAGCAACAGGCCAAAGAAGTCCGCATCGTCAAGAAATACGAATCGGGCATAATCCGCGACCCGATCACGATTAGCCCGGACGCGCCGTTGAGCGCCCTGTATGCGACAACTTCAGAGCACAAGATATCGGGTGTTCCGGTCGTTGAAGGCAACAAGCTAGTCGGCATCGTGACGAGTCGTGATGTCCGCTTCGTCGATCGCCTCGACATACCGGTACGTGACGTGATGACCCCTCAGGAGCGATTGGTGACCGCTAAGGAAGGTACCGACTTCGATGAAATTACGCGCATCTTGCAGGAGCACCGCATCGAAAAGGTGCTCTTAGTCGATGATGATCACAGACTCACCGGTATGGTGACCGTCAAAGACATTACTAAAGCCCAGGCGTTTCCGACCGCATGCAAGGACGGCTTAGGTCAATTGCGAGTTGGTGCCAGTGTCGGCACAAGTGAAGAAACCGACGAGCGTGTTGCCGCACTTGTGCAAGCGGGTGTTGATGTCGTTGTGGTTGACACAGCACACGGTCATTCCAAGGGCGTACTGGATCGCATTGGATGGATCAAGCAAACCTATCCCTCATTGAACGTAATCGGCGGTAACGTTGCGACCTATGAGGGTGCCAAGGCGCTGATTGAAGCGGGCGTTGACGCAGTGAAGGTCGGCATCGGCCCGGGCTCGATCTGCACGACCCGCATTGTCGCAGGCATTGGTGTGCCGCAAATAACTGCGATCGCGGAAGCGTCGCGTGCGGCCGATGAAGAAGACGTGCCTGTTATCGCAGACGGTGGGATTCGCTATTCAGGCGATATCGCCAAAGCCATCGTAGCGGGCGCAAGTTCGGTCATGGTAGGCAGCCTCCTTGCCGGCACCGATGAAGCACCGGGGGAAGTTGAGCTATACCAAGGACGGACATACAAATCGTATCGTGGCATGGGTTCGATGGGGGCCATGTCTCAAGATCATGGATCGAGTGATCGCTACTTTCAGGAAGTCGAAGGCGATGGTCACAAACTGGTGCCCGAAGGCATTGAGGGACGAGTGTCCTATCGCGGCCCGGTGAGCCCTATCGTTCATCAATTGATGGGGGGGGTACGGGCAGCGATGGGCTACACCGGCAGTTCGAATATCGCGTGGTTGCGCAGCGAACCGGAATTCGTAAAAGTAAGCGTGGCTAGTATGGTCGAGTCGCACGTTCACGATGTTTCGATTACTAAAGAAGCCCCGAACTACCCGCTAAGTTGACGTTGAGTACGGACACGGACATTCACGATCAGCGATTGCTGATCGTCGACTTTGGTTCCCAATACACGCAATTAATTGCACGTCGCGTGCGCGAGTGCGGTGTGTACTGTGAGATACACCCGTTCGACATGCCGGACGAGTTCGTCACTGAGTTTTCACCGCGGGGGGTCATTCTGTCCGGTGGACCGGAAACCGTTACGGCCAAGCAAACGCCGCGCATCCCAGAAGTTATTTTGCAGCTCGGTGTGCCCATTCTCGGTATTTGCTATGGCATGCAATCGTTGGCTTCCCAACTCGGCGGCGCGGTAGCCGGTTCGGAAGCGCGTGAGTTTGGTCATGCATCGATCACGCAAGCCGTACCGAGTAGGCTGTTGGATTCACTCGGGATGGCAAACGGGCATAGCGCTGGCGTTTGGATGAGTCACGGCGACAAAGTGACGCAAGTTCCTCCCGGGTTTCAAGTCACAGCAAGTACTGCCAGTGCGCCGATTGCAGCCATGGAGGATGCATCGAAAAACATCTATGGCGTGCAATTTCATCCCGAAGTTACCCACACCGCGAACGGTGGTGCTTTGCTCAATCGATTTGCTCGAGATATCTGTAGCTGCGAGGGTCAATGGAACGCGGCGAATATTGTTGACGACGCCTTGACACGAGTGCGCGAAGAAGTCGGCGATGACCCCGTTGTGCTGGGGCTTTCGGGAGGCGTTGATTCGTCGGTGGTAGCAGCCCTGTTGGCCCGCGCTATCGGCGACAAGCTAACGTGCATTTTTGTCGACAACGGTTTGTTGCGAAAAGATGAACGCGCTGAAGTAGAGGCGGCTTTCAGTAAAGAAGCCGGTGTCGGGAACACGTTGCCGCTCAACCTCGTAACTGTCGACGCGCAGGATGAATTTCTCAGCAATCTGCGTGGCGTCGATGACCCGGAACGGAAACGCAAAGTTATTGGCGCGACGTTTATCGATGTGTTCGAGCGCGAAGCGCAAGCGATTGAGGGCGCGAGGTGGCTTGCCCAAGGGACGATATATCCCGATGTTATCGAGTCGGCGGCTAGCAAATACGGCAATGCACACGTAATCAAGTCGCATCACAATGTTGGTGGCTTGCCTGACCGCATGGCGCTCAAGTTGGTCGAGCCGTTACGCGAACTTTTCAAAGACGAGGTGCGCAAGATTGGATTGCATCTCGGACTGCCGAAATCACTGGTATTCCGACATCCATTTCCGGGCCCGGGCCTTGGGGTGCGTATTTTAGGCGAGATCAATTCGACCTATGCCCAGGTATTGCGCGAAGCGGACGCGATCTTCATTGAAGAACTGCGCCGCGCCGAGTGGTACGACAAAGTCAGTCAAGCGTTTGCCGTCTACCTGCCCGTCAAATCGGTAGGGGTTGTGGGAGACGCGCGTCGCTACGAGCATGTGATCGCCTTGCGGGCTGTGGAAACGGTTGATTTCATGACTGCGCGATCTGCACGCCTACCCTATGAGCTAATCGAGCGTGTCTCGAATCGGATCATTAACGAAGTCTCATCGATTTCACGTGTCGTCTATGATGTTTCGAGTAAACCACCCGCTACGATCGAGTGGGAATGATGATGGGCAACCCTCATGAGTGATCGTTCTCCTGGTTTTGCAAGACAAACTGATGTTTCGAGGACTGACGAGTCGTTCATGGCGCAAGCACTGCAGCTTGCCGGTATTGCCTACCGATCCGGTGAAGTGCCAGTTGGCGCACTTGTCGTTGTCGATGGTCACACGATTGGCGAAGGTTACAACCGGCCGATTACCGATCACGATCCTACGGCACATGCGGAGGTCGTCGCATTGCGAGCGGCTTGCGCTAGGGTGGGCAACTATCGGTTGTCCGAGGCAACTTTGTACGTCACCGTTGAGCCTTGCACAATGTGTGCGGGCGCGCTCGTCCATGCACGCATAAAACGGATCGTTTTCGCTGCGCGCGAACCGAAAGCGGGTGCTGTGGTGAGCCATCCTGTTGTCCAAGGGACTTGGCTAAACCATCGAATAGAAGTTGTTGAGGGAGTTTTGGCTCACGAAAGTGGCGAGCTTTTGAGCCGCTTCTTTGCGGAACGAAGACAGCAGCAAAAACAAAGTGACACCGAGGGCGCATTCAGCATTGACTGAAATAGTAGTTTTAGAAGGGCCGCCAGCGCTCAGCACGTTCACCTTGGCAAAGAAACAAGCCGCGTTGACGGGCATTTGTTTTGCCCAGTTTGTGCACGTGTTGCAAGCAAATGAACCACTCAACGGTGACGATCTGGCTAAGGTAGAATTGCTGCTGTCCTATGGTCCGCAGCAGGGTTTGCCAGCACCGGCCGGGCAACGTGCGTACACCGTGATGCCTCGCCAAGGCACCATTTCGCCATGGTCGAGCAAAGCAACCGAGATCTTCGATACCTGTGGTCTGCACCAAGTACTGCGCGTCGAGCGTGGTGTGAGGTGGTTTGTTGCGAATGCCGATATCAGCGACCTCGATACGAGTGCGCTATACGACCGAATGACGGAAGATTGTTGGCGCGATGAAGATTTTGCCAAGGCTTTTGAAGAAGGAAAACCGCTCCTGTTGCGGTCGATTGATGTGGCTGAAGGTGGCCGCGGAGCACTTGATAGAGCCAATGTAGAATTGGGCCTTGCCCTGTCAGACGATGAAGTCGGTTATCTCTTGAACGCGTATTCCGGATTGGGTCGCAATCCGACTGACGTTGAATTGATGATGTTTGCACAGGCTAATTCTGAACATTGTCGGCATAAGATATTCAACGCCAGTTGGCGTATCGATGGGCAGTTACAAACCAAGTCGTTGTTTTCAATGATTCGCAATACCTATCATCAGATCAACGGCAAAGGCATTCTGAGCGCGTACGAAGACAACGCTGCCGTCATTAGTGGATACGAAGAAGAGCGGCTCTGGGTCGATCCGGCGACCCATGCTTACGACTATCAGACCGAGCCGATCAATATCGTGATGAAAGTGGAAACGCACAATCACCCAACTGCCATTGCGCCTTTTCAAGGCGCTGCAACGGGCTCGGGTGGAGAGATTCGTGACGAAGGCGCGGTGGGACGCGGTTCCAAACCCAAAGCCGGATTGACTGGCTTTACGACGTCACACCTGAACATCCCGACGTTACCCCAACCTTGGGAATGCAACACGACAAAGCCTGATCACATGGCGTCGGCGCTGGATATCATGATTGAGGGTCCGGTCGGAGCCGCAAGCTTCCACAACGAATATGGGCGGCCTGCGATAAACGGCTATTTCCGGACGTTTGAGTTGCTTCGACCAGGTGACCCAGCGCATACCATCCGCGGCTACCACAAACCGATCATGATCGCCGGCGGGGTTGGTGCCGTGCGCAATGAACACGTCGAGTCGCAGAACTTTCCGCCGGGAACGGCACTTGTGGTGCTGGGCGGCCCAGCGATGTTGATTGGTCTGGGTGGAGGGGCCGCAAGTAGTATGGCGTCCGGCAGTAGTTCTTCGGATCTCGACTTTGCCTCCGTGCAACGGGGTAACCCTGAGATGGAGCGGCGCTGCCAAGAAGTAATCGACTGCTGCTGCGCGCTCGGCGAGGATAATCCGATTCTGCTCATTCACGATGTGGGTGCAGGCGGCTTATCGAATGCGCTGCCAGAATTGATTGACGACGCTAATGCGGGCGGGTCGTTCCAGCTGCGCGACGTGCCAAATGCGGACTTTGGCATGGCGCCGATGGAGATCTGGTGCAACGAGGCGCAAGAGCGTTATGTATTGGGTATAGCGCGAGAAGCCGTCGACGAATTCGCTGAAATGTGCAAGCGCGAACGTTGTCCGTTTGCCGTGGTTGGTTACTCGAGCGCAGACCGTCACTTACACGTTGCGGATGAGCATTTCGGCAACGCCCCGGTAAATCTACCCCTCGACGTGTTGCTGGGCAAACCGCCAAAGATGGAGCGCGAGTTCACGCCCCAACCGCTTGTCAACGAACCATTGCAACTCGATGATCTCGAACTAGGTGAAGCACTCGACCGGGTGCTGCAGTTTCCCGCTGTGGCATGTAAACAGTTTCTAATTACGATCGGCGACCGCAGTATCACCGGCTTGATCGCGTGCCAACCGATGGTTGGTCCTTGGCAGGTGCCGGTCGCGGACGCCGCAGTCACGGTGGCTGGGTACAATACCTACCGTGGTGAAGCGTTTGCTATGGGAGAGCGATCTCCGCTGGCACTGATCGATCCTGCGGCTGCGGCGCGAATGGCGGTTGCGGAAGCGTTGACGAATATCGCGTGCGCCGACATCGAGAGTTTGGACCGTGTAGTGCTGTCGGCGAATTGGATGGCCGCGGCCGGGGCTAACGAAGAAGAACAGGGACTTTACCGAGCAGTCGCCGCCGTTGGCGAGGAGTTTTGCCCTGCCCTTGGGATTGCGATTCCGGTTGGCAAGGACTCTTTGTCCATGCAGACCCGCTGGGCGGAAAACGAGGTCGACGTATCAGTTGTGTCACCGATTTCGCTCATTGTATCCGCGTTTGCGCCGGTGCTGGATGTGCGCAAGACGTTGACGCCGGTCTTGGCTCAAGATCCAACAACTCAATTGTTGTTGGTCAGTCTTGGCGCAAGCCGACTTGGTGGCAGTTGTCTTGCACAGGTGTACCAGCAGCTTGGTGATTCGTGTCCCGATGTCCATGATCCTCGTTTGTTTAAAGAGACCCTCGAGTACCTACTCGAGGCGAACCGTCAGGGCAAGATCCTCTCGATGCATGATCGCTCGGACGGAGGCGCAATTGTCACGCTGTTGGAAATGGCATTTGCTGCCCGCGTCGGACTTGATATTGAGATCGATCCGTCGCAAGACTTGCAGGGCGAGTTATTCAACGAAGAAATCGGGTTCGTCGTACAAGTCGAAGCCTCCGATGCCGCCGAGTTTGCGGCGCTGTGCCCGGTGCATTGCACATCAATTGCGCAACTTCGATTAGACGAAGCGATTCAGATCCATCACGGCGAGCAATTGGTCTATCGATCCGATCGAGTCACGCTGCAAAAAACGTGGGCGAAAACCAGCCATGCTATCCAGCGGCTACGTGATAGCGAGGCGTGCGCCGACGAGGAATTTGCAACGCTCGATGCGACCCGGGGTGAGGATCCCGGACTGTCCGCGCGTCTTGAATTCGATCCGACGGAGGATATTGTTGCGCCGTTTGTCCACACCGCGCGCCCACAAATTGCGGTACTTCGAGAACAAGGCGTGAACGGTCAGCTTGAAATGGCCGCGGCGTTTGATCGGGCGCAGTTTACTTCGGTCGATGTGCACATGAGCGATTTGATCACTGGCAAACGGAACCTGGCTGAGTTTCAAGCGCTCGTCACATGTGGCGGCTTTTCCTATGGCGATGTCCTCGGTGGCGGCGGAGGGTGGGCAAAGAGCGTTCTTCTAAACTTGCAGGTCCGAGATCAGTTTGAGGCCTTCTTGCACAGTGATCGGTTAGTCCTCGGTGTGTGTAACGGCTGCCAGATGCTCGCCCAATTGCGCGAACTTGTGCCCGGCGCGGAACATTGGCCGCGCTTCGTGCGTAATCGGTCGGAACAATTCGAGGGGCGAAGCGTGCTTGTTGAAATTGTCGATTCCGCTTCGCCATGGTTCGAGGGAATGGTGGGCAGTGTCTTGCCGGTTGCGGTGGCGCATGGCGAAGGTCGCGCCGAATTTGGTTCTGCCGAAGACTTGGACGCGCTGCGAGCAGCAAAGCAACTTGCTGTGCGCTATGTCGATGCGAATTATCAGGTCGCTAACCGCTATCCGGACAATCCGAATGGTGCGATTGACGGTTTGGCCGGAATTACCGCCAATAACGGCAAAGTGCTTGTCATGATGCCGCACCCGGAGAGGGTGTTTCGCAGTTGCCAAAATGTGTGGCAACACGAGTCATGGGGCGAAGATGGACCGTGGATGCGCTTGTTCCGCAACGCACGCACGGCGCTTGGACAGCCCTGAGCGAGCCGGGATAAACAGCCCTGAGCGGGCCGGGATAAAGAGCCTTAGCGTTTGCGTTTGAGGTCGATTTCTCGCGAACGCACCGGAAACGAGCCGTTCTTACGGTCTTCAAAGTAGAATTCCAACGACTGCTTGATTACCGGGAAAGCAAGGTCATCCCAAGGAACCTCGTGTTCGGTAAACAAGCGGACTTCTAATGACTCAAACCCTGCGGAAAAATCGAGATCTTCCAGCATTGCGCGGAAGAACATATAGGCCTGCGAGATATGCGGCAGGCTAAACACGGTATACAGCTCAAGCTCGTAGACTCGCGCATTGGCTTCTTCTTCGGTTTCCCGTGCAGCACCAGTTGCGATGCTCTCACCGTTTTCCAAGAAGCCTGCAGGCAGTGTCCAATAGCCGCGTCGTGGGTCGATCGCGCGCTTACACATTAATACTTGGTCGTTCCACACAGGCAGGCAGCCAGTGATTATCCGAGGATTTTGATAGTGGATAGTCGCACATGAGTTGCAGACAAATCGCTCACGGTTATCCCCCGTGGGCACTTTCAATTCGACCGGTTCGCCGCATGTGCTGCAAAATTTCATCACGAGATTATAACCCCACTTGGCCGGGCGATCGCCGTCAAACACTGGCTGCCTTGGGCTTGACCGCGACAATGCATTACGATGGGCCCTGGCCAATCTCTAGAGGGTTCAAATTGCATAGTTTCTTGCGCCGAATTGTAGGGTTGCGCTGGTGCATGTCGCTAGTGATGTGTTTCATTCTGGCTTCGTGTGCGGGCCAACCGGTCGAGGATTTGGGGGATAGCACTTACCGCATTGACTGTTCGGGCGGACATCACGACTGGTCGGGTTGCAGCGCACGCGCGCAAAAGGTGTGCGAAGGCGGATATGACATTGTTTCGCAGTTGAGTGATGAAGGCAGCTCGGGTGTTGGTGTGAACGATTGGCGTTATCGTGGTTCGGAGGTAACCCGGGCAATGACTGTCAAATGTGATGGCTAGCTGTCGCCGTCGACAGTCACATCTGCCGGGAACGACAGTACCACTGCGAGCGGGCGATTGTCCGACCCCTCGTCGATAAATGGGGTCACCATCGAACGATGCAGGCTCGCCAAGGAGTGACACATGATCTCGGAGATCTTTATGCACGCGCGGAGCGGCGAAGTCGCTCGACGCCGTTCTAAGTCAACGCGAAACTGTAGCCCTTGTAGGCGTTTCTTTTGCTGTTGTGTACTTGCTCCCTCAATGACCCTCTCGATCAGCGCCCTGCGCAATGACTCCAATCTCTCCGGGTCGCTGCGCGCCATATCCACCAGTACATCAAACGCCGGTAGTTTTGATTTCATGATCCCGCCCTCAATTGATTGAGACTATGCAGCGCCGATGGCGTAACGGCTAGGCTTGTGGTGTTAGGGGTGTAAGCGAATTGTACTTTCCATTTCCGCGGCGGCTTCATAACATGCGTGTGAATAGGAACTAAAGTTAGAGCCACGCTATGAGCGACGTCACTATCGGTACGCCCCTGTCCGCCTCCGCAACCAAGGTCATGATGTTGGGTTGTGGCGAGTTAGGTAAAGAAGTGATCATTGAATTGCAGCGTCTAGGCGTGGAAGTCATTGCCGTGGACCGGTACGCCAACGCACCAGGCATGCAAGTCGCACACCGTAGCCACGTGATCAACATGCTCGATGCAACTGCGCTCCGGGGGATTATTGAGAGCGAAAGGCCTGATTTGATCGTGCCGGAAATCGAAGCGATCGCGACGCCAACGTTGGTGGAGCTTGAGGCCGAAGGATTCCATGTGATTCCTACCGCACGAGCGGCTCGGCTGACGATGGATCGCGAAGGTATCCGCCGCCTCGCAGCTGAAACGCTGCAGATTGCGACGTCGCCCTACGTGTTTGCCGAGTCACGCGCCGAATACGACGCAGCGATCGCGGAAGTCGGAATGCCTTGCGTGATCAAACCGGTGATGTCGAGCTCAGGCAAAGGTCAATCGACTGTTCACACGCTTCAAGATGCCGATAGCTCATGGGAGTACGCGAAGAGTGGTGCGCGCGGCGAGGCCACCAAGGTCATCATCGAGGGGTTTGTCGATTTCGATTATGAGATCACGCTATTGACGGTTCAGCATGCCGATGGCTGTTCGTTTTGTGATCCGATTGGACATCGCCAAGAAAACGGCGATTATCAGGAATCATGGCAACCGCAACCGATGGCCGACGACGCCCTGAAGGCGTGTCAGCAGATCGCCGAGTCGGTCACTGGCGAGCTTGGTGGGTACGGTCTATTTGGTGTCGAGTTCTTCGTTAAAGGCGATGATGTGTATTTCAGTGAGGTCAGTCCGCGCCCGCACGATACGGGCATGGTGACACTCATAAGCCAGGACCTAAGCGAGTTCGCGCTACACGCGCGCGCCGTACTCGGGCTGCCAGTTCCTAACATCCGCACACGCGGCGCGGCGGCATCAGCGGTGATATTGGTTCACGGTGAGTCGAGTTCTGTCTCGTTCAGCAATTTGGGTGCGGCGCTCGCCACGCCGGATACGCAGATTAGGCTATTTGGCAAACCGCAAGTGCAAGGAGAAAGGCGTATGGGTGTGGCGTTGGCGTTGGCCGAGTCAATCGAAGATGCGAAAGCCAAGGCGAAACGAACGGCAGCGGCTGTGCAATACACGCTCTAGTTTATGTCCCAAAATTGCCGTCCTGGCAATTTTGCTCCGACGGTTTTCTTCGATCCCCCCCCCCAAAAAACCGTAGGTTTTCCTTCCGTAAGGAGGAAACCGTATGAGGAAGATTGTCTGCGCCAATCAACGATTGGCGAGATGACAATTTCTGGACATAAACGATCGTAAAATCGCGCCGAGATGGATACACATTGTTTAGAGTTGCTCTTCGGCGAAAAGAAGCTATAGTTCTGCCCGTGCAGAATTCAACCAACATCACCCGCAGTAGCGTATACGCGGCGCTTTTCGCCGTCGCATACCCTACGCTCCTAGACCTGCTCCTCCTGCCGGTTTAGCCGGCATATATATCCCCACTAGGGCGTCAAGCCCACCCTGACGAAAAGAAACCGACCGGTTAAACTGGCACCGAGCCAAGTTAGTATTCTATCTACAGAACGAAAATTCGAAGGAAGTGTGATGAGCGAGCAGCCCAAACCAGTGCGCGCGACCGGTAGAGCGCCAGGCGCGATGCCCTTCAACAAATACCATGCGTTCGAGCCCATTGATTTGCCCGACAGGCAATGGCCCAGTCGTGTGATCGACCAAGCACCACGGTGGTGTAGCGTGGATCTTAGGGATGGTAATCAAGCTTTGATCGACCCAATGAACGTCGATGAAAAGTTGCAGATGTGGGATCTCTTACTCGATATTGGTTTTGCCGAGATCGAGGTCGGCTTTCCCGCTGCGTCGCAGCCAGATTTCGACTTCATCCGGCGTATCATCGAGGAGGACCGAATACCGGCTGGCGTTAGCGTCCAAGTGCTTTGTCAGGCGCGTGAAGAACTGATCGAACGCACGGTCGAGGCGTTGGAAGGAGCGCCGAGCGCGATATTCCATCTGTACAACTCCACGTCGGAACTGCAGCGTCGTGTTGTCTTCAATATGGATCGACAAGGCATTGTCGATTTGGCCGTCCACGGTACAAAGATTGTGCGTGAAGGTTTGCAGGACTTCTCGGGCGACATCACGTTCGAGTATTCGCCTGAGAGCTTTACTGGCACGGAACTCGACTTCGCTGTCGAGATCTGTGACGCGGTGGTCGATACATGGGGTGCGACACCGGGGTCGCCGATGATCATCAACCTCCCGTCGACGGTTGAAATGGCAACGCCCAATATCTATGCGGATCAGATTGAGTGGTTTATTCGTTCATTCAAACGCAGGGATAGCGCCGTCATTAGTCTGCACACGCACAATGATCGCGGTACCGGCGTCGCGGCGACTGAAATGGCCATCATGGCAGGCGCCCAGCGCGTCGAAGGCACGTTATTCGGCAACGGTGAACGGACTGGCAATTGCGACATCGTCACCGTCGCGATGAATCTCTTTAGCCAAGGCGTCGACCCTACCCTCGATTTTAGAGAGATGCGGCGCATTCGCGAGGTGGTTGAGTCCGTCAATAAACTGCCGGTGCATGAGCGCCACCCGTATGCAGGCGAACTCGTTTTCACGGCGTTCTCGGGGTCGCACCAAGATGCCATCAAGAAAGGTATGGCACGCGTTGACCGAGACCAATGGGAGGTCCCCTATTTACCGATAGATCCGGCGGACGTGGGCAGTTCATATAAAGAAACGGTACGCGTGAACAGCCAGTCCGGCAAAGGCGGGATCGGCTTTCTGTTGGAAGAGCTCTACGGCATCGCGCTCCCGCGAGAGCTGCTTGTCGAGTTTTCGGCAATTGTCCAAGCGCTAACGGAGAAGCTCGATCGGGAAATTAAACCGCAGGAGATCTACGAGCAGTTTATTGCGACGTATGCGGTCGAGACGGGTCCCTATCGGTTGGTTGACTACGATCTGTTGAACGGCCGCAAAGAAGACCAACGTTGCGTTGCGCGGGTGGAAATCAACGACTCGGTGGTGACGATCGACGGTGAGGGCTCGGGTCCGATTGAGGCGTTTGTGAACGCCATGGTGGAGACACTAAACGAACCCGTCGTCGTTGTGGACTATCACGAGCATGCAATGGATACCAGCACGGATGCCCAGGCGATTTGCATTATGGCAATCGGCGCCAACACGAGTGCAACTCGCTGCTACGGCATCGGTATTAGCCGCAACACCATAACGGCGAGTTTGAATGCAATCATATCAGCGCTGAACCGGCGGTGGAGCAACGCCTGAAGAGGCTGTAGTTAAACAGCCTCTGGGTTCTGGCCAGGGATGGCCAAACAAAATAGACCGCTGTAAGTGATTGATTTTGTTGCCAAATGAGAGAAAAAGGGTGTGCGAGTGCGGAGCGCAGCGAAAAATGCTGGCCTGCTAGATATCGTCGTCGTCGTCGTCTTCATCATCCGCCACTAAGGGTATGTCCAGACGGCGGAGTTTCATGTTTTTGACGACGTTGTCTTTGATTTGCAACGTTTCGATCTGATATTCGTTTATCTGCAAGCACAAGTTAGATTCGGGAATGGTCTCGAGGTACTCAAGCACCAAGCCATTGAGGGTCTTTGGGCCGGCCGTTGGCAGATCCCAGCGCAACGTTCGGTTGATTTCGCGCAGAACAGCCATCCCGTCTATGAGGAAAGAGCCATCGTCTTGTGGCGAAATTTCCGGCATTCTTGCCGCGAAGTCCGAGGTAAATTCGCCAACGATTTCCTCGAGGATATCCTCAAGCGTGACGATGCCTTGCAGTTCGCCGTATTCGTCGACCACCATCGCCATGCGCTGTTTTTCCTTTTGGAAGTTCAGAAGCTGGGTGTGGAGAGGCGTTGCTTCCGGAACGTAGTAGGGTTCGCGGGTCAGTTGCATTAAGTCGGCTTTATTGAAGGTGTCGGTTTGCAAGAAGCGGGCGAGCCGTCGTAAGTGCAGAATCCCCAATATGTTGTTGATCGATTCTTTGTAGACCGGCAAGAGAGTGTGTTGGCTGTTGGCGGCAACCGAAAGGATGTCAGCCATCTCGTCATCGATGTCGATCCCAACGATTTCGGTGCGCGGCACCATGATGTCATTCACTGAAACTTGTTCGAGATCGATGAGGCGCACCATCATATGCTGCCGCTCGCCAACGGAACGGGCGCCTTCGTTCACGACGGTTTTCAATTCGTCGGCTGACAAGTTCTCAGCAGTTTCTGAATCGTCCGTAACGAACGGTTTCACCAATGCGTTACTTATCCAGTTTACGAAAACGACTGCCGGGCGCAGTATCTTCTGCAATGGCTCGAGTGCAAACACCGCACGAAATGCCCATCCTTCAGGCCGTGCAGCGGCGAGCGTTTTCGGCGCCACCTCGGCGAAAATGAGAAAAGTGAGGGTCAATACCCAAGGCGCCAGCAACACACCTGTATCGCCAAATAGACGCATACCGATGATTGTTGCAATCGTCGCCGCAGTGAAGTTTACGAGATTGTTACCAACCAGAATGACGCCGAGAAGGCGATCCGGCCGCTGCAGGAGTCGGTTGGATTTGCGTGCGCCACGATGATGCTGCTTAACTAAATGGCGCAATCGATAGCGATTTAACGCCATCATCGCAGTCTCGGTTCCCGAGAAATACGCAGAAAGTACCGTCAATACCGCAATGCTGAGCACAAGAATATACAGCGGTATTTCGTCGAAGCTCATGGTGCCAACAAATACTCCAGGACAAACTTTGTGCCGAAATAGCCTAGGACTAGCAGCACAAAGGCCACTAGCGTCCAGCGCACGGCGGTCGTGCCGCGCCAGCCAAGCAAATAACGCCCACTGAGGAATATCACATAGGTAACCCACGATAGGCTGGTGAGGACGACGTGGTGAGATATTCGTTGCTCGAGCATGTCTTCGATGAATAGCCACCCTGTGATGATTGAGCAGGAGAGTAAGAAAAGCCCGATCCACAGCATAGCAATCAGTAGATGTTCCATTGATTCCAATGGCGGCAAAATCTGCCGAACAGGACTCGTGTGCGTTTTTAGCCGGCGTTCCTGCAGTGCGAGCAGGACCGATTGCAAGGCCGCAACCATGAGCGCCGAGTATGCAGCTAAGGAAACCAAGATGTGCGCCAGCATCATTGATCCGATATTCGTGACGGGCTCAGCGCCCGGATCGATAACTAGCGCTACTAACAGTATTACGGCACCGATCGGGAAGATGAATAGATAGAGGTTTGCCACGGGCAATCGCAGATGCCCTATTGCAACCACCGCGACGATCACGAACGAAACAACATTGGCGACGCTGAGCAAGCCCAAATTGATGCCGCCATCGACGACGAGCAAGGAGTAAACGGCAAACCCATGACACAGCAAGGCTGAGATCGGCAACCACGTCGAGAGTTGGCCCGCTTCTTCGGTGGCGCGCAGACGGTCGAACTGCAGTTTGAAGCCAAGTGCGTACAGCGCAATCGCGCCGAGTATGATGACCGGTGGTAGGTAGGTAGCCAACTCGTTTATGGATGACTTGACGGAGTAGCAGTGTGGCACAAATGACCGGTGCGTGCATACACCGGAGGGTATAGTTAATGCTGCCTCGTAGATTGTTGAAAAATGCTTCTACGAACCATTCTTACCCGGAACATCCCTCTTCTGTGGGAGCCCATCTAAGTCCTCAATCTAATAGCCGGTTTTTCAAGAGACTGTTTGGCTTACCGGTTGGTATCCGCGCGCGTGGAACATCGTTGGCACCACCAAGGTGGTGCCAACGATGTTCCATGAAAGAGCCCTCAGCGTGCGGGGGCCCGGGCAATGAGTGTCGCAAAACAAAGGGCGATGAGATCGCGCTATACTGCGGTATTCGAAAGTCACGAAGTTGTCGCAATGTTTGAAAGCTTGTCGGACCGCCTCACTACTACCCTGCGGAGCATTCAAGGTAAGGCACTGTTGTCTGAAGAAAATGTCAGCGCCGCTCTGCGTGATGTGCGAATCGCATTGTTGGAGGCCGACGTAGCGCTGCCGGTAGTTAAGACCTTTATTGACCAGGTCAACGCGAAAGCGTTAGGCCAAGTTGTATCGAATGCGCTCAACCCCGGCGAGGCTTTCGTCAAGATAGTCCATGATGAATTGGTCCATACCATGGGCGATGGGACCGATGGACTAAACCTTGCAACCGTACCGCCTGCTGTCATCTTGATGGCGGGCTTGCAGGGTGCCGGCAAAACGACAACCGTTGCCAAGCTCGCCAAGTTCCTGCAAGAGCGCGAAAAAAAGCGCGTATGCGTGGTGAGCGCCGATGTGTATCGGCCCGCGGCGATCGCACAGCTCGAGACGCTGGCAGCCGAAGTTCAAGCGATCTTTATTCCATCGAGTGCCGATGAGAAACCGGTGGACATTGCTCGTCGGGCAGTGGCTGAAGCGAAAAAACAAGTGGCCGATGTACTGTTGGTCGATACCGCCGGGCGTTTGGCGGTTGACGAAGCCATGATGGCAGAAATTCAAGCACTGCAGCACGAACTGCAACCCATTGAAACGCTTTTTGTAGTCGATGCAATGACTGGCCAGGACGCCGCGAACACGGCGCAAGCATTCAATGAAGCGTTGACCTTAACCGGCGTCGTCCTGGCGAAAACGGATGGCGACGCACGCGGCGGCGCGGCACTCAGCATCAAAGCAATCACAGGCAAACCAATCAAGTTCCTCGGTATTGGGGAGAAGACGGACGCCCTAGAGCTATTCCATCCCGACCGGCTTGCTTCGCGTATTCTCGGTATGGGGGACGTGCTGTCCTTGATCGAAGAAGCTGAGCGCAAGGTTGATAAGAAAAAAGCGCAGAAGCTAGCGAGCAAAATCCAGCGGGGCCGAAAGTTCGACCTCAGTGACTTTAAAGATCAGATCGAGCAAATGTCGAACATGGGTGGCATTAGCAATATGCTCGATAAAATGCCCGGCATGAATCAGCTCCCTGCTAATGCCCAGTCTCAACTCGACGACGGATTGTTCAAGCGCATGGGCGTGATTATTGATTCTATGACGCCGCATGAGCGGCGTTTTCCAGATGTCATAAACGGTTCGCGTAAACAGCGGATTGCCAAAGGCAGCGGCACTGACGTCCCGGATATCAATCGGTTGCTCAAGCAGCACAAGCAAATGCAGAAAATGATGAAGAAAGTCTCAAAGAAAGGCGGCATGCAGAAAATGATGCGTGGCTTGCAAGCGATGCAAGGTGCCCAAGGGGTGAAAGGTCCACCGATGCCGCGTCGTTAGGCCCAATCTAGGGGTCGGGACTACTTGCACTAAGCTGCCTTTTCTATAATATACCGCGCCTTTCTACGCCAAGCTCGACAAACCACTCGGGCATGTGCGAGACACGACCGCGATAAACAAAACGCGCGATAAAACGAGATAATCAAGAGACGAGAGAGTCGACGTATATGGTTACCATTCGCCTAGCGCGTCACGGCGCTAAGAAGAACCCTTTCTATCACGTAACGATTGCCGATCGAAGCAAGAGCCGTAATGGCAGCTTTGTAGAGCGCGTCGGTTTTTACAATCCGGTTGCGAAAGGCAAAGCAGAGAGCCTGCGTCTGGACCTTGCGCGGATCGACTATTGGCTGTCGGTGGGTGCAAAACCCTCCGAAATGGTTAAAAAGTTGATCAACCAGGTGCGGCGAGCTCAATCACAAGCCGAAACGGACGCACCGGCGGAACCCGCAAGCGCGACGTAGTCGGTACCTTCGAGTCCGTCTCTAGTACGCGATGGCCGCCTGTGATATTGCTGCGGTGGGGAAAATCGGCAGCCCGTATGGCGTGAAGGGTTGGTTTCATGTCCAATCGTATACCTCGCCTACAGACAATCTAAGAAGCTATACCCCGTGGCTTATGTCCAGCGCGGATAGCGGGCCGTGGCGCACAATGGTCGGGCTTGAATCCAGGCGCCATCAGAAAGGCATAGTCGCAAAACTTGCTGCGGTGAACGATCGTGAGACGGCTGGGCGCCTGCGGGGTCAGTGGATCGGTGTTGACGAGGACCAATTCGGGCAGGCGCAACATGGTGAGTTTTTTTGGCGCGACATCATCGGGTGTCGCGTGATTGGTGCCGATGGCACTGACTTTGGGGTCGTCGATCATCTGATCGAGACAGGCGCGCACGATGTCTTGGTAGTCCCATCGGTCGCAGATAAAGGTACCATCGATGTACTGATCCCGTTTGTCGATGCCTACGTTGTCAACGTCGATCTGCAGGCAAAGCGCATCGAGGTGAATTGGGACCATAGCTGGAGCTAAGCGATGTGGATCGGTGTCATCACGTTGTTCCCAGAAATGTTCGAGTTGGCGTTGCGGCATGGCGTATTCGGCCGAGCTGTCGACAACGCGGTGATTGAGGTCGCGTTGTTTAACCCGCGTGACTACACCGAGGACAAATACCGCAATGTTGACGATCGCCCCTACGGCGGTGGCCCAGGGATGGTTCTCATGGCTGAACCGTTACGTAAAGCGGTCCAAGCTGCGCGCGACCATGCGCCTGGTCGTGCGGATGTCGTCCTCTTGAGTCCGCAAGGCGAACGCTTTAGCCAAGCGCTAGGCGTCCACGTAAGCCACGAGCAAGCATTGATATTGATCTGTGGTCGCTACGAAGGCATCGACGAACGGTTCATCGACCTTTGCGTCGATTCGCAATGGTCAATTGGTGATTACGTGTTGACGGGTGGGGAGATTCCAGCGATGGCGGTGATGGATGTTGTTGCGCGCCATATTCCTGGCACATTAGGCAATAAAGTGTCGGCTCTAGATGAATCACACCTTGATGGATTGCTCGATTACCCTCAGTATACGCGCCCCGAAGCCACGGCAGATCAGCGGGTGCCGCAAGAATTAGTGAGCGGTGACCCGAAACGGGTAGCGCGCTACCGGCGGCGCGAGGCATTGCGACGAACTCTTACACGTCGGCCGGATCTATTGACCCGGCAAGTGTTTGGTGAATTGGATCGAGAATTATTGCGGGAGTGTTTGAGCCCGGAAGCTTAAGCCACAAGAGGAGTGTAGCGATGCGTAGAAACAAGATTATCGAAGAAATTGAAAACGGGCAGCTCAAAGAACACCCAGACTTTGGTGCGGGGGATACTGTAAGCGTATCCGTGCGCGTCAAGGAAGGTAGTCGTGAACGGCTACAGGCATTCGAAGGCGTCGTCATTGGCAAACGCAATCGTGGCGTGAACTCCTCGTTCATCGTCCGCAAGATTTCTCATGGCGTGGGCGTCGAACGGACGTTTCAAACGCACAGCCCGCTCATTGCCTCGGTCGAAGTCAAACGACGCGGCGACGTACGCCAAGCAAAGCTGTATTACTTACGTGAACGCTCTGGTCGTTCCGCCCGCATCCGCGAAAAGATCAACTAGCGCAAACCCAGGAACGGCCTGGCATTGGACTGCTTTAAGAGGGTGTCGCTAAATGATCGCTGTTGTAGGAAGCGCT
>Ga0114999_10003451_pt1 | contig 19780 bp, 13 predicted proteins | sample ArcticOcean_MG_C_3_FD_89820 | JGI IMG/M metagenome (GOLD analysis project Ga0114999, IMG submission 89820) | Marine microbial communities from western Arctic Ocean - ArcticOcean_MG_CB8_126 | ecosystem: Environmental > Aquatic > Marine > Oceanic | place: Arctic Ocean: Canada Basin | collected...
ATAGATAAACATAGTAAGCGGATCTTGACTCATTACCATCATCAATCAACCAGGATTGTATTTTTTGTTCTCCTTTAGAAAGATAGACAGAAAATTGAACTTCCGCGTCGGAGTCATAAACCGAAACGGTTTGATCATAATCTCCTACCTGCAGTCGAACGGACTTAACAGGGATGACTGCAGTTGGCTGGTTAATCATTTTACTCGAAACATTGTGTTGCTTCGCATTGTAGGGTCCGAGCTCCACACTGTTTCTCATAGGAGCATCGACCTCGATTGGCCATCGCCGAACAGAAATGCTATAAGTACCACTTTCCAGCACATCAACAACCCAGAATCCGTTTGCTTTCATACCGGTGCGAACATGATGCTGATTGTAGGGCACGACATCTCCATGCCAGTTTTGTGAGCTAAAAGTGTAGGTCTTCTGCTGCGTGGCATCGATCACGAAGGGCACATATTCTTCGGAACGCTGAGCGATATCAGTCCACCAGGTTTCGTAGGTCTTTTTGAGCTTTTGGACAATCTCCGGATGATCGTTGGCCACATCTGATCGCTGACCAGGATCTATCGACACGTCGTAGAGCTCATCACCGACTAGCCTCCATTGATCAGTCATGACAGAATAATCCTTATTTTTTATTAATAGTCCTTCACCAACAAAATCTCCAAACCGACCTTGATGATGGACCACAATACTCCTATCCTCCCAGAGTTCAGGATCATTCCTAAGCAAGGGAGTAAGGTCGACTCCATCGAATTTTACTTTGCTCGGAAGTTCTAAATTACAAAGCTCAACCAGAGTCGGTAAAATATCTATATGCCCCGCTAAATTCGACACGTCCTGTCCTTGAATAAGTTCACCTTTCGGCCAATGAATAAATCCAGCTGCTCGATGACCACCTTCGTAAGCTGAGCTTTTCATTCCGCGCATCCCAGCGTTGTAACCAGATTTGACAAAACCATTTCGAGCCATGGTAATTTCCGCTCCCGAAGCACTGCCGTTATCCGTCATAAAAACGATCAAGGTGTTCTCAGCAATTTCCATTTCTTCAAGGCGATTGCGTAGGTACCCCAAGTTTACATCTATCATGGATATCATCCCATAAAAACGTGCCCGACGCTCGGGAATACCTGCATTCAAATAAGGTTGAATAAATTCGATGGGAGCGTGAAGCGGACCATGCGGAGCGTTGGTTGCCAGGTAAACAAAGAACGGCTCTTCCTGGTTCTTCTCAATCCAATCGCTCGCCTCGCGAAACCAAACATCGGTACAATAGCCTGAAACCTTTTCGGGTTCTCCGTTGCGCAAGTAGGTATCGTCGTAGTAGTCATTATTCCAATAATCTGGAGTTTCACCAACGACTCCACCCCCGTGAATGAGTGATTCATCGAAACCTCGGTCTTGCGGTCTAAAGGGATAGTTATCTCCCAAATGCCATTTTCCAAACATTCCGGTATTGTAACCGCTATTTTTAAAAACGTCAGCCATGGTCACTTCGTCCATGCGCAAATGATTTCGTCCGCCGTAAGTAAGCCACACACCGACTCGACTTGAATAACGTCCCGTTACTAAGGCTGCTCTTGATGGCGAACAGGTGGGGTCGACGTGAAAATTGGTTAGTCGGACACTTTCATTATGCAGGGCATCTATGTTGGGGGTATTCAAATAGGGGTTACCATGGGCTGAAATGTCTCCGTAACCCTGATCATCAGTTATGATCACAATCACGTTAGTATGAACCTGATTAAAACCAAATAGAGGAGACTTTCCTTTTTGAGCTGGGCAACCCAATGCCAACAAAGCAAAAAGCAAAAGCAAAAAACGAGGGAGAAGATACATGGACAATTGAAATCTAAAGGACATCCGGCATGATCCACAAGTCGGTTTAACAAAAATAATTATCAAGTCTGCGAACCGTTCAATACCCGAAACGTTTGTGGGCTTGTCAGCTAGTTACTGATAGGTTGCGTTCTCTGCCTCTGATGTTGACCATGCGTTGAAATCGTAATCGGGAAGCAATTAATCTAACACAGGAGGAGAAAACAGCATGAGAGTTTTAATTAAAGGAGCATTAATAGGAGGTCTAATTGCATTTATCTGGATGAATATTTCATGGATGGTTTTGCCGTGGCACTTCATGACGATATCCACATTGGAAGATGAAGCACCGCTGGCTGAATCATTAAAAAACAACGTACCGGAAAATGGCCTCTATATTCTGCCTTGAACGACAGATAAGTCAAAAGAAGGAATGGAAGCGTTTAATAAAAAAATGGAAGTGGGTCCGTATGCCTATATGGTGGTGCACCCTAATGGCTTTTCTCAAAGCATGCCAAAAATGATGTTTTTTGGATTACTCTTCAATGTACTCGTCGCATTTATGCTGACCTATCTGGTATCAAAAACCAGCGGCCTTACCTATTTTCAAAAAGTACGCTTTATAAAATTGGCTGCACTTGCAGGTGCATTAATAATCGTCGTGCCGAATCTGATATGGTGGCAATTCCCACTTGCGTATAGCCTCGTCACCTTGATCGACGCCGGGATCACCTGGGGTCTTGCCGGGCTTGAAATTTTAAAAATCGTGGAAAGTTAAAGATTACCAATTAGCCTAAAGTTTTAACTTCCGGCAGCATTCCATGTTCGTCCACTGGCAACGAGCGAGGTTCGACGATTACTTCAAGGTCATCGCGTTCTCGTGCTTCATTCAGATAAGCAACGGAACACTCCAACTCAGATACATGGAGTGTGTTTTGAATCCACATCACCTTGGCATTCGAAGGTTCCGTTAAACCAATCAACGGAAAAGCTGAGTTTAAGACCTCACGGTCTGTAGGATAATGAATGGGAATCGCTGCTCCTGCAGGTTCTCCTCCAGTCAGGCAATTGATCTGTGTGATATTTAAGTCCACCTGATCTATAGCTCGCGTAAGAGAGAATTCAACATTACCTATGCCACAACCATTGCCGTGAGTTTCTTCCGTTAACCCACGAATTCCGATGAGCCTTATTTTCGGAAATTCATTAGGTCCCGCTTTATGCCATCCATCCTTTCGCCCGACCACATTAGTATCAAGGCCGGTTCCGCTGATGTTCTTTCCAATCTCGTCAATCAGTAAGAGGTCAGCGCTATCAAAGGGTAAACAAGGGAGCCACTTTTGGGCTAATACAAGCAACTCCTTCTCTCGGTCTTCAAATTCCTCTGGTTCAACAGCGGCTATCATTGCAGTTTCGTCATAGCCGTTTTCTACAATACCTACACCAGCAACCACGTTGCACCTGGAAAGGACTTCCTTACCAACGCTTCTCACTATCTGTCCAAATTCGAAGTCTTTAATAGCCCGATGATAAATGCTGGCGCCATTATGTTTACCATAGCCGATGAGCATCATCTTCATCAATCCACTCTGGATATCGCCGAAAAAATTAGTATGTGGTTTAACCCGACCACACACAACTACATGGTCTGCTTCAGAAGCGTGTTTATCAAAATGAACAGGAAATCCTTCGTCAGCCTGGCAGACAATAATTGTTTCCATACTGGTTTTAATCGGACAGCCACAAAATTCTTCTGTGACTCCATAACCTTCGATTATCCCACGTTGCCCTTCTGGCGTCCCACCACCATGACTTCCCATAGCTGGAACGATAAAGGGTTTGGCCCCGATACCTTTGAAATGATCAACGATCGCTTTTATAATCAAATGAATATTCGCGATACCTCTACTTCCGGCCGAAATGGCCACGGTTTGACCAGGCAGGACTTTCCCGCTCAGTTGTAGTTTTGAAAGTTGAGATTCAACTTCTGCTGGGATATCGCTAACCTGCGTGCGGTCGAACGATTGGCGGACTCGGAAAATATCAGGATAATCAGGCATGATGGGAATCAGGTTTTATGGTATTCGGCTTTATTGCAAGCGATACGCGCTAAGGAGCCGATATTGTAGCTCAAAACGTTGTGATTAACTTGTGCGGGAACATTTAGTCCATCGCTTTGATCCACTGAATGATTAGCTTGAGACTTTCTTCGTGGACCATTCCGCGACCGAGCTCCGGCATAGCAACGTCCGGTTCAAGGGATGCAATACGGTGGACGAAGATGGATTCTTCAGGTTTTCCAGGGACGATGTCATAGTGGTTTCCTCCTGTTTCTCTTGCAGCAGCAGTGGGTAGTTTCATTACGCCATATAGCGTTGAGTTGGTTTGGCTGGCCATGAGGTCTAAGCCAGTACTCCAGGCCCTACCTGCTTCCGAGTGACAGTGTGCACAATTAATTTCCAGCCATGCCCAAGCTCTCTCATCCAAGTTGCCTGATGTCTCGTCTTCCCAAATGGGAAAATTTAGCTTACGATAGTGAGGGGCGATTCTGGCCTACGGCCTACATCGCCCCTCACCATCCAAAACCCCTCGACACACCGAACCCTAAATGAAAGTAATAAAGTGTAACCGATGTGTCCGGTTTTTGTGTTACCGATGTGTCTGTCGTACCCCCCAGATATCAAGTAGTCCTCCATCTGTACCTAGAATGAGCATGCAATGTTCTTCGTTGGTATTCAGCAACAGGATCCTGCCCTGCCTGTCCTCTGCCACCGAAATGTGTGGAGAAGAATGATCGTGCGCCGACAAAACAAGTGGAAGTAGAGCAAAACAAAGGCAGAGACGATTCATGGAAACAGCAATAGGCAGTCGAGGTGAAAACCCAACTGCAATTATCCATTTAAAAGAAATGGAATAACAAAGATCCTCTCTTTCTTTGTTGATTAATTCAACATAACATCCCAGGGCGCGTGCATACGCTTGAGAAATGTTTCTGATATCATCGCTACCTCCTTATTGAAATCGATGTTGGCAACTATTCGAAGAGAATTCAGTAATTGAGTCTACCCCTCAGAAATACAGTAAAGATAATTGTGTCCACGAAGGAAAAGATTGCCCCCTAGTGCAATAGGCGATGAATCAATTTTGTCATCGAGTTTATTGGTGGCGACTATCTCAAAGGCCTCTGAGTCTTTTAAGACTACCGTCGTCCCTTCACGACCAACCACATAGAGGTACCCATTGGCTGCGAGTGGAGATCCGTAGATACCTCTAAGCGCATCCAACTTTTTATCCTGGTAGTGGTAGTCCCCCGTCATGGCATCCATGCAGGACAGATAGGCATCAATGCCCTTGGTAACATATAAACGTTTTTCCGACAGCACAGGTGAAGCCACGTATGATCCACTTTCTCTAACTCGCCAAACAACGTCCGAAGTATCCGATACATCTCCTTTAGAAGTGAGCTTAATTGCTTGAACGGAATTCCCCTGATAACCACTTGTCACATAGACGTTACCGTGGCCGACAACTGGAGTCGGAATTACGTTTGAGGTTAAGCCAGTTGCCTCCCAAATAATGTCTCCGGTTTCAGTGTCATAACTTCGAGTTGCATTCGTTCCAGGAACGATCGCTTGAAGCTTTCCATTGACTTCCTGAATGAATGGCGTGGTCCAGGAAGATCGCTCGTCTCGTTCCTTACTCCACATTTCTTCCCCGGTTCGTTTATCGAGTCCGTAAATCATCGATTGGTCTTCCTGATCCCAAAGCACCAATAACTTGTCTCCGGCCAAAGAAGGAGCCACAGCTTCACCAAAACCATTGCGTGAGCGCAAGTCTCCTAGATCCTTTTTCCAAATCAAATCCCCATCCATGTCATAACAAAAAATGCCGCGCGACCCAAAGGACACATACAAATATTCACCATCCGTAACAGGAGAAGCATCCGCGTAGCCATGGCTCGGGTGATGGCCTTCATGGGGGTTTTCCTCTACTGCAATCTTTTCCCAAATCACCTCGCCAGAATTCCTATCCAACGCGATCACTTTAAATTGATGCACTTGGGTAACTTGAACAGTTGCATTTCCGCCTCCGCGCCGTTGGCGTCCACCACCAGCACCGCCTTGACCTTGCCCACGACCACCGCGGCCTGCTTGGGCTTGCGGAGGACCACCTTGTCCAGCACCTCTTCGGGCACGCATGGCTGTCCTTAACGCATCGCGCTCCGCTTCGCTAAGTTCGCCATCTCCATCTTTATCAAATTCTGCAATCAGTTCTGGGTTCGGACCACCTGGACCTCCGGCACCACCACCCTGTCCGCCAGGCCCTCTTCCACCTCCGGGACCTTGGCCACCACCTCGCGGACTACCACCGGCATTTGCATTACCTCCAGGAGGCTGAGCACGGCGTTGCGCTGCTGCTTCGACAGGGGCGTCCTCAACGGCCTCGGCACTTAAAATAAAAATTTTATCCTCCCAAACGATCGGCGTTGAAAATCCGGTTCCAGCAATGGCTGTCTTCCATTTGATATTCTTGTCCTCTCCCCACTCAACTGGCGGTGTTGCGTTTTCTGCGACTCCATTACCAGAAGAAGGCCTCCAAGTAGGCCAATTTTCATGATGATTGGCAAATAGTCCAGATATCGAGCCGGTTAATAAAAGAGAAGAAACGAATAAGAACGATCGTGAAGATTTCATAGGGTACATGCGATTACGGAAGGGTTCTAACTGCTAACGCTCAAAAACCTCTCAATGGTTGCAAAAATCTTCCGATATTGAGATCCGAAAATAATATCAATTGAGAACTCAAACGGTAAAACAGATGCATGCCTTTCGAAACGCTCTACATGCGAGAGGCCGGAAACTGGTCGTAGCAGCGATCAACAGCACTTGAGGAACCACAGATATAAATAGCATCTTCTTCCGATAATTTAAAATCCTCCTGTATAGTTAATTGGATCTGTTCATTGTGTACGACCGCTACAACAGAACACCCGCTGCGTTCTCTAACTTTTGAATTCAGAGGATTTTTCCAGTGAGCTTTGCCGGTCGAACTTTAACCAGTTTGATCCGCGGTTGCTGAGAAACGGAATCTCCCAACACATGTTTGGTCATTATCTGAACCATGACCTGGCTGATGGAGAGCACATAATCCGCTCCTACTTTTTGGATGCGGCTCACATTTTCCACCAAATCCGCACTCGCAAGGATGGGAACCTCAGGGGCAAAATTTCGCACAACCGTTGTAACGAAGATGGCCGTACTATCACTTTCCAGCGCGAGTATTACAGCACGCGCATTTTTGATGCCCGCTCGATCCAAAACAACCACATCCAAAAGATCTCCAACAAAATCAACTCCTTCGGCTCTCTCTGAATTTATGACCCAGACCTCTTCACCAGCATCCCTGAGAAACTCGGCCATCTTCTGCCCCACAATGCTGTAGCCAGCAATAACCAAGGGGCCAGAAACGGAAATCGGATGAGCCAAATTGCTAAGTGTTCGGATGCTTTCAGGACTTCCAGCTGCTACCAAAATATCACTCGCTTTTAGTTCATCGTCTGGCGCAGGTGCCGAATGTAATTCATCGTTCAGCCAACGCCCCACAATGGTAGCGCCCGTTTCTTTTCGCAAATTGAGTCTTTTTAATGTGGATCCGGCCAGAGAGCTGGCATCATGAACACGAATTTCCGCTATTTCGATGTGTTCACCAAGCGGTTGCAAACCAACCACAAGAGGACTGATTTTGGTACTGGCTCGTACGGCTATCGTAGCGGCGAGAACGTGCGAGGGTGTAAAGGCAGCCGAAGCACCAACCAGCATCATTGGAGATCTTCTCGTTGGATTTTCTATCGTCGCAACCAGAGGACCTTCAAATCCCTGCTCTCGAGCTGCTAAAGCGAATACAGCATTCAGCTCATCCGAACCATTCGCAACCAAAGCGCGTGCATTCGCGAGCGGCGTAAGATCGAAATCATCGTCTCCCAAAGAAACTTTCACGACAGATTCACCATTCGCGTACAGCTCACGAGCCGTAGCGGCATCTTCTTCAAGAATAACGACCGGAATCTCCCTACTCTTTAATTCATCGATCAACGAATCGACCTCCGAACCGTATCCGTAAATAACAACTTCATCGGAAACATCGGTCAAAAAAGTCGGCACTTGGCCATCTATTTGGCTTGGAGTTAAATGATCAGAGAATTTGTCCAATTGTAAGACTCCCTTCGTAGCACCGGCGAGTCTGGCAGCCTTGCCTTCTAGTAAAATGGCACAGCCTTTCAAAGCTAGTGGAGTGAACAGGTTTAATATAAAAGCAGTTAAAATAAGGACAGTGAAAACGGGTTTATCAATGGCCTGTTGAGCCAATGCAAGGGAGGCCAATATGAACGCCATTTCTGCTCGTCCACACATACCCACTCCAACGGTCAGCGCTTCTTTGAAAGGCAGACCCATGCGCAAAGCCATGCTTCCAGCACTCAATATCTGACCAACAATCACGACGGTGGTTAATGCTGCGACGAAACCAACCTCGGTCATACTGATGTCGAAAGTGATCTGAAACCCTAAAGATATAAAAAAGATAGGGCCGAGAAAAGAGTATGCGATTCCATAAGACCGGTCCTGAACAATCTTTACCAAGGTGGGATGAGCTACCTTTTCTTCAAAGAAAAGACCCGCGAGGTAGGCCCCAAGAATCATATGAAGGCCAATCAACTCAGCAAACAAACCAGCGGCAAATGCCGTCACCAACACGAATGTAAATCCCTTTCCACCTTCGGAGCGAAACGGAAGTGTCAACTTAGGATAAACATAACGTCCAATTACGAGGGCTACCGCGAAAAAACCAAGAACTTTCCCTAAGGTAATCGCGACATTCATGACTTCGAAATCACCTCCGGAAAGCACCCCGATAATCAAACCAAAGACGACAAGAGTCAGAAGATCATCAATCACACAACTGGCCACGATGATACGAGCGAATCTCGTATTTGCCAAGCCCAGGTCTTTGAGACTCTACAAGGTGATCACTACCGCGGTTGCCGTCATGGTAAGTCCAACGAAAGTAGCCGCTACCCACCCGAGTCCAAATAATATGGCTAATCCAAAACTAACGCCTACTATGAGTTCGCCCATAACCGTTGGAAGTCCGAGTGGTCGAAGCGTTACTGCTACTAACCAGATTCCAGCGAGAAGAATGAGCAGGTCAAAGGCTACATCGTGCATGACAAATACCAACAGGCAAAATGCCCTGCTGCTTAAAGAGAATAATTCAATTAATGACCAATAGAACCAACTCTAATGGTTCCTATAAATCAGTATCCAATATTCGCTTACCCTATATACGGACCGGCAACTTATCGACGAATGGACAATCGGTTCGTTTCATTTCCTCAATCGCGGCAGTCCGCATTTCCGACAATGTTTTCGAATAAGATGTTTCGAGAGCCAAATTTCGTAATTCATCCGGGTCTTTATCCAAATCGTAGAGCTCCTCGATATCACCCTTTGTCAGGTTCATGATATATTTGTACTGGTGCTTACGGTAAGACACCCACCAAGGAATGTCAGCATGAGGATCGGGTCCCTGAAAAATGTTCCTGGTATCAGACCCATATATTCGCCCCGTAAAAGTCAATAGGACCGAATGGTCACTTTTTTCTTCGGGATTCTGAATGAGTGGTGAGATATCACGGCCATGCATCTTCCAGGGAAGCTTCACGTCTGCATAGTGAAAAATGGTCGGCACCACATCGTGTCCACCAACCGGTGTTGCGGAAACTTTTCCTTCGGGCACCACCCTGGGATAACTCACAATAAAAGGGCTGGCGATATTTGCATCGTATGGGCCCACTTTATGCTGAAAGCCATGTTGTCCCCAGGCGAAACCTTGGTCTGAAGTGTAAATAATTAGAGTGTTCTCCCACTGACCGGTTCTTTTTAGGGCATCCACCAAAGAGCCAACCGCATCATCCAAACCTGAGACCGTTTCCTGGTAGGTCTTAACTCCCTCTGAATGCTCCCAACCACGACCCGGACGACCTTGAACGACATAGGGTTTACCATCCTCGCCTTTTACATAGCCTTTGCGAATTTTCACATACTCCGGTTTTCCTGGACGAGGGGGAAAAATATCCACTGGCAATGGTACCTCTGCTTCATCCGCAATCGTGTCTTTGTGACGATCGGCTGGAGTAAACGGCCCATGGCTTGCTCCGTAACACATCCAAAGCAACCAGGGTTTATCTTTGTCCCTCCCTTTGCCTTCAAGATACTCCACTGCCCACTTGGTGTAGTTATCAGTTGAATACTCTGGAGTCATCACAGCCTTGCCTCCATTAAAAGATAACATCTGGTCATAATAGTAAGCCCCTGAGTTGTTTGGAAATTTGGGACGATTCCAAACGATCTGATAATCCCAGTCCCGACCATAACCTGCATCAACTCCAGTATGCCACTTGCCGATTTGTGCGGTCGTATAACCAGCCTCCTTGAATGTGCGCATCCAGAACGGACATTGTTTGGGATCGTAACTACTGCTCGGGTACTGACCTTCCATGCTCATGGACTCAATACCGTATTGAAGATGCCCTGTCAGAAAAGTCGCCCGCGAGGCCATGCACCAGCTTCCCGTGTAAGCACTTTTAAACCGAACACCTCCGGCAGCGAGCTTATCGATATTTGGAGTACTGACCCAAGGCAAAGCTCGCTCATAGGAACTGACGGTGCGATCCGATTGATCATCGGTAAAGATGTAGAGGATGTTCGGCTTATCGACTGCGTTAAGCCACGTAGCAGCAAACAAATAAACAAAAATGAGGGCCTTTGAGCAAGTTCGAGTGTCCATCGTTACCAAACGTTGCTACCCGCAATACCTTCGAAAAGCCAGCAGATTAATAAAACCACCTAAAGTAGCACAGGCATCTTGCCTGTGTTCCCTTCCCTACCCTCCATTTGTTCAGATTTTGATTCAGCCAACAGAACGGATCACGCTAACTCAGTACTCAAGGATTTCTACCTCACAAACAGGCAAGATGTCTGTGCTACTAGAATGCAATCAACCTACTTCTTTTTCTCGTCGTCCTTCTTATTGTCTTCAAAAAGTGGCGTATATTTCCCCAAGCCCTCTTCTTCAAGTTTCGCAATAGGAATAAATCGCATGGACGCTGAATTCATGCAGTAGCGCAAACCGGTCGGTTTTGGCCCATCTGGAAAGAGATGGCCCAGGTGAGAATCCGCGTTTTTGGAACGCACCTCTGTGCGGGAGTAACCGATGTGGTAATCCGTTTTCTCAACAATATTTTCCTTTTCCAGGGGCTTGGTAAAGCTGGGCCAACCGGTTCCGGAACGATATTTATCCAACGAGCTAAATAATGGCTCCCCAGACACTACATCGACGTAAATCCCATGTTCTTTGTTGTCCCAATACTCATTCTGAAAAGGAGGCTCGGTACCTTCCTCTTGGGTAACTCTATACTGCATTGGAGTTAGCTCCTTGAGACGTGCCTCTGATTTAGGGTCAAGATCAAACCTTTTTTCCTTCTTCGACGGTGCGGCTACAAGGGTAAATAGGCCAGCAATCAGTATTAACCCTAGCATCCAGATGGATAATTTGTTTAATGATTTTTTCATGGTAACTGAAAATTAGACGGCCAAGCTTGAATGAAATTTCAATTTCAATCAAATCAAAGATTTGCAAGGTTGCGAATATCGGTAATTAATCCCATCAAACTCTAGACTACCATTCTTTGCCACCATGAATTTACCGAAGCTCATTTACTGGTTCTCCAGCATCCTCTTGTCGATTTTGCTGCTATTCAGTGCTTACATGTATTTCTACAACCACGAAGAAGTCGAAATTGCCTTTGAGTTACTGGGCTACCCGACCTACCTCATATACCCAATGGGGTTTCTGAAAATCCTGGCCGTTATCGCCATAATTTCCTCAAAATCAAGATTCCTCAAGAATCTAGCCTATGCTGGGGTCTTTTATAATCTGTTGCTGGCTTTCATTGCTCACCTTTCCCAATCAGATGGCGCAGGGTTTCTCGCCTTTCTCGGCCTACTTCTACTCGGCCTCTCTTACATTTTTGATAAGGCCCTGAAACCAAAACACAAAATCGCCTACTACCTTTAGGTAAGCTACTGACAGTAAGTCGCCAAATTATTCGCCACTTTCCATGCTCATCAATCGCAGCTGAATTTGTTCAGCGGTCAGGTCCTCAACGACCTTTCCAATACTCCAACGGTATCCGAAAGGATCCGTAATCACACCAGCGCGAACTCCCCATGGAAAGTTTTGCATAGGATGCATCACTTTGGCTCCTAAGTCGACGGCCTGTTGAAAGAGCGTTTCAAACGCATCGTCTCGAATGCAGAGTAAATTGGGTGCACCTCCCAAGGTTTTAGGACTAAACGCGTTCCAATCTGGATACTCACCCGAAACATAGAACAGCGTATTTCCGATTTTTAAATCCGCATGTCCGAGTGAACCATCCGGCATGGGCATTTTCATGAGCAGCTCCGCATTGAATGCCATTTGGTAATACTCTATGGCAGCATTGCCGTCATCAACGGTTATGGAAACTGTAAAAGATTGATCGTGCGGTGTCATAATGACTTGATCTTGAATCAATAAATCTCCTCGTCAATACTAGACATTTTAGTCACGAAACCATCTTTCTTGATTCAGCGGAATTTGATAGGTAGATATTCAAAACAACAAAACGATCTATGAGAAAACTACCACCAAGCCTTCTTTGCGTTCTGCTTTGTGCGCCTTTATTGAATGCGGCTTCCGACCCTGTTATGATAAGATTAGTAGACCCATTGGACGAACCGGAATTCTATTGTGTCGACATTCCAGGCTTTCGCCAAAACGTCCAACTGTATGCTCCATTGATGGCACATACGCTTAAGCGATTTGGTTCCGCGGATGAAATGTTCATCATGGACCATCCCGCTAAGGGTCAAATATTTGCCAGCGAATATGGACTGTGCATTGAAGCGTCTGCTGCAAAATCCGGTGCGCAACTGTTGTTAAAAAAACCAAGCGATTCTCCACTGCAACAATTCACGCTTACCGACGAAGGCTACCTCGTATTGATGGACCATCCTGAGCTTGGATTTACCATCGACAGTAAAGACGGCACCAAAGCAGGGGGTCCCAGCCACGTCCGCAGGGATCTAAGCTTGAAGAAACTCAGCGAATTCCCTGCTAGTCAGACAACCTGGAAACTGGTAGAGAATGCTACTGCTTGGCCTGAGTAGCTGATCTAAGCTTCCTTTTCCCTAGCCTGGAGCTGGGCACGACCAATCTTTCCTGTAGGGGTCATTGGCATCTCGTCAATGATTTCTACGGATACGGGACTTTTTGCTTTTCCTAACAGCTCAATACAATGAGCCAGGAGTTCTTCCGAACTAGCGGTCTGTCCCTGATTTAAACTTACAATTGCCTTCGGTAGCTCTCCCGCGCCTTCGTCTGAGGTTCCAATCACGGCCGCATATTGAACAGCCGGATGAGCGAATAGACCTTCCTCCATCGATCTGGGAAAAATAACAGTACCATTCGATACGATACGTTCACTCCAGCGACCAAGCATGTGAATATACCCCTCGGCATCCATGCGTCCCATATCACCGGTATGCAACCAGCCATTGCGTAACGCCTCAGCTGTTTTTTCGGGCATGTGCCAATAACCCATCATAAATCCACCGCGTATACACATTTCACCAGGTTCGCCGTTGGGGACCTCTCGATCATTCTCGTCCATGATGCGCACTTCTTTATCAGGAAGCGGCGGACCTATGGCCGTCAGTTGTTCTCCCGATTCACGTTTCGGATAACCAAGGCCAACAAATCCACCTAGCTCGCTTTGACCGTAACTCTCGACCAGAAATACACCCAACTCATCGATAAACGCTTTTTTCAAGTCGAGAGGAACGGGTGCTCCACCCGATGGGCACACGCGAAGTGCTGAAGGCTTTTTGCCGCGGCTTCTACATTCAGTCAACAGTTCATCGAATAGTAACGGATTTGCCGGAAAAACTGTAACACCGCGATTTTCCATATCGTCGTAGGCATTGGACATGTTCCAGCGCGACAGGAGTCCCATCGTTGCCCCTCGATGAATCGAAGGAAGCAAGTTGGCTACTAATCCATAGGAGCTTGCGGGCGAAGTGGCAGCTAAAGTCACATCGGAACTGGTGATTTGTAATCGTTCCGCGATGCAATGCGAGGCTCTGGCAGTGGGACCATGAGCCAGTAATGCTCCTTTCGGAGCGCCGGACGAACCTGAGGTATAAGACAAATGAGCTCCGTCATCTGCAGTCACTTCTACTTCGGGCGCCTTCCCGGCGGCGGCTACCACGGCGTTCCAATCCTGAGCTCCCTCCTGCTCACCATCCATGCAAAGGTAGTGCTCGATACTCGGCATGGCCGCACGGTTCTTATCGATCACAGGAAACATGTCGTGGGTGTAGATAAGTACCTTCGGAGTAGCATTCTGCGCAAAGTATGCCACGTCCTCGGCTTGGAGCACATTGATATGACAACTGATCGCACCAATCCGATAAGCGCCGAACATGGCCATTATGTAATCAAGGCCGTTGTGGGCAAAAATCCCTACACGATCGCCCTTTCGAACACCCAGTTTCCAAAGCGCCCCAGCCACCTTTTCTGTAGCTTCAACGGCCTCCCCATAAGTCAGCAATCGATCTTTATCCACCCAATGCAAAAACGTTTTATTCGGAAGACGAATGGCTGTGCGTCTTAGCATATCATTTAAGGTCATGAACTCCATCTCGAAAGATTAAGATCAAGAAAAAGAGCACGATCAAGATAACACCAACATTGGCCCCTAAAATTCTTTCTTCTCGCTTCTAACTTCTCAAATTAAGATTTTTTGCTAGGACAATATATCCTTCACCACATGGCCGTGCACGTCCGTCAGCCGGTAACGCCGACCTTGGTGTTTGTACGTCAGACGCTTGTGATCGATACCCAAGAGATGAAGTAAGGTAGCCTGGAAGTCGTGCACGTGGACGGGATTTTCGGTGATGTTATAACCGAACTCATCCGTTTCGCCGTAGGAGAAGCCTGGTTTCACACCTGCTCCAGCCATCCACATGGTGAAACAACGAGGGTGATGATCACGGCCATAATTATCTGCCGTCAACTTACCTTGAGAATAGTTAGTTCTGCCAAATTCGCCACCCCAGATAACTAAGGTATCATCCAAGAGACCCCGTTGTTTTAAATCCGTAACCAATGCCGCGGACGCCTGGTCGGTTTTTTCGGCCTGCTTCTTGATCCCACTGGGCAGGCTTCCGTGTTGATCCCAACCTTGGTGATAAAGCTGAACGAATTTGACATCTTTCTCAATCAGACGTCGGGCCATTAAACAATTTGCGGCATAGGTACCAGGGTCACGTGCATCTTCCCCGTATAGTTCGAAAGTGGATTCCGGTTCGTTCGACACATCGGTAACTTCGGGTACGGACATCTGCATACGGTAGGCCATTTCGTATTGGGCAATACGAGAATGGATTTCCGGATCGCCCCAAGCATCGTATTGCAACTCATGCAATTGTTTCAGGTAGTCAACGATCTGGGATCGGTCGTGGTCATCCAACCCGGGAGGCGGATTGAGATATAGCACCGGATCCTCCCCGGCCCTAAACTGAACCCCTTGATGCTTCGATGATAAAAAACCATTCCCCCAAAGCCGTGCATACAACGGTTGTCCGCCCGCGTCTTTAGAAACCATAACGACGAAGGAAGGAAGATCCTGATTATCAGTGCCCAGTCCGTAATCCAACCAGGAGCCAATACTTGGGCGACCGGCCAATTGTGAACCGGTTTGAAAAAAGGTAATCGCAGGATCGTGGTTAATCGCATCCGTATTCATGGAACGGATAAAACAAAGATCATCCACGATTTTTGCGGTGTGCGGCATCAGCTCACTCACCCAGGTGCCAGATTTACCATATCGCTGAAAGTCGTAAATGGAGCGAACCAAAGGAAACGAAGATTGGTTTCCGCTCATGCCTGTCAGGCGTTGCCCTTGACGGACAGAATCCGGAAGTTCCTGACCGTGCATTTTGTCGAGCATGGTTTTATTATCAAACAACTCAAATTGCGAAGGCCCACCGCTCTGGAATAAATAAATAACCCGTTTCGCTTTAGGAGAAAAATGGGGTTTACCAAGGACTCCATTAGTACACGGAGTCTGAGTGTTGGATAAAAGTTTACCCGGGTTGCCAAACATGGACAGTGCTGCTGCTCCAAGACTCAAGGAGGACTTGGTAAGAAACTGCCTTCTATTCAGGTAGTCTAACTGTTCGTGAAAACTCATTTATCGAATAACAACGGCGGCATCGTGATTCATAACGACACTGGCGACCACCGCATGTGCCGCCAATGTATTTTTATCTAGAGAAGAATCAGGGACAGACTCGCCTACAGTTACATAGGTATTGGCTTTCTCCGGTTTGCTTTGAAATGAATCAAGTGCCTGGTCGAAAAGACCCTTCAGTAAATTCAGTTCTTTATCAGAGGGAGATCTCGAGGTTAACAAGCGATAAGAAAGGACAAGTCTATCCTCTACATCGTTGCTCAGGGCCATTACGCGTTCAGCCAAGGCGCGGGATGCTTCAACAAACTGAGGATCATTCATCAAAGAAAGCGCCTGAAGCGGTGAGGAAGTATTTTGCCGCTTCACCACACAATAACTTCGATTGGGTGCATCGAAGTTTTTCATGGTTGGAGAAGGTACCGTTCTTTTCCAGATGGTATATAAACTCCGCCGATATAAATCTTCGCCCGTTCCCTGGTTGTAAGTCCCCTTGTTCATACTCCACAACCCTTCCGGCTGGTAGGGATACACCGAAGGTCCACCAACTTTGTTTACTAGTAATCCACTGGCCGCGAGTGCATTATCGCGTAGCATTTCGGCCGATAAACGAACGGCCGGTCCTCGGGCCAAAAGTAAATTCTCCGGGTCTAGCTCCAGGAGGTCTTCGTCAGCTCTTGAATCTTGTTTATAACTGGCGGATGTCACCATCAGTCTCAACATCGATTTCACATCCCAACCTGAATCGACAAATTCACTAGCCAGCCAATCGAGTAGCTCAGGGTGCGTTGGCAAATGTCCTTGATTTCCAAAATCCTCAGGCGTACCCACCAATCCAAGACCAAAGATCATTTGCCAATAGCGGTTGATCGTGACTCGAGCCGTTAATGGATTTTTGGGATCGGTTAACCACTTGGATAGTCCAAGACGGTTTTTAGGTAGATTGTCATCAAATGATAGAATGGCTTCCGGCGTTTGCGGATTCACTGGTACCGTGGGCGAATCGTATGCGCCCCGGTTCAAGACATACGCTTGTTTAGGTTCCGGGAGTTCATCCATCACCATGATTTCCTGAACCGTTTCATTCAAATCATTGCGCTCCGACCTCAAAACTGCCAATTCAAGAAGTGCTTTTCGATAGGCAGCATGATGCCGATTCATGAAGTAGTCGTAGTCGACGTTACGCTCAGCCTTCCCGGCGATATGTGCCACTTCCGATTCAGTCAATCGTCGGTCATATACTCTTAGTTCATCCACCAGGGCACCAGGCACACCCTTGCTCCGCCACCTTGCTCCCACTTTAAGACCAATATCATCACGAGCTCCTTTTTTATTCGAAAGAATGTTTTTGTAGAGTCGGTCTTTTTCGACCCGCATAGAAACAGGCACTCCATCAACAAACAGAGTCAGCCCTGCAGCCGTTGATGATCCATCATAGCTGAGTGTAATTTCCTGCCAATCCTCCTTCTTAACCGGTTCGGTGCTAATCAGCTGAATCGCGTTGTAGGGGAAACTGTGCGCCATCCGAACATCCCAAAAGCCGTCCTTCAGTGAGACCTCCCAGCCTTTGTAGTTATAAAGAATCCCCGCCACATTATAATGAAACAGAGTTCCTTCCTGCACCGACTCAGGAATGTTCGCTCGGATCGCGACGGTAAATGGTTTCGCTCGTCGGAAAAAGTTCGCACTTGAGAAATATAAAACATCGTCTCCGTTTACTCGGATCGCAGTGCCTTCACCATAATCGGCAAACTCAAGGTCGGGTCCACTCTTGGAACTTTTTTGAGAATTAAACCAAACGGATCCTGTTCCTTCCGGATCCACATCGTTTGCAATAGATTGGGTCGTGTCCTCTGAAATAAATGGAAAACTACCCACCAAGGCGTCTTCGCCTGACAAATCAGCCGAACCATTTGCCGAGGCTTGTTTCCACTGCCCAAATTCCTTGAGGCCCGATTCGTAAATTCGTTCAACTTTCTCAGCTTGTTTCTCGATTCGCTTGTCCAGCATTGCCAGTTCAACCGACTCCAGCTCTGTGGGAAGAAGCAGGGTTGGTACGGGCATGTCAGTTTGCTCAAAGCTGATCTGACCAGAGTCATCAATGTTATTAAAAAAACTAAACAGTTCGTAAAAATTCTTCTGAGAGAGAGGATCGTATTTATGATCATGACATCGGGCGCATTCGATGGTCATTCCAAGAAAGGCTGTTCCCAGCGTCTGGACCCGTTCGGCAGCGTATTCTACCTTAAATTCCTCGTTCACGATTCCGCCTTCCATATTCTGAGGATGCAATCGATTAAACGCCGTCGCTATTTTCTGGGTACGAGTCGCATTGGGTAATAAGTCTCCCGCTAGCTGCCACTCAACGAATTGATCAAACGGCATGTTTGTATCAAAGGCATCAATCACCCAATCCCGGTAAGGAGACATATCTCGAATAAAGTCCTGACTGTACCCACTTGAATCGGCGAACCGTGCAACATCCATCCACTCATTAGTCATGCGCTCGGCGTAGCTAACTCGACTTAACAGTTCGTCCACCCGTCGTTCAAAAGCATCCGGACGTTTATCGGCTAAAAAGGAATCAATCTCTCCCAAGGTAGGAGGCAGACCAGTCAGGTCGAATGTCACCCGCCTTATCAGTGTTGTTTTATTGGCTTCTGCAGAATGGTTCAACGCTTCATCGTCCAACTTCTTCAGTACAAAGCGATCAATCGGGTTTTCCACCCAGGACGGATCTGATACTTCTGTAGGCTCACTCGCATTTGGAAGAATGAATGACCAGTGCTTTTCGTATTTGGCGCCCTGTTCGATCCACAAGTAAAATAACGCTTTCTCCTCCGTAGTCAGTGATCGAGGATGCTTTATTGGGGGCATAATATCTTCCTCGTCCTCAGCATTAATCATCCAGATCAATAGACTCTCCTCCGGATCACCCGGAATTATGGCAGCTGATCCATCACGGTCGGCAATCGCCTCCTCCCGGATATCAAACCTCAGATCAGCCTCTCGAGTCGTCTCGTCCGGTCCATGACACAAAAAACACGTGTCAGATATGATGGGGCGGATATCGAAGTTAAAGGATACAGGATCCTCTGCATCGAGAGAGGAGCAAATTCCTAGAACGGAAAGTAAAATGGGGAATCGAAAATTCATTTAGGTCGACCTAGTATACCTGGATACGCTATGAATATATAGAATTAACTATTTCGTTTTTGGTATATTTTGACGCTCTAGCTAAAACCCTTACGGTAGACCCGCGGTGTTATGCCAGCCTAATTCTTCCAGTAAGAGATTTGTTCGGCTTTTACTACTGAATCCAGGAAGGCGTTTACCAGCGGATGGGGTTCCTCAGCCGTCGATCGTGACTGAGGGACGAATAGAGTGGCGATGAAGAAGGGATGGTCTGGATACTCGATCACACGAACCTCTCCTTCCGCATCTGATCCTGTGATTCTGATGGGGCTTTTTTTATCACGTCAAGGTACTCAGGGTTCACGGCAAAGTTGCAGTAGTAAGCTTCCTTCGTTTTCGTGTCGCCGTAGATTTCAGCCACCTTGGAGCCACCGAGCAAATCTAAATCCATTTCTCTTGCCGCCAAGGAACAA
>Ga0114999_10003452_pt1 | contig 19777 bp, 17 predicted proteins | sample ArcticOcean_MG_C_3_FD_89820 | JGI IMG/M metagenome (GOLD analysis project Ga0114999, IMG submission 89820) | Marine microbial communities from western Arctic Ocean - ArcticOcean_MG_CB8_126 | ecosystem: Environmental > Aquatic > Marine > Oceanic | place: Arctic Ocean: Canada Basin | collected...
CCTGTGTAGCCAGCCACAGCCGGCCGCTGACGATTTACCGCGGCCCCGGCGGGCAGGCTGAACACCGGCCGGCCGACTGGGAATCGGAGGCTGGTGCGTGTTTGCGCACGCTGACTGCCGAATTGGGGAAACAGGGACACGTGCCGGCAGCAATAGCGGCAACCGGTCAGATGGACGGCCCCGTTCTTCTCGACGCCCATTTGCGACCGGTTGCACCGGTCCAGATGTGGTGTGACGCCCGTTGCGCCGCCCAGTGCGAGGATATCGAGTCACGGATTCCTGCTCAGAAACTTCTCCAGATCACAGGGCACAGTGCAGTTACGGGGTACACGGCGCCGAAACTCATGTGGTTCGCCGAACACGAGCCGGAGGTGTTGACCCGGTCGGCTCACCTGATTTTCCCGAAAGATTATCTTACTTTGCTGCTGTCCGGAACGGTGGGGTCGGACATTTCCGATGCCTCCAACAGCCTGCTGCTGGACGTGCGCAGCGGTTCGTGGGATGAATCGATCGTGTCTGCCCTTGACCTGGATTCAGTGAACCTGCCGGATTTGTCCCGTTCTGCCGATGTGGTCGGGCATGTGTCCCGCCAGGGTGCAGAGTGGTCGGGGTTACCGCCCGGAATCCCGGTTGCCGCCGGGGCCGGCGATTCGATCGCTGCAGCTCTCGGTGCAGGGTTGACGGATTCGTCACGGCTGCAGATCGTGGTGGGATCAGCGGGCAATGTCAACTGTGTCCTCGATCGCCCGATTATCGACAGCCGAGGGCGGGTCCACACCGGGTTCTTTGTCGATTCCGAGCATTGGATCTGCACTGGTGTGCTGCAGTCAGCGGGCGCATCGATTCAATGGTGGTCCGACGTATTGGATATGCCGCTCGATGAGATGGTGGCGGAGGTCGAGGGTGTGGGGCCGTCGGGCGTTTTCTTTGCTCCGTATCTGGCGGGTGAGCGTACGCCCCACCTCGACGCCCGGGTGCGTGGAGGCTTTGTCGCGCTCGAAGGTTCCACGAGCCGCGCCGACATGACCCGGGCCGTGCTGAATGGCGTGGCGTGTTCGTTCCGGGACGCGGCGCAGGTTTTCGCTGAACTGGGTGTACATGCAAACGAAATTTCGATCACCGGCGGCGCCGCGCGCAACGAGACGATTTGCCGGCTGATCGCAAACGTTATGCAGAAGTCGCTCACGCGGATCGATGCAGATGTGACGGCGATGGGTGCCGCGATGCTGGCAGCCTGTGCCGCCGGCCGCTTCCTGGGCTGGCAGGACGCAGCCGCAGCCTGGCCTGCGTCGGGCGAGGTGTTCGCTCCGGAAAATGCGGCGATTCACGAAGAAGACTACCAGCAGTTTCGCCGGTTATATCCGCGTCTGGCAGGATGGTGAAATCTGATCGGCAACCACAATCGACGCAGGCATCGTCAGCCAACGAGGCTGTCCATTGCCGTGCGAATTCGATCCAGCGCCTCGTCGATTACCGTCCGACCATGATCGTGGGTGGGGACCAGACGGACCTGTGACGGCGGGCGGCCGGAGACTTCGACGCCGTATTCCTGCCAAAGCGAGATAATGCGTGCGGTGTCGAGTCCGGGGCCGACGAGGTCGACATTGACCATGTTGGTTTCCACCGTTTCCAGGTCCACGTCGAGGCCGTCGATGCGGCACAGATGTTTCGCCAGATAACTGGCATTCGCATGGTCGTCCGCCAACCGGTCCACCATCGTCTCCAGCGCCACGATCCCGGCGGCGGCGATTATGCCGGCCTGCCGCATGCCGCCGCCAATGCGACGGCGGGCGAAGTTGGCCCCGGTGATGAACTCCCGGCTGCCGACCAGCACCGAGCCCAATGGGCAGCAGAGGCCCTTGGACAAGCAAAACATGAGGGTGTCCACATCCTCAGCATAGGCAGCCGCCGGTACACCGGAGGCCACGGCGGCGTTCAGGATGCGGGCGCCGTCCAAGTGAATCCGTAGTCCGTGGTCACGGGCCACGGAACACAGTTCTCTGTGCAGGGCCAGCGGCACCACGCGTCCGCCGCTGCGGTTGTGGGTATTCTCCAGGCAGAGCAGGCGGGGGACCGGGCAGTGCAGGTTTTTTTTGCGAATGGCAGCTGCCAGTTCGCCTGGGTCCATCATCCCCTTGTGACTCGGCACCGGCATGGGAGACAGGCCCGCAACATTGGCGAAGCCGCCGCCTTCGTGCGCATAGAGATGGCTGGCCGGGTCGATCAAGACTTCATCGCCCGGTCGGCCGTGGCACATCAGCGCCACCAAGTTCCCCATGGTGCCGCTGAGAACGAGCATGGCCGCTTCTTTCCCCATCAGGGCTGCGGCCATCTCCTCGAAACGCTTTACGGTGGGATCCTTGCCATAGGTGTCGTCCCCCAATTCGGCGGCGCGGATGGCATCCCGCATCTCTTCGGTGGGAAGCGTCTGGGTGTCGCTGCGAAGATTGATCGGTTCCAGGTCGATCTCGTTTGGATTGATGCCGTTAGTGAAGTCCATAAGCCCGGGAGTTTGTACAGACAGTGCTGTGAAACTGGTTATTTTTCAAGTCGCAGTCCGTCACTTGGGGGCAGCCCCTGGAGGCGGACACCGTGCTTCTGGCATCTTCAGCGGCGAACGTATGTCGGCAAGCCGCGGTTTTCCCTGGCGCCACCGCGCTCGCTACAAATGGAAAGTCGTTCTCCGCGTCCCGGTGAACGGTGACGTTAGCGCGGCAGTGACGACTAACTTGTTCGCGGAATCACATGAAACTGCTGACAGAAGATGAGGGGCATCATTTCGATATCATGCGGTCATTGACGGGGGCGATCCCAGGACTGTCGATACGGTTACCTGGAATCCTGACTGGAGCGAGTTCCACAGGGCACGCACAAGCCTTGATTGTGATCGAAATGGAAAACGGCGTAAAGACTGTTTGCAAAGGGGCCATGGCCAACGCCAAGCGTCTGAACAACTGGTGTCATGACTACTGGCGAGCGGAATGCGAAGAAGCCACCCTCGAAGCCAGTCGAAAGCTGCGGGCCATGATTGAATCCGCAAACGCGGGGCGAATCGTAGATGTCCAAGAATACCTCAGGCAGAACAACGGCAGAGGCCGAACTGTAATTCGATCTCTGGACTGAATAGGTTAAGATTTGTCAACCTGCTCAGACCCCGCTGGGGCACCACCTTTTACGGTAAATGTCTCAAAACCGCCTTCGTTGTCAAGCGACGAAGCTCTTGAATCGCCCCCTCCGAGTAGAACCCAACATGAGGCGTAAAAATGACATTCGTTAGGGTTCGGAAGGGATGGTCAACGGGGAGAGGGGCGTGCTCGTAGACATCCAAGAGCGCAGCACCCATACGTCCCGCGCCTAATGCCTCCACGAGCGCATTTTCGTCCACTAACCCACCGCGTGATGTGTTGATGAGTACTGCACCGGGTTTCATCAAGTTTATCGTTTCGGCATTGATAAAATGGCGTGTTTCATCCGTCAGAGGCATGTGGATCGAGACATAATCGGATTGGCCCAGCAACGCTTCCAATCCGGGCAACCCAACGCCTAACTGCTTGGCGAAGGACGGGTCCGGTGGACTTCTATACGCCAAGACCGTCATGCCAAAGGCCACCGCTCTTTGTGCAACTGCCCGGCCAATACAACCAAATCCCAATAAGCCGAGTGTTTGTCCAGATAAACGGGAAATTGGTCCGCAGCCCCAAATTCCAGTCGTTTGTTCCCGTTCATTCCAACGCTTTTGGCCCACAAATTGATGGTACTCAACGATTTTGCGATTCCAGGCCAACAACATCGCCAAGGTGTGATTGGCAACTTCTTCCGTGCAGTAATCATGAATACCCACCACGGGAATACCCGCCTCTTCAGCGGCTTTTCTGTCAATGTTGTCCAACCCAGTACCAAAACGTGTAATGACCTTGCAACGTCGCATGGACTGGATAACCGCCTCGTTAAAAGGGGCATGCATGCACATGATAGCGTCGGCGTCATGAACCGCATCAATCAAACTTGCCTCGTCATGCCAGTCTACCTTTTCGACGCGCATGTCAGCCAGCACAGATTTTTCAACGGACAGATCGTCACCTGCCGGTGAGTCCGTCACAGCGACAAAGTATGTTTTCTTTTCCTTCAATTCTTCCATCCTTCCGTCAGTTGATGGAATTTGGTGCTTCAGGCGCATTGCCGCATGCGAGTTGATAGGAAACCGCTTTTCGGAACTGCTGAAGCATACTGCGAGGGGGGGGGGCATGCAAGCTGAAACGGGGTCAACCCTGCCCCTCTCCCCGCTGCCATGGTCGAAGCCGGTCTTCTGGAGTGGACTTCGTTGGCACGCTACTAACGCTTCTGTCACCTCCGACCGTGACCGTCGCAACTGGACGACAGGCACGGGAGCGTTGTCAGAGTCTGAAGGGCAACAAGTTTCACGAGGGCATCGGCCAGGCCCTGCACTACGGCGACGTGACCGGGCAGCAGCCGGTACTTGCGTTAATCAGGGCGTACGACGATATTTCCGACGATGAACGGCAGAAGCTCGAATACGTCTCGGACTGTGCGTGGCGCACGGCGTCGAGGTATGGGAGAGAGGGGGTCAGGATTCAAGGGCGTCGCCCCGTATATGTCGTCAGGGCAAGGTGCAGGAGGCTGGCTTCAAGGCCCCTCCTCTTTATTCTTTCGTGAACACCACACTGGTGAGGAGGCGTGACAATTAAAAACGTGATTTCGACGGAAAGTACACTTTGCATATTTTGCGGTGACTGCTCAGGTGATGAATACCTGAACGGCGAGGACTACCTTTGGGGAGTCGAGGGGCGCTTCTCCTACACCCGCTGCGAAGCGTGTGGGTTGCTCTACATGAATCCCCGTGTGGTACCGGCGGATGCAGGAAAGCTTTATCCTGAAGACTATGGCCCGCACCTGGGCTCCAGCGCCTTCGGCGAGGTATCCCACGAAGAAGCTTCACAGCCCGGAGTCACAGATAGAGTGAAAAGGTTTCTGCGACGACATTTGTTTGATCGATTAAAAGGGGTCCGACTCAATAGAGAAGCCTACTGCACAATGGCCAGATCTGATTCCAGCGCATTGGATGTGGGATGTGGCTCCGGTGCCTATCTGGACGATCTCCGGAAAGAAACTGGATGCGCGGTCCTGGGCGTGGATTTTTCGGAGGCAGCCGTTGAAACCGCGTCCCGCAAGTACGGCGTGAAAGTGCTCCGGGGAAAGTTGTCCGACGTCTCGCTTGAGCCAGATTCCTTCGACCTGGTCACAGCCTGGTGGTTAATCGAACACGTGCCAAACCCCGGTGAGGTCATCTCCGAGATGGTCCGACTGACCAAAGCAGGAGGTAGGGTCGTTGTAGGAACCCCCAATTCACGCAGCCTGAATGCTCGCCTATTCGGCCGCCGTTGGTACCATCTGGATTGCCCGCGCCACTACCATCTTTGGACCCCCGAGACTTTTCGATCCATGTTTGAAAACAACGGATTGGAGTTGGAACGCCTTGCGTTTGACCGGAGTCCTTGGGGCCTTTTGGGTTCTCTTCAATTTCTCGTTTTCGGGCGCAGCGAAAAGACTCGGTTCAAGAATCTCCTGCGCAAAAATGCAGTCCTGGGTCTGGCTCTTTTGCCCCTGACGTTTTTGGTGGCGTTGTGCGGAGCATCGGACGTCATGGTTGCCCATTGTCGAAAACCAATGAAATAACCGAATCTCTCCGACGGAGGCGTTGAATATCGACGAGACCCCCGGGATGTCCGAGGCGCTTGTTAGAAGAGATTCACAATGCCGATAAAATCCACGCCTCGCTGTACGGAATCGCAGACGCGCCCGAGGTTATGGCCGCGCTGCGGAAAGCGCGAGACCGCGGGGTCGAGATTCGGATCGTTGTAGACTACGCAACCGGAGATAGACCGTTTGTCTATCCAGACACCGCTGCGTTCCTCGAGGAGTTCGGCGCTCGTATGGTGCGGGCCGAGTCGGAGCATGTGCAGATCGATACCCGTGCAACACTGCCCGAGCCGGCACTGCCCGAGCAGCGCGAGTCGAGTACGTTCGCATTGACGATTTCGCCGAGGCACTCCGATCTCCGCTCGGGGATGCCACTGCAACGTTCCACCCGTTTAGTTTGCATGCCGGCTCCCCTCACAGTATGCTTCAGCAGTTCCGAAAAACGGTTTCCTATCAGCCCGGGCTTCAGACTGTGATTTTTGCCCGTTCAGAAGGCAGGGCGGTTTTGTGATTTGGGTTGGAATGGAGTATACCATCCAGTAGTCCCCGATGGAGCATGCCCGGATGAGAACGGCCCGGAGTTGTTGGAACAGGGAAAGCGATTGAATGCCCGAGACATATGATGGCATCCTCCTGGGTAGCGGTCACAACAGCCTGATCCTGCAGGCCTATGCAGGACGTGCTGGGTTGGAGACGATCTGCCTGGAACAGGGTGGAAAACCGGGGGGTGCCCTGACAACCGAGGAACTTCCACAGGGAAGTGGTTTTCGGCACAACACCCACGCCTTCTTTCACCGGGGACTTGATCAACTTCCCTGGTACCACGACCTTCAACTCCGGCAGCTGGGGGCCGAGTACCTGGAGCCGGAATTGAACGTGGCCCTGATTTGTCGCGATGGGCAGAGCCTGCAGTGGTGGACCGATTTTGAACGTACCGTGGAGTCCTTCCGCCGTTTCGATGAACAGGATGCCGAGACCTTGATCCGCTGGCGCCGGTCTTTCCAGCCAATCGTCAAGCAGATCCTGGTTCCCGAGGCCCAGTCACCCCCGTTGCCCCCGGAGGAGAGAACCCGCCTGCTGTCCCGGTCGTCCCTCGGCCGGCAGTTACTCGAGGTGAGCGAGCTGTCCCCGCTGGAGTTTGTCCACAGGGAGTTTCGACATCCGGTAGTCCAGGCAGGGTTGCTTTTTTTCAATGGCCTGCGTGAAGTCGATCTTCGTGAACCCGGTTTTGGTCACCATATTCCCCAGTTGCTGGCTGCTGACGCCTACGCCCAGATTTGTCTGGGTGGATCCGGGCAACTTGCCAGGGCGCTGGTCGCCGCGGTGGAGGGGAGCGGGGGGAGGATTGAATGCCAGGCCCGGCCGAAACGTATCCTGGTCGAGGGAGGTCGTGCCGTGGGCGTGGAGACGGAGGATGGACGGCAGTTTCGTGCCCGACAGTTCATTGCCTCGGGACTCAATCCCCAGCAGACATTCCTGGAACTGTTTGACGCCGCCGATATCCCGGCTGAGTGGCGACAGCTGGCCGAGGACTATCGCTACAACCTGCTTGCGCCGCTGTTTGGGACCTACCTGAACCTGCAAGCCCCGGTCCACTATGCGGCAGCGGCGGATTGTCCCGAGTTGGATCAGGCATTGATGGTGATCCTGGGGCTGGAACGGAGCGAGCAATTCCTTGAGATCGTCGAGCACCATCAGCTGGGGACAATCCCTCCCACGGTGATGTGGGGATCGTGCCCGACCCGGTTTGATCCCCAGCAGGCACCCGAGGGGAAACACGCCGCCTTCATGTGGGAGAAATTGCCTTTTGAACTTGCTGGGAATGCGGCCCGATGGGACCAGGAGAAGGACCGGCATGGAGAGCAGATGATCGAGACCTGGGGGGAGTATGCACCCTCATTGCAGGCGGATCTGCTGGATGTCACCACCCGTAGCCCACTGGACACGGCACGGCGACTGCCGAACATGCGGTTTGGTGATCTGCTGGTTGGAGCCCTGACCCGTAAGCAGATGGGATTTCATCGCCCTTTTCCCGGGGCAGGTCACTACCGTGGCCACCTGCCGGGCATGTACCTTTGTGGATCGAGCTGTCACCCGGGCGGAAATGTCACGGGCATGCCAGGCTATAACAGTGCCCAGGTCCTGCTGGCCGACCTGGGAATCAAGGCCGACTGGACACCGGCGGCCTTGCTGCAGCGACTCCCCGCGGCTGACGAGTGAGAAATTGGCCAGACATCCGAGCTGCCGATCATTCCGCAAGGAGATCTTGGCAGCATTATGAATCGGCCCGCGAAACATTCGAGCGGATCGAGAAGCGGAGCTCGAGATTGACTGCGCGTGAAAGGCGGATTCGATTTGCAGAGCACCGGTTCGTCCTGCAGGTAGCAGGTTAGCCGCCTCACCCGCCTTTCATAGGCGTTCCTTGCAACGTTGCATGGACTGGATAACCGCCTCGTTAAAAGGGGCATGCATGCACATGATAGCGTCGGCGTCATGAACCGCATCAATCAAACTTGCCTCGTCATGCCAGTCTGCCTTTTCGACGCGCATGTCAGCCAGCACAGATTTTTCAATGGACAGATCGTCACCTGCCGGTGAGTCCGTCACAGCGACAAAGTATGTTTTCTTTTCCTTCAATTCTTCCATCCTTCCAGTTTCCAGCCTTGCATCCCTTAACCCATTAATGAACCCCGAACCACCCGCTCTGGATCGCTTTTCTCAATTTTAGAAAAAAACATCGTTTCACAGGAGAGGCTTGTCCGGGATGGCTTCGCGTACCTGCTTCGCTTCCTCAGGGCTGCTCACAAGAGTCATGCGTTGACATCGGCGCCTTCACCCGCGCAGGTAGTCCAGGGGGATCGTTCTAACCTTCGTTCCCGTCATGCTGACGCCGCAGGTTCCCCAGCCGTAGTCATAGACGAAGACGGCCTCGTCACCGACGAACTGCACGTCAGGATAGGCGATCCGCAGGGGGCCTGGCGCGCGATGGTAGCGGTCGGTGTCGGAAGGTTGGTAGTACCAGTAGTCCTCACGTTGCTCGATGATCTCGAGCCAGTCCGCCGGTAGCGGCGGGATGACCGTCTCGTTGTCGAGCGACTCGAGGTTTCGAAAATTCTCCCACGTCCGACCCTCGTCCCGTGAGATCGCGCACGAGAGGCGGTGCCGGTGCAGTCCCTTGAGAATCTCGCCGCGCGACCCCTGGTTCCAGACCATCAGGATCTCGCCGGTCGGCATCCGGCGCAGACAGGCGGGGACGGCGGTGCTGGCGATCTGAAGGACCGGCTCAGGCCGTTTCCAGGTGAGGCCGAGGTCGTCGCTGAAGGATTGATAGCGCCGGCCGTGCTCGCTGCGCAGGTCCATGAGCAGGCGCCCGTCGCGTAGCGGCAGGACCGCCGGTTCGCCGAGGGCGTAGCAGACGCGGTAGCGGCACACGAAAAGTTCGCTGAGGCTGTGCCGCCACGTCAGGCCCTCGTCGTCGCTGACCATGACGAAGCTGAACGACAGGTGGTTGTCGGCTTCGCTGGCGACGGTCTCGTCGAAGGAGATCCAGCGGTACGACGGAGCCAAGATGCGGCCGGAATCGAGCACGAGCGCGTGTCCGGCGCAGCACATGGCATGCTGGGAGAACACGACGACCGGGGTCGACCAGGTGCGGCCCTCATCGCTGCTGGAGCGGAACATCATTCCTGAGCCGGCGTCACGGGTGGGATGGCCCTGGGGGAAGTGCTCGTGATCGTTATAGACCATGCCCAGTCGGCCGCTTTTCATGCGGAAGACCGACTGGTGGTTGCCTTTGACCCGTGCGCCCGCCGCGTCGCGCATCTCCCAGGGCTCGCTCCAGGTGCGGCCGGCATCGACCGACGACCGCATTGTCAGGTAGATGTAATCGCGCTGCGGCGCGGTGTTGACGGTGGAAAGATCTGCCTCGCCGGTCGGCGCGTCGTTGCTCTGCGAAGATGTCCGTGGCGGCTTGGAGACGTATGCGCTCGGGTCCTGGTGGCCCGCCAGCTCGTACTCGAAGCCGATCACGTAGAGTTCGTTCTCGGTCGGTCCCGGCGTCAGCGTCATTTCGTAGGTGACCGGATTGCGCGGCTCGATGATCATCGAGCTGGGGAAGCTATCGACTTCAAGGGGGTTGCCGGTTGCAGCGGCTTTCTCGTGGGTCGTCATCTGGCTCCACCGATGCGGGTCTTGCCGATCCGCGGTTGTTGATAGGAAATGTCTTTTCGTCTTATCATGGATCATATCGCGAGGGGAGTTGCTATGCAAGCTGTAACCAGTTAGATCCCGCCTCCTATGAACTGCGAGTCGTAGTTGCTCACTGGAGTGTGCTTCGGTGCCTCATCTGGTCGATGACTTTCACGGGCTGGCAGCAGCGCTATGGGGAGCAACTTCGCTGGTCAATCTTGGGAGTGATGCTTCCTAAGCCGATCGTGACGGAGGACTGAGAAAGCCGAACAGTTGCGGACGGCTTGAAAAGCCAACGCGGCAATTCCCATCGTCCTGTCGGTTCTCCGTTCTCCGTTCTCAATATTTGCCATCGATGTTAGCTTCCAGCCAAGCCCCCACTTCCCAGCGTTGGCCGCCGTTGGGGAATGTCAGGCTTGCTGTGAACTTGTCGATGTTCACCCAGGTGACGTGATTGTCGCCAAAGAGGTAGCTGTCGCCGTAGCCGTACGGGTGGAAGCCTTCGTCGGTATCCATCCACATTTCGATCATGTTGCCCATCATCAACACGGCACCGCCTCCGCCGTAGTCCCCGTTTCCTACAAACCCTGCAAGCTTCTGCCAGTCGCCGTTGGGATCATCACCATCGTTATTGGGGCCGGTACGGAAGTCGTAGTTCTGCGGGGTCCCGCCTGCTTCCCAGGCCATGGATTCCTGATAGCCAGCCGGCGACTTTCCGATGTGATTTCCAAACTCGTCTTCACGGCCGGCGCTCGGGCAATAAAAAACTTCTTTCGCCTGTAGATATCCCTCGACAAAGAGAAAACCGCAGGACGTCGGCACCGACCAGTTGACATCCCAAGGCGCTCCATAGTCCACGTACATATCGACAGGGGAGCCAAACACGTACCCGACATCGGTGCCGTTTCGATTATAGCGGTGCGGCGGTAGCCAGTAATTGAAATCGAGGGTGTAGAAGTGCAGCGCGGATCCCTGCTGCTTGAGATTGTTCATGCAGATGATGCGCTTGGAATTCTCCCTGGCACGGTTGAGCGACGGCAGCAGCAGCGATGTGAGAATCGCAATGATTGCGATAACCAGGAGCAATTCAATAAGTGTAAAACACGACCGCCGTACCTGGCATTCCCCGGTGGGATTAAATTGCGCTTTTCGGAGTCTTCACCCCAGAAATTCGAACAGGTTGAACGGAACTTTCTGTGGCGATGAAGCGGTTGCCCGGGTGCGAGTTTCAGACTTGATCCTGCTGCTGAGCCTCTTGATATTACTCATCCGCATCTCTCTAAACTCCGCCTGCTTGTCGAGCACGGCCAGGGCTTTGATAGCAGGAATCTGGGTGAATAGCATTGAGGCAATGTATACCACAAATTTCCGTGTTTGAAATAGTTGGACAGAAGGTTGGCGTGGCGATTTTTCGCCCCCCCCCCCACCAATCGATCGTTTGGACGAAAAATTAGATGGTACTCAGTTGCAGGTTGGCAAAGTAGACCTGATGCGCCGCTTCCGGGTCTGGGGTAGTTATTGGGCAGCCCGGAAGTCAGTGCCCAAGGGCCAAGGTGAAGGCTGGTCTCGGCTCGTATTCCACCAGCCTCGCAGTATCGTTCAAGAGTTCCTCACAGCAATTCCCTATCAGTAACGGAAGCGAATAGGCAGTTACTCAGTCGATGACAAGGCAAGAACCATCGCCGGTGACCATTTCGATCGACGCGCAAAGCGAGACGGGGCCACTGGATCGTATCTGGCGCTGCATCGGATACAACGAGATCAACTGGACTTACACGCCGACCGGCAGGCAAGTCTTGCAGGCAATGCAGGAGCTCGGAGACGGCTCGTTTTGTGTCCGTGTGATGGGGTCGTTCTCCTCGGGCAACCGGCGCAGCTACGCGGGATGGGGAACGACAAATTGCTATACCGAAGATGCCGCCGGACGCGCCCACTATGACTGGAGCATCACGGATCGCCTCTACGACACCCTCGTGGCGTACGGCTGCAAGCCGATGATCGTGCTCGGGTTCATGCCGCATGATCTTTCCGCGCATAGCGAGACCGGGCTATTCCACAGCTGGCGTTATCCCCCGAAGGACTATGGCCGTTGGCAGGAACTGAATTTCCGTTTTGCCGAGCATCTGCTTGAGCGCTATGGCAAAGAGGAAGTCCGCACGTGGTACTTCGCCCCATGGAATGAGCCGGACGAAAGGATGGGCTTCAGCTGCGACCCGGATGAGGCCCGGGACACGCCCCAACGTCGGCAGGAGGAATACCTCAAGCTGTTCGATCATGCCGTTGCCGGGATTCGTGCCGCTGACGAAAACTTGCGTGTGGGTGGGCCTGAGTGCGACAAGAGCACCGAATTTCTCGAGTTTTTTTTAGAACAGTGCAAACACGGCATCGACCATGTCACCGGAAAAAAGGGAAGACAGCTGGACTTCGTGTCGATGCACGGCAAAGCCACGGGTATACAGCCCGTCCAACTGGGACCGAGTGGGCCATCTGTCCAACCAGGCGCGTGCGTGCCGATGCCGGATTTCGACCTGCTCGTACGAAGAAGAATTCTTGCTTATGACAAGGTGCTCCGCAAGTATCCTGAGTTCCACAGCTTGCCGTGGATCTGCAATGAGTGGGACATTGACTTTGGCACGATCTACGGCATCCACGACAGTTCGGACTACAGGTTTCGCGACACGAGTTACTACCCGGTTTTCCTGATCCGGATGGTCAAGGAAATGCTCGATCTCAAGCAGCGATTGGGAATTAATCTGACCCACATCGGGACGTGGGCTTTTTTCTTCCACGGCAGCCGGTGTTTCGAGGGCCACCGCGCCCTGTTCGATCCCATGGGCATCCGTAAGCCGGTCTTTAACGGGTTTGAAATGCTTTCACGCCTGGGGAAGAAACGCCTGGCTGCGGCGACGGACGATGCCGAACTGGATGTCTCTGCGGGCGAGGAAGCGGGCATCGAGGGTGGACGTTGCCCGACGGAAAATGAGACCCTTGATGAACTGCCGCAGGAACAACGCATTCTTTCGCGCCCGCAGGTCGACGTTCTGGCAGCCCGCGATGGTGACTGCGTGCAGGTCCTGGTCTGGTCACAGGTTTATCAATGCGATGCCATTGGAGACCGGACGGTCGATGTGATCATCCGCGGTCTGGAGGATTGGGAACGGGTGCGCATCTTCCACTATCGCATTGATGAGTGCCACTCGAACGCCCACACGGTATGGGAGGAATTGGAATGTCCCGACTGGCCGACCGATGAACAAGTCGCGACGATGCGTTCGCGTGAGGGCCTGGAGAAATGCGAGGCTGATCGAGAACTGACGCCTGACGGAGGACGTATATCGATCCAGACTGTTTTGCCTATGCACAGCGTCTCGCTCCTGCTTGTGAATCGTTGTTCCGAATAACACCTTTTCGATTCGTATCGCTGGATTCCGGCCGGTGAATTCGGGTAATAATTGGGAGCCGCGTTGCGAAATCCAAGTATCGCGGTTCTCGCCTTTAAGGTTCAAAGAAATTAAAAAGGTCTATCACCCGCAGTACACATGTGCCCAGTGGGGGAGGGAATCAAAGGAAGTTGATCAGGCTCATCACACTCGCAGGCTGCAGCCTTCTCGGTGTCTGGCCGGAGGTTGGTGTTCTCGCAAGGAGCCGAACCTTCTTCCAGACGCGTTGCTGGACTGGTGCCGCAAGCCGGATCATTGGTTCTTGTCGAGGCTGGCAAGCCGGTTGCGACGATTGTTGTCGACATCAACGCCACGCCCACGGTCCGTTATGCGGTGCGGGAGCTGAACGAGCATCTTGAGCTCAGCACGGGTACGAAACTGCCAGTTCTCAAGGCCGGCGAGCCGGTGGATGGCCCGACCATCCACTTGGGTGCAACTGAGCTCACGGAGCGATTCGGACTGGCGCCGCGGTGCCTCGATGCTGACCACTGGGGCGTGACCCGCGCGGGGCAGACGCTGGTCCTGAGCGGGGGGCGATGCCAAACATGGTGGGATCCTGCATCCAATGCACTCCTGCCCCACGGCACGCTGTTCGCAACTTGCGAGTTTCCCGAACGCGTTGTGGGCGTGCGTTGGTACTGGCCCGGCGACTTGGGCCGCAGTTGTGCCCAAACGCCAGGACCTGGCCGTGACCGCGGCGAACTGGCGCGGTACGCCCACCTTCACCGCGCGGTTCGTGTTTACCTGCACCAGAAACGCTAAGGTACGCGTAGATAAAAAGCGTTCTCATGCTTGGCAACGCACTGCTCGTACGGCAGTTGTTTAGTTAGGAAGGAATGTGGTACGTTAGGATTGCAATCTGAAAAAAAGACGGTGATTGATCTTATGTATCCGGGAGAGGCGAATCTATCTGTTTTTGTCAAGAACCGATTTGATCGTCTGCGGGTAGCCAAGTGGGTCTCCCACAAGCCGTTCTCATCTTCCCGTTCTGGAAGGATCGGCCAGCGCCGATGTAGCACTGACAATCCGCCAGACACCGCGTTTGTCGAGGGCCGTGCCATCACACCCTTCCCAAAACATGCGGTATCGCGGTGGCTGCCCCAAAATTTGCGGTAACGATATGACGGCCATCTCCGAACATTTGACCGCATCATGCGGTCCACCTGGCAGAATGACAGGTGCCGACCCTTTGCGCCACCTCAGTCCATCATCGGAGACAGCGGTCAAGATACACGTATGGTTCGGGTCGCTGTAGCCGGCGTAGTACATCCGATAACCACCGCCCTCGATGCGCAGGACCTCGGGGGCATAGGCAATGTACGCTTCATAGGGCAACTCACGCACAATGCGACGCCCAGGTTCGAGAACAAATTCATAGCCACCGTCAGCTGACACTGCACTGACGATTCCCTCTACCCGATCGCTGCAATACATCCGGCACCTGCCGTCATCCAATTGCAGCACGCGCGGCGCGTTGTAACTGCCGCCATGACCACTGATGCGATCGCCCGGTTCCATGGTCCATGCAAGACCGTCATTAGAGACAGCACTGCGTATAGTGCTATCCGCCGATTGCCGTCCGGGGCAACATTCAAAATACATTCGCCAGCGACCGCTGCCGTCAGCTATCGGTACCACTTCGGGCGCAACAACGCGGTACTTGCCAGCACCTCCTTGTTGCGGCGACAAACGCACACCCGCTTCCGGCTGCCATGTCGTACCGTCGATTGACGTAGCACTCAGAATACGTGCCGTCGCATGCGTATAATCGTTGGCCCCCTGTGGACAGTCTGATCGCGGCGACACATGCGTGTAGTACATGCGATATCCACCAGGAACCTGAACGACGGTGGGGGCTACACAGCCATGCAGACCGCTACGAGTCGCTGTCGCTGGCCACTCTCCATCGGCGGCGGGCGCCGTCTCTGCATCCGGAGGAACATCGATTGCAATCAGATCGGCCTTCACCCATTGCGTGCCAGGGTCAGTAGGAACGGTATGAGGCCGTATCTCATCCATTGGTGGGGTATCTCATTTAGTTTGTGTTAGGCATGGCATTTCCTTTCGTCTGCGAAACGCATGGTTTTGACCTGCTGAAAAATGCCTGAATTCATACGAAATATACGCAATGACCAACAAACAACCACGACGATCCGGATCTTACCCAGGACGGCATCAATGTCTGGTGGCGCCGCCTCCGGCGTGGCGGCACCGGCGGCAGCCCGATCGGGATGCACTCGTTTAACGATTGGCCTGAACGCTACGGCAAATCGAACCCCGAATACTTCGCCGTGCAGAGTACCGGCCACCGCCTGACCGAAACGGGCTCAATGGGCGGGCACGTCTACTTCAGCAACCCGGATGTCCTCCGACAGACCATCGCGGCGAAGCAAAGCGAGTTCGATGAGACCCCGTGGAGGCGCTATTCCCCGATCATGCCCGGCGGCACTCGCTACCCACCTCGGAGGCGAAGCCGAGCAGGAGATCGACGGCGTGGTCGTGCGTTGGACAAGAGGTCGCCGCGCGAGTAAGCTCAGCTCAGCGTCCTGGGAGCTGGAGACGGTCCAAACCAATAGAAGCAATTGCAGTAGGAGGACCTGCCGTGAGCAACAACGAATCCGGTTTGCGCATTGACAATCAGAACTTTTCCTATGAGCTTGACACAACCGAATCCGGCGGCCTGCGTGCCGTCGGTATCACCAACAAGATCACGGGAGATCATTTCGACCTCGGCCGGGGCGATGAATTAAGGCTCTCGATTGACACGGCAATTGCCCGCGTGGAACTCAAGACCTGGAAACAGGTCACCACAGGCCCTTCCGACACAGACCCTGACGAAGATACAGGCTTCAAGAGTGGGCATTTCCAGTGCGAGGCCGATGATGAACAATGGCAGAGGTTCATTATTCCCCTGGGCAGCCAAGACCGGTACACCTGGGCCCGCACCTCCTTTGCTCTGCCCGATAGTGCAGACCATCCCGTAACGATTGTACTGGGAGGCTACGGACTGCACGACTCTGATTGGATGCGCGTTTTCCTGAACGGAACGGAGATATTGCTGCGCATCGAAACGTCGCATTGGAGAGAGCCCGCGGTTCTCCGTTTCGATCCGAAAGATCCGGACTATGAACTCTTGTGCTTTGGTGGCGACAACGTGTTGGCGCTTCAGACGAAGGGCTACAGAGCGGCGACGGTGAAGTTGCAGCAGGCCAATGGGCTTGACCCCCGCAATGAGATGAAAATCGGAGCGTCCACCCCCATCCTGTTCGATCAGTATGTTACAGTCGGCAAACCATCCGAAGCGATCGACTTCGTGGTTCGTTCCCACGAGATACAAAGCACGGATGAGAGCACAGAGCTTGTTGTGGAGCTGGAAGCCCGGGGAAAGCCCATTCATGCGGGGATTCGCTACGTGTGGGAAGAAGATTCCCCAGCACTCCGACGATTTACGACAATCAGGAATTCCGGTTCAACCGCTATCTGTTTGCTAGATGCCGAGCTGGTCGATTACCAGACCAATGGTGCTGCCAGTGAGGGGTTCGTCGGATTCCCGGTTCACTTAAGCAATCAGTTGTTCTTCGGCCTCGCGCATCCCGCGGGGTTGTGTCGGGGACTGGACGGCCGGGTCCGCTTGACGCAATTCTCCGGAAAGACGCTCAGCCCAGGGGACACAGTTGACTTGATGGAAGTCGTAGTGGGCGTGGCCGGGGAAGGGCAGTCACCGACCGCATTCAGGGATCACATTGCGGGCAGGTGCAGGCGTGTAGCTCGGAAACACGACAAACCCTATGCTTTGTTTGAAGGTTGCGGGACCTGGGACACAGAGGAGGAGGGCTCCATACTAAGCGAGGAGTATGTCCTGAAGATACTGGACGGCATGGAAAAGATCAGAGAACAGCACGCGCTCCGCTTTGATGCTCTGACTTTGGAGGCGTGGTTGGATACCGCGGGTGACCTCACAAGCTTCTACAAGAATGGCACAGCCTGCAGCTACTTGATCGAAGATTGTAACATTGTCGAGCCGGGGGACTATTTTGAAAGTGGCTGGCCCGATGGACCCGGCCGCGTGTTTGACAGGATCCGCAACGTCGGGGCTCAGGTCGGATTGTGGTTCGACAGTTCACTGCGAAAATGGTCGATTGGGAGGAACCCTGCCGTAGCTTCCTGCGGCATAACACGGGAAAGCGGATTTATATCAAAAGCGATCAATGAAATCGGCACAGGCGAATTTGACGGCGACGGTATTCTTTGCCGTGCCAGCGAACCGTACAAGAGTCTTTTTGGGGAGGGTATCAGTACCCATATCCGTCAGAATGGTGTTCGGCTGTTCAAGCTAGACAACCTGTTCAAGAACTGCTGGAACGAGGATCACGGGCACAGAATCGGCAAGTACTCTATTGGCGCAATATGCAGCTCGGTCATTGAGAACCTGGAAGCCTGGGACAGGGAGGCCCCCGATCTTTTCCTGATGGGCTACTGGGGCTACCGGTCCCCGTGGTGGCTTCTGTGGCTGGACACGATCTACGAGTCGGGACTGTACATTGAAGCAGGTCAGCCTTGCGCGTGGGAGACGAAATACAAGAGAGATGCAGTCACCCGGGCGTTAGACCAGGCGCAGTGGTACACGTGTTTTGCCGGTGATGTTCCGTCGATCTGCAAAGACTCTCTTGGAATATGGCTTGCCTCGACAACGTGGAACTCCAAGGTTGGCAAAGAACGCTGGCAGGAAGGCTTCCTCATGGACTTGTGCCGGGGGAGCCTTCTCTCACAGCTATGGGCGCATCCAAAATGGCTTACTGATGAGGAGGTAGGAGACCTGGCAAACTTCACTGCGTTGCTGAGGACATACCCCGAGTGTTTTCGAAACTCCCGCTTCATTCTCGGGAATCCGTGGAAGGACAATCTCTACGGGTATCTTTGCGCGAACGACGACCGGGCATTCATCGCCCTGAACAATGGCGGCCCGACCGACGCGGGGGCAGAACTCAAACTCACTGCGGAATGGGGATTCACCGAGGACAGCAGATGGCGGATATTCCAAAGGTGGCCTCGATCGGAAAGACATTTCCCTTCCGAGGGTGAGAAAGTAGCCAGTGGAGCCGTTTCATTGAAGATGGAGCCCTGGGATATCGTCCTGCTCGAAATCGTGCTCTGCCCCCGAGTTCCCGCAAGCTGCAACGAAGCCGACCAGAATAGCAACGCGTATGAGTTGCTGGTGTGATAACATCGGCTGTTCCCTATGATCCAGAGACTTTTCGACAATCCATAGCTTAATCGTCGCGACTCAGCGAAGTCAAGAAATTTGTGTGTCAACTGTTCAGTTGCGGGAGTTGCCGAAATAGCCAGACGGGTTGCAGTCAACGTGGTGGAAAGACAAGAGCAGGACATGGAAGTTGGATATGACCGAGCCTGTTCCTACTACGGTGCACTCTGTTTTGCAGAAGCGACTGGGGATGGGGAACTTCGCGAGCGCATTGAAGTCGCCTAAACGCCCTGCTTGTCGGGAGAGATCAACCCGAAAATTGACCATCTCGATAACAATCTGTTCGGCATCCTGCCTTGCGAGTTGTTCCGGCAGACCGGCAGACATGTATTCCCCGTACCCCTGCCGAGTTGATCCCCGGTACACCCTTGCCCCACGCTGCTTTCATCGTACCTCTCTCCTTACTCGGCGATCAAAATGACATTCCTTCGGTAGGGAGCCGGTCAATGTAGAAGCCAACTCCCGCTGGCTATTTCGCGTTCACGCGCCCGGGTCACGAATTCAGTGCCATTCCTCTTGCGTCACCGCTACATTTGAGGAATCCGCGATGCCCCGACTTAATCGAAATACAATTTTTGCGGCGAATCAATTATGCGCAAACACCCCTGTGTTCCATGACAAATCGAACAGGTGCTGCGCTCTGTAGTCTGCCGTCGCGCTTTCTGAAAATGTTCAGATAGAGCCGTCCCTTACGGAGTGCCTTGCTGTCGAAGGTGGCCTGGACCTGATCGTTGATCATCTCGACACAACTGGCAAATCTCGAATACGAGTGGAGACAAACATTGACGTTGAGCGGTGCGCCGGGATTGACATAAAAAAGCGCGGAATCTTTCGATCCCGCGCTTCCTTCTATATCAATGTATAGTTGTGCCTACTCATTCAGCTTGGCGTCGATGGCAGCCTGGATTCCGGCGCTGATATCGCAGGGGTCCTCGCAGATATTGGCGCTGATCAGGAGAGTGTCGACAATGACCTGGGAGGTGGCCTGCAGCGCCGGAAAATTGGTTGGCAGGTTCTCGCCCAAAATTTTGCAAGCCAGGGCGACGGCAGCATCGGTGACTTCGGCGCATGGCGTACACGGTGCATCGGCACCAGTCGCACCATCGGCACCAGCCGCACCATCGGCACCAGCCGAGCCATCGGCACCAGCCGAGCCATCGGCACCAGC
>Ga0114999_10003454_pt1 | contig 19772 bp, 20 predicted proteins | sample ArcticOcean_MG_C_3_FD_89820 | JGI IMG/M metagenome (GOLD analysis project Ga0114999, IMG submission 89820) | Marine microbial communities from western Arctic Ocean - ArcticOcean_MG_CB8_126 | ecosystem: Environmental > Aquatic > Marine > Oceanic | place: Arctic Ocean: Canada Basin | collected...
GCAACGCGGATCAAACGAGAACACGAACGGACTCCTACGGCAGTACTTTCCCAAAGGAACCGATCTATCGGTACACTCTCAAAGACACCTAAACAATGTTGCTTGTGAGCTGAATGACCGCCCAAGGAAGACGCTGGGTTTTTGCTCACCTGCAGAGAAATTTAATGAATGTGTTGCGTCGATTCATTGAGATCACCGGGATAAACCGGCCATTAGGACCGATGGATGCCTGCCATTTGCTTGAGCGTTATGGAAACAGTGGAAGGTTCGTAGACAGACAGTTTCATCACACTCTGGGGTCAGAGAAATACGCTGCCCCTATTCTGTCATTAACGACGTATCGCGCCAGCGGAGACGTTTTCAGCTAAAGGGATGACGTTTGATTATGGTCTGTTCCCGATCCGGCCCAGTCGAAATGATATCGATCGGCGTGTCGACCAGCTCTTCGATACGCGCTAGATAATTTTTCGCTTTCGCTGGTAAGTCATCGTACGAGGTGACCCCGACTGTCGAATCAGACCAGCCCTCTATGTCTTCGTAGATTGGCTGGCAGTCCGAAAATCGATCGACAACAACCGGAATACCTGCAATTGGCTCGCCATCAATTTCATAACCCACACAAATCCGAACGGTTTCCAGCCCATCAAGCACATCGAGTTTAGTCACACAGAGTCCCGATACGCTGCTGTTGATAATGGATCTCTTGAGTGCAACCGCGTCAAACCAACCACATCGACGTGGCCGCCCCGTTGTCGCGCCAAACTCCGCACCAACCTCACCCAAGTGCTCGCCCGCTTCGTCAAACAATTCGGTTGGAAATGGTCCAGCACCAACACGTGTCGTATACGCTTTTACAATTCCTAAAACATAATCAAGGTTACGCGGACCTATGCCAGTGCCCGTACTTGCCGCAGCCGCAACCGTGTTGGAAGACGTAACGTAAGGATAGGTACCATGATCAATATCAAGGAACGTACCTTGTGCGCCCTCAAACAAAATGCTCTGCCCTTTATCCGCGAGATCCTGCAATATCTGCGTCACATCAGCCGTAATGGGTGCGATTATTTCTGCCGCTCGCAGTGAATCATCAAGCGTTTTCGAAAAATCGATTGGCGACGTACCGTAGTAGTTTTGTAATAGGAAATTATGGAAGTCCAAAATTTCGCCCAGTCGCGCGGCAAACTTTTCACGCACGAAAAGATCAGAAATCCGCAATGCGCGCCGTGAAACTTTATCTTCATAGGCTGGCCCAATTCCCCGCCCTGTCGTACCAATCGCTGCCGCCCCACGTGCCTTCTCGCGCGCCAAATCGAGCGCGACGTGCGAAGGCAGAATTAATGGGCATCCCGGACTGATCTTCAGTCGCTCATAGACCGGCACTCCACTCTTGATGAGATCGCCTGCCTCTTCGATCAACGCATCGAGTGATACAACGACTCCATTGCCGATCAGGCAATTAACGCCGTCGCGCAAAATACCGGAGGGAATTAAATGCAGTACCGTTTTCTTGCCGCCGATTACGAGCGTGTGACCGGCATTATGGCCACCTTGAAAGCGAGCAACGGCCGCCGCTTTGTCGGTCAACAGATCGACAATCTTGCCTTTCCCTTCATCACCCCATTGGGTCCCGATGACGACTACATTCTTACCCATGATTCCCTACCGAACGATATAAAGAATTACGATGCCGATGGATGCAACCGTCAGACCGGTAAGCCGCAATCCGTTATCATCCATTTGAGCGATCTTCACCACTGCCTTACGATAAAAGCTTGGCCCCACAAACGGGACCATGCCTTCAATGATCAAGAATAGTGAGAACGCCGTAAGAATTTCCTGCCACATTTTCGTCACTCACTATGCTACGCTGCGATGAATCGATCGTCGCAAACTGGAATACTTCTGCTTTATGACGAGCTTTTCTTTTAGTTATTGTTGCTCGCCGGAAGATTGATTCAAGTAACGGAAAAACTCATTATTCGGATCGAGAACGAGTATATCCCCATCATGACCCACTGATTTCTTATACGCGTTAATGCTGCGATAGAACTGATAAAACTCCGCATCTCGGTTATAGGCGTTTGCGTATATCGATGCAGCCTGCGCATCACCTTCACCACGAAGGATCTGCCCATCTCGGTAGGCATCCGCCAGTATTATTGTGCGGTCCCTGTCGGCCCCGGAACGAAGCGCTTCCGAAGATTCTCTTCCTTCCGCTCGCAACTCCGCCGCTACACGTGCACGTTCTTCCTGCATCTCGCGATAGACCGCGTTCTTTACGTCGTTCGGGAATTCGACCTGTTTGACCCGTACGTCCACCAACTCGACTCCCAGTCCGGTTGCCGTGTCGGTTGCCGTTGCGAGCATATCCTGCATTAATTCTGCCCGTTCGACGGAAATCGCCTCCTCTACAGAGCGTTTACCAAACTCCGTCACAATAGCGTTCCGAATAATTTCCGTTAATCGATCATTCGCAACTTCAGTGATACCACCCGTCGATGTATAAAAATTAACGGGATTTACGATGCGCCATTTAACGAAAAAATCAACCTGCAGCGCACGTCGCTCCGCGGTGAATATTCGTTCCGGCTGATCGCTAATGGTCAGGATACGACGCGGAAACTTGCGTACCGTTTGATAACCGGGAATTTTCCAATGCAATCCTGGTTCGTAGCTCGCCTCAACGACGCGACCCACTTGAAGTTTTATGGCCATTTCGCGTTCGTTGACCGTAAATGCGGACAACCCAAGCACAATGATAATCAGGCCGAAAACGACCATTACTGCAAATCTTGCATTACTCATTGCGGATCCCTCCGATCGCGTTGGCGTTGTCTGGGATCAATCGCGGATCTGTCCTGATTAGCGATGCCGCCGGACGTTTGTGTGTCGACCGATCGATTTGATACGGCGCCCGCTGTATTGCGATTATCACGTCGCATTAATTGGTCCAGTGGCAAATAGATCATGTTGCCGTTGCTTTCAGAATCAATGATCACCTTATTCGATCGACCATAAACTTCTTCTATGGCTTCGATATAGAGTCGATCGCGCGTCACTTGAGGCGCTTTTTGATATTCGTCCAACAACGCCTCGAAACGTGACGCGTCACCTTCTGCATCGCGGATTACACGATCACGATAAGCTTCCGCGTCGAGTCTAACTTTCGCCGCGCTGCCTCGCGCTCGCGGAATAATGTCTTTTTCGTAGGTGTCGGCTTCGAGTATGTAACGACCCGCATCATTCTCTGCTTGTTGCGCGTCATCCACCGCTTCTTGAACAGCGCCCGGATAGTCCAGTCTCTCGATACTGATTGAGGTGACGGTAATGCCAGCCTCGTAACTGTCGAGCGTGTTTTGTACGATTTCCTGCGTTCGCGGCGCAATCTGATCACGCTGTTCGGTTACCAGACGGATCAACGTACTCGTGCCAACCACTTCTCGAAGTCCACTTTCAGTGACGTCTTGCAGCGTCGATTCCGGATCAACCACCTTAAAGCTATAATTATATGGGTCGGTACGTCGGTACTGCACCACCATTTGTATGAAGACGTACTGGCGATCGCCCGTCAGCATTTCTGTCTGGAAAGGAAAGTTTTCCACCGCCTCAACATTGACGATATCGACCACTTCGACCGGATACGGGAAATGCCAGTGCAACCCCGGCATTGTTGTCTGTGTGTAGCCACCAAAGCGCTGCTCGATTCCGCGCTCAGATGCATCGACGCGATAAAGACCAGTACCGAGCCACGCGACCGCCAACAAAACCATGATGACGTAGGTCCCCGCCGAACCCGTTCCCGCCGAACCGCGCCCGCCGCCGACGATGCCAGAGAGCTTTCGCTGCCAACCTTGCACAATCTTATCTAGGTCGTTGGGCTTGTCGCCACCACCCCAAGGGTCTTTACCATTACCATTGTCATTCCAGGCCATAATCTTTACTTTCTCTATATTGCTGATAGTGCCGCTTCTTTAGGCGGCAACGATTCTAAAATATCCGGGCTAAGATTCTCACGCTTAATAAAACGTAGAAAGTCTCGCTCGGCCATTGTCAATTCAATACACCAACCGCCGTCTTCCGAAAGCATTTCGCGCGTCACCGCGCCAAGATCAAAAAGCAACGCTCTTTGACGCCCCTGAGAAGCGCTGAGGCGCACCATTCCATGAATCTTTTTTCTACTGAGACGCGTCGCTACGGCTTGCAACAGTAGCGGAACACCCTCACCGGAAACGGCAGATAACCAAACCGCACGTCCCTCTCCTTTCTGATTATTCGTCAGGCGCGCCGGCCGATTCATTTTATCGATCTTATTGTACACCCTTATTTGCGGAACACGATCCGCTTCCAGCTGTTTCATCACCGCATTTACCTGGCGCACACGCTGCCAACAATGCGGATCACTCGCGTCGATCAGGTGCAGTATCAAGTCAGCCTCGCGCGCCTCCTGGAGGGTTGAACGAAATGCCGCAATTAGCTCATGTGGCAAATCGCGCACAAATCCAACTGTATCAGCAAGTACGACTTGGCTCCCGTCGCCCAGTTTCAATCGTCTTACAGTTGGATCCAGGGTCGCGAACAACTTATCCTCGACGTAGACGCCCGCATCCGTCAGCGCATTAAAGAGTGTCGACTTACCCGCATTGGTATATCCGACCAATGCGACGGTTGGAATCTCTGCCTGGAGTCGGTTCTGCCGGTTCATCGTTCTGCGTTTATCGACCTGGGTGAGACGGTCATTCAACTGTCGAATTCGGTTCCCTACCAGCCGGCGATCAGTTTCCAACTGCGTCTCGCCCGGCCCGCGCAGTCCAATGCCACCCTTTTGCCTTTCAAGGTGAGTCCAGCCGCGCACCAGGCGCGTTGACAGATGACGTAGCTGAGCGAGTTCGACCTGCAACTTTCCCTCGAAGCTTCGAGCACGTTGCGCAAAGATATCCAGTATCAAGCCGGCCCGATCGAGCACACGACACTTCAGTTCTTTCTCTAGATTGCGCTCCTGACTCGGACTCAGCGCAGCACTCGAAATGACCAAATCAGCGCAATTCAATTCCACGCTACGGAGAACATCTTCGAGTTTGCCCTTGCCGATGAAATAGCGACGGTCGGGTCGACGCCGCGGACTCACCAACTCATCGACAATAACGGCTCCAGCCGACATAGCCAATTCAGCAAATTCTTCGCGTTCGTCGAGTTCCGGTGCTCCGTCCGTTGATGCGTGCAGCAGAATGGCTCGCTCACCGCTCTGTGGTCTTTCAAACAAGTACGACCTCCAGAATTACCACCGGACCCAGCTTAATCTTCAGGTTCAGCCGTTTCGCCATCTGGCAGCGGCAAGCGAATATTTCGCGCCGGCACGATCGTTGAAATAGCGTGTTTATAAACCATCTGATTCACGCTGTTCTTCAGCAAAACCACGAATTGATCGAATGAGTCGACCTGACCCTGAAGTTTAATGCCGTTAACCAGATAGATTGATACTGGGACCTTTTCTTTACGCAATATGTTGAGAAATGGATCCTGCAGTGATTGCCCCTTAGCCATTGTTGGGTCTCCTTATTATTATTTTTTTTGCTTTATTATTTTTAAGCAATCGTACTTTGATCAGCGAAGCCCGGTGGCGCCGGTTGCCCGCCTGCCCTGATCGCCCTAGCGAAGAAAAAGTCTATCACATGCCTGAATTTCCAATGTCAGTTTTTGTAAAGTCGGACGCTGTTCACATGACGCTGTTTAGGTACGCCGAAATTGTATCGACTGCATCAATTTTGAGCGGATTGATCAACACCGCCTCTTGATCGCTGCGTAGCCAGGTTAATTGCCGTTTCGCGAGTTGACGGGTCGCCGCCAAAGTCTTCATACGCGCATCATCGAAATCAATTTCGTCCCGGAGATGTGACCAGAACTGGCGGTATCCGACAGCCCGCATTGAAGCGTGATCTCGTTTTAAATCAGAATGTTTCATAAGGCTCTTAACCTCATTAATGAAGCCTTGCTCCAACATTTGATCCAGGCGTTTCTCGATGCGGGCATGCAGCTCGGCACGCGGTTCGGGAGATAGCGCAAACTTCTTGAATGCATGACGCACGACTGGTGTCTCGAGCTGCCAAGCCGACAACGTACGCCCACTGAGCTCATAAACCTCCAAGGCACGCTGAATGCGTTGTTGATCGTTAGCGTTAATTCGCGTCGCCGATTGTGGATCGATCTGCGCCAATTTTTGGTGCATCGCCGGCCAGCCGAGCTTCTCTGCTTCGTGATCGATCGCATCGCGAACGCCCGTATTGGCGGGGGGTAGATCCGCCATTCCCTCAGTCAAGGCTCGGAAATACATCATTGTCCCGCCGACCAAGAGGGGTATTCGTCCAGCGGACTGAATCTCGTCTATGAGCCTATTCGCGTCGCGAACAAAGTCGCCGGCCGAATAAGTCTCGTCGGGATCTCGAATATCGACGAGTCGATGCGGATAGCGCTGTAATTCATCCGTGTTTGGTTTCGCCGTACCAATATTCATTCCACGATAGACGAGCGCGGAATCGACACTCACGATATCGAATGGAAAGGCATCCGCCAGCCGCATGGCGACGGCTGTCTTCCCGGAAGCCGTTGGCCCCATGAGACATATCACAGACATTTCGAAATTCCTTGTCTACTGCCCGCGCATGAACAAGCGATCAAGTTCAACCATACTAATATTCGTCCAGGTCGGTCGGCCGTGATTGCACTGATCTGCATGTTCAGTTGCCTCCATCTCCCGCAACAACGCATTCATCTCAGGAATCGTCATGATCCGATTTGCGCGTATCGAATGATGGCAGGCCATGGTCGACAAAATATCGTGCGAAACATGTTCAACGCGACTGCTCGTGCCACTCTCCTGAAAATCTGCCAATACATCACGCACCAGCGCTTCAGCGTCGCTCTGTTTTAACAGCGCCGGAATCTCGCGGACGACAAGCGTTGACGGACCGCTTCTGTCGACTGTCATGCCGAGTTGCTGAAAATACTCCGCCGAATCTTCGGCGATGGTTGCCTCAGCATCTGAAACTGACAGACTAATTGGCACCAGCAACGGTTGGCGGATCAATTCTTTGATATCGAAAGATGCCTTCAGCTTTTCATAAACGATGCGTTCATGCGCTGCATGCATGTCGATGACCACCAATCCGTGCGAGTTCTCTGCCAACACATAAACGCCCGCGAGTTGCGCGATCGCAAATCCGAGCGGCGGAGCAGTTTCACCACTGGGCAAGGCATGCTCTGTCATTGGCATATTGGTCAGCGTCTGGTAACCGCTCATGGCTTCTGCGACGGCTGGGCGAATCGCACCCGACGTCGGTAACGCCATTGGTGACTGCCGCATATCACGTGTGAAAAACGCCGTTGACGGAACGGGACTAACGCCCTGACCACCCGGCTTGGTATCGCGCAACGCCAAATCAACGGCCTGGGTGATGAATCCGTGCACGGTCCGACTGTCACGAAAACGCACTTCATGTTTTGCCGGATGTGCGTTCGCGTCGACCAGCGCCGGATCCATGGACAAATGCAGAATGTAGGCCGGATATCGGCCGTGAAAAAGTACGTCTCGATAGGCATGCCGCACCGCGTGAGCCAGCGTCTTGTCGCTGATGCTGCGCCCGTTTACAAACCAAAACTGCATATCAGCCTGGCTCCGATTGAATGTCGGCAAGCCTATCCAACCTGACACTGCAATCGATTCGGCCTCACGGGATATCGTCAGCACCTGAGAGGCGAACGCGTCACCACATAATTTCGCAACGCGTTGCAAACGCGAGGCGTCATCATTTGCAGCCTTTAAATTTAGCGTGGCACGACGAGTATGCGTCACCGAGAACGCCACATCGGGTCGGGCAAGAGCAAGACGACGAATCCACTTGTCGATATGGGTGTATTCCGTCCGCTCCGTTCGCAAGAATTTCTTTCGTGCGGGCGTATTGTAGAAAAGATCATGCACCTCGACGGTCGTGCCAATCGGATGCGCTGCCGGCACGGGCTCACTCAAGCGACCATTGTCTGCCTCAACCTGCCACGCGTTTGGCCCGTTTCTGGAAACCAGCGTCATACGGGAAACCGACGCGATACTCGGCAACGCTTCACCACGAAAACCGAGCGACACCACCGATTCCAGATCTTCAAGACTGCCAATCTTGCTGGTTGCGTGACGGGAGAGTGCGAGCGAAATTTCTTCCTTCGGAATACCGGAGCCATCATCCCGAATTCGAATGAGCTTTTGCCCGCCAGCCATGAGATCAACCGAAATAGCACGCGCACCTGCGTCGAGACTGTTTTCCAGAAGCTCTTTAACCACTGATGCCGGGCGCTCGACAACCTCGCCGGCAGCGATTTGATTGATGAGGTGACCTGGCAGTTGACGAATAGGCATTTGATAGTGACCACGTGACGGGCACGGCTATTCTTTCAAAGACTAACGGCAATGTGTAGCAGGATCGAAGGATTACCGACAGCAGCCGGCCGGTCATATTGGAATCGCGTTGCTAGCGGCTGCCAGCGTAGATGGGGATTTTCAGCGTTTGCCCAATCCGCACACGGTTGTTTGATAGTCGGTTTTCGACTTTTAGCGCAGACATACTGACATTGTAGCGCTCCGCAATTTCGCTCAAGGTATCCCCACGCGAGATTACGTGCCGCACCTGCTTAATCGGCGCTTTTCTCTGGTTTAGCGCAATCATCGTGTTGAGCGGAGGATTCTCATAAAAATATTTTTGAACACCGGCGAGAATCGCATTGGCCAATTTATTTTGATAGTTGCGACTATTGAGTTTCTTTTCTTCGTCGGGATTCGAGATATAAGCGGTTTCTACCAAAATCGACGGTACGTTGGGCGTCTTCAGCACCAGGAAACCAGCTTGCTGAACCTTGTGCCGGTGTACCTTTCCGATCTGAGCGAGCTGCGCGATGACTTCGCCACCGACGTTTAAACTGGCGCTCAAAGCCGCATTTTGCGACATATCTAAAAGAACTGAGGCGGTCATCGCGTCTTTGCCCGCCAATGAAATGCCAGGGACTGCGTCCGACGCGTTTTCGCGCTCTGCCAGCAGCTTACCTGCCTCGTCACTAGCACCTTTAAGGGATAACACATATACAGATGCACCGCGCGCGCGCCGGTCGTCCACCGCATCCGCGTGAATCGAAATAAAGAGATCCGCGTTTCTGCGCCGCGCAATTTCCATGCGTTCACGGTGATCAACATAGTAATCACCGCTGCGCACCATTATGGCCTTCATGCCTCGTTGCGCATTGACTCGATCTGCCAACAGCTTGGCAACTGTCAGTACAACATCCTTCTCGCGAGTTTTAGCCCGCCCTACCGCCCCTGGATCGTGTCCACCGTGACCTGGGTCGATGGCGATCACAATATCGCGACCTGCGACGCGCTCTTCGGACGCTCGTTTAACTGTTTTCAGATTGCCCTGCTGTTGCAGATCAATAACCAGTCGATCGCCAAAACTGTCATTTGGGCCCGCAGTAAAACTTCGCGAACGAACCGTCTGATTGAGATCGAGCACAACGCGGAGTTGGCCGTTCGAGCGCACACCCGTGCGGATCGCGCGGATGGCACCGCCAACGGGCAACTTTTTCAAAGAATTAGCCAGCCGACTGTCTTTCAAATCAACAACAAGTCTGTCTGGACCGCGCAAGGTGAAAATATTGTGTTCTGCCGGGCGGCTTAGATCGAGCACGACGCGGGTACGGCCGTCTTCGGACCACAGACGAACGTTTTCCACGGTCGTCGCGGCGCCCGCAACGAATGGTACGCTGCAAAGCAGTGCTATGAGTATCAATTGCCGAATGAAGCTCATGCGGACAGGGGTTCCTGCGAATTCGTCTTATGTCTTGTGAGTATACGAATCCTGACGGAAATGCCAATATTTTTCTGGAAAATTAGAAAGATACATGTATTAGTTAAGGTTAAAAAGAGACCTAGCGGCTGCCAATGGACTTGATGACTTCCCTCCCACGTTCACTCATTGCAACAAGCTCTGCCTGGCGTCCCGATCCAACATAGCGTAGCGAAATGCTTAGATCAGCGAGTGCACTAAGGCCTGGCACACATTCTGGCCACTCGATCAGTCGAAAACCATCCTCGAGGTCCGTCCAGCCGAGGTATTCCAGTTCCTCAGTACCCGCAATTCGATATAAATCAATATGATATGCCGTAAAATCAGCGAACGAATATGGCTCTACCAGAGTGTATGTCGGACTCGGGACCGCCCCCGCATGCCCCATGGATCTCAACATTGCACGAGCAAGAGTCGATTTGCCGGCCCCTAGCTCGCCTTGCAACAGAATCATCCAGGCATTGGGACACGGAGGAAGTGCAGCCACCAATTGCGCGCCCAGTGCATCGGTCGATGCGGAATCCGGCAATGAAATCGAGATTTTCATGGGTTCACGATGGAGCGTAGTGCCGCGAGCAAGTCCGTGACCAGCAAGCCACGCTCACCCTGCGCGGCCGCCGCATCGCCCGCTTCAGCATGAATTTGGACACCCACAATTGCCGCCATCTCAAGCGATAACCCTTGGGCACACAAGGCAGCCAAAATTCCCGTTAGCGCGTCACCCATTCCCGGTGCGGCCATCCCGGGGTTACCCGCGCTACAAACCCAAGGCGCCCCTGCTGCAGACGAAACCAATGTGCCAGCGCCTTTCAGCACAACGACACCTTGATATCGGTCCGTCATTGCGCGCAATGACCCCAGCCGATCTTCTTGAATCGCGGCTGTCGATGTAGCCAACAAACGTCCCGCCTCTCCCGGATGCGGCGTAAGCACCCAGTTTTCACGGGACGCCCCAGCATCAGCCAGCAAATTGAGTGCATCTGCGTCAACGACCAAGGGGAGCTCGCAAGTCAAAACGGTGTCGAGCAAGGTTCTCGACCACTCATCAGTACCAAGCCCAGGTCCGATCGCAATGACATCTGCCTTTTCGATCAAACCATAGATATCCGCCTCTGACTCCACACCCAGACACATCAATTCCGGTCGCTCCGTACAGATCATCTGACTGTGCGTCGGATGCGTCGCAACCGTAACGACGCCAGCGCCGGCCCGCAGAGCTGCTTCACCACAAATACGAATAGCGCCAGGCATGCCAGGGGCCCCGCCAACCACCAGCACGTGCCCGAAATCACCTTTGTGCGAGGTGCGACTTCTCCGCGGCAAGTGCTGCGCGATCAGGTCAGTGTCGATGCGCCGCATAACTGGCATCTCACGTGAATGTATAGCGTCAGGGATATCCAGATCAGAGAAAGAAACATCGCCTACATAAGCGGCCGCATCCCCAACCGTTAGTCCCGGCGTCTGACCCACGAAAGTCACGGTATCGGTCGCCCGAACCGCGAAGCCCATCACCTGACCAGTGTCCGCATCCAATCCCGACGGAACATCCATGGCGATCACCGGAGCGGCGTGCAAATTCATCGCCTCAATCGCTACTTTGTATGCTCCGGTGACATCGCGGGTGAGTCCGGTGCCAAGTAACGCATCGATCAGCAAGTCAGCCGAGCTATCTAGCGAACCGGCGAATTCAACAACCGTCCCGCCCGCCACAGCACAATCCATTGCTGCCGTCGCGGCATCTCCCTGTAAGTCCTCGACCGGCATCAATGCGATGACCGAAACAGAAATACCGGCATCGATTGCCATACGCGCGATAACATAGCCATCTCCACCGTTGTTACCCGATCCACAAACAACTTGCCAGCAAGTCGCATCTGGGTATTTTTGCCGAACAACAGCAAAAGCAAATTGACCGGCCCGTGTCATCAGCGTGTAACCCGAGATATTGCCCGCGTCAATTGCCGCCCGATCGATTTCTCGTACGCTGGCGACGGAATATATTTCTGTTGGTAGTGACACTTTTTACCCGGACATTTTAGAGATGTGGCAAAGATGCAATTATACTGATGCAATCATACCGAGGAAAAGACCAGGATCATTCTTGAACACCGAAACTACCGCACAGAACCCAAACCTTGAGGAGCTTGTCGAAGACATTCGTCGTTGGGGCGTGGAGCTCGGTTTCCAGCAAGTCGGGATCGCGGATATCAATTTATCCGAGGCGGAAACACGCCTCGACAGTTGGCTGGACAAGAATCATCACGGCGAGATGGAGTACATGTCGCGCCACGGGCTTAAGCGAAGTCGTCCGGATTTACTGGTGCCTGGCACTGCGAGTGTCATTGCGGTGCGCATGGATTACCTGCCGGATGAGCGGGAAAGCCCCGAGCATCTTCTTGAGCAACCTGACAAAGCCTACATATCGCGCTATGCGCTCGGACGCGACTATCACAAAGTTCTTCGTGCACGACTCAAATCTTTGGCCCAAAAAATTGAAGCACGCATCGGTCCAATGGGCCACCGAGTGTTCGTGGACAGCGCCCCCGTCTTAGAGAAACCGATCGCCGAGAAAGCTGGACTCGGCTGGATAGGCAAACATACCAATCTGATCAATCGCGACGAAGGTTCCTGGTTTTTCCTAGGCGAACTATTCGTTGACCTTGCGCTGCCCGCCGACCAGGCAGAACAATCTCATTGCGGGACCTGCCGTGCATGCATGGATGTATGCCCAACGGGCGCAATCATTGGGCCCTACGAACTCGACGCAAGAAAGTGTATTTCCTACTTAACAATTGAATTGAAAGGCGAGATTCCCGTTGAACACCGCAAACAAATCGGCAACCGCATTTATGGCTGCGACGACTGCCAATTGTTTTGCCCATGGAACAAATTCGCTAAACCAACGGACGAGTCAGACTTTCGTCCGCGACACTCACTCGATGATGCTGACCTCGCCGATTTGTTTGCCTGGACCGAAGAAGAATGGTCTGAGAAAACGGCGGGAAGCGCGATTCGTCGCATCGGTTTCGAACGTTGGCAAAGAAACTTGGCAGTCGCACTTGGCAATGCTGAAACAACGCTAGAACTCATTGCTGCACTGACAGAAAAAAAGGACTCCAGTTCGCAGCTCGTCAGGGATCACGTAGAGTGGGCGCTGGAACAACATGTGTCCTGAACCACCTCCACCCAGAATTCATAATGGAATATCGAATGTTCAAAGCGCCTGAATCAGAATTTCTCGTGCCGTTTGACGAAAGCTTTCGCATAGAAAATGCACAGACGCGGCACACGAAACGCGCCAATAACAAGAAACGGCTTAAAGACGCGGTTAAGCAATTCAGCATCCAACAACAGGCGCTGCAGGCATCAGATCGTCACGCCGTTTTGTTGGTGTTCCAGGGCATGGATGCGGCCGGAAAAGACAGCACCATTAGTGCAGTCACCAGGGGCGTAAATCCAGTCGGTTGTCAGGTTTTCAGTTTCAAGCAACCCTCTCAGAAAGAGTTAGATCACGACTTCTTGTGGAGAACCAACGCCGTTATGCCGGAGCGTGGACGCATTGGAATATTCAATCGCAGTCATTATGAAGAAGTCCTCGTCGTACGTGTACATCCTGAGATTCTCGACTATCAACAACTTCCAATGTCAGTTGATAGAGAAACCATTTGGGAAGATCGCTTCGAGTCAATTCGCGATCAGGAAAAGCACTTGGCGAAGAATGGCACGGTAATTCTCAAATTCTGGCTGAACGTCTCCAAAGAGGAACAGAAGAAACGGTTTTTGGCCCGCCTGGATAATGCAAACAAACATTGGAAATTCAATCCGGGCGACATTAAAGAGCGACAATGCTGGGATGAATACATGGATGCCTACGATTCATTGCTAAAACAAACCTCTCGTGAATGGGCACCATGGTATGCAATTCCTGCCGACAGCAAACCCTTTATGCGCGCGACAATCGCAGAATTGATAGTGAATGCACTGGAAAGCATCGGTCTGAAATACCCAAAACCGGATCCCCATGACGTGATGGAATTCGAGGCGTCTCGTGCCGCATTAGTGGATCCGGTCGAAAAATGAGCTCTCGTCGCAGCGAACTGACTTTTTCCCCATATCTGGCATTGTCAAACCGGTACTGCGTTCATTGTTAAATAAAATCTAATCGCGTAAAAAAGACGCGAACGAATCGATTTCATTGAGTTTTCAAGGATATCCGGAAGAAAACGTGTCCACTTCAAGCGCAAAATCAAACTCAGACTATAAAAAATCTTTGTTGGCCGGGCTGGAACTGTTCAAGGGCGTGCAGCCCGATGACGTCCAGGCACTGCTGCAGGATTGCGATCGCGTGGACCTTGATGGCGGCGAACTTCTCTTGTCCCCTGGCGATAAGAACGAGAACGTATACATAATTTTGTCAGGTGAACTCACCATTCATGTGGAATCTACCGATACGCCATCGCTTGCCACAATGGAAGTCGTTGAATGCGTAGGTGAAATGTCCATTATCGAGGACCGTGATCCGTCTGCATTTGTTCTCGCGACTCAACCGACCCACTTACTGGTCATTCACAAAAACGTATTGTGGGACATGGTAAATGCATCACATGAGTTTTCGAAGAATTTATTGATTGTCCTTTCAGAACGAGTTCGCAGTCACAATCGCTTCATCGCCGAGAGTATCGGGGACTGGCGAAAATTTCAAAAACACGCAACGACTGATGCGCTGACTGGATTGGGCAATCGTCACGCCATGGAAGAATCGTTTCCGCGCGAAGTAAAACGTTGCGCACAAGATAAACATAATGTTTCGCTCGTTATGGTTGACGTCGATCAATTCAAATCATTCAATGACAAATTTGGTCATGTCGCAGGCGATAGCGCATTATCCGCAGTCGCGCGCATCATCAGAAAACAATTTCGGCCACGGGATTTGTTAGTCCGCTATGGTGGAGATGAGTTTTCCGTATTGCTGCCCGGCGTCTCAGCGAGTGAGAGTTTGATCATTGCCGAACGTGTGCGTGCCGCCGTTTCGGGCAGCACCGAAGATAGCGATGATTCGCTGATTAGAATTCCGATCAAGATCTCGATGGGCGTCGCTGAACTTAAAGACGGTGGCAATTTCGAATCACTTCTTAGAGATTCTGACGCGGCTCTTTATCGTGCCAAAAATGCGGGACGAAACAGAGTCTCGAGGTAATCGCCGCAGTTTGAATCGCCTCCCGGATGCCTAACCAAAGCTTGCCTGATTTTCGTATCTCTCCGCACAACCCAACTACTCCGAACATCCCGTACGAGCGGATTGATGGCCAGGAATGAGAATGTCATGAACGTCACAGATAGTCAGGTCTAACGCTCTGAAGTTAAGCTTTTGTTTTTGCGAGCGTAGCGAAGCAATCCATTTTATTTAACAACGTATGGATTGCTTCGCTACGCTCGCAAAGACAGAACTCGTGCGTTCTAGCGCTCCTACGTCATGTTAGAAACAGCAGCTCTTGGTGACGTCAATGCGGGTCGAATCAGAGTCTCGAACTAGATACGACCCTCAGGACTTCGCCTGAGTATTACAACCAGCATTAGCTAAATGTGCACCACCAAATTATCGATAAGATGCGCTTTACCTAGCCAAGCACTCACCAGCACAACCAGTTCATCGCAATCACGATTAGGCGCGTCAAGATTCTCTGCGCGGCGGATGCTCACGTACTCGGGCATAAAACCAAGCGACTTCAGTTTCTCAAATGCTTGCGTTTCAAGATCTTCGAAAATTCTTTGACCGTTTTCCAATTCGTGCCCTATTTCGTCAAGCGTTTCATGAATTTTAGGTGTCAACGCTCGTTCTTCTTCAGACAAATAGCGATTTTTCGAACTCAGCGCCAAACCATCATCTTCGCGTACAGTTTCGCCGCAAATAACCTTGATGGGTAAATTTAGATCTTTCACCAATCGATTAATGACGAGTTGCTGTTGATAATCCTTTTGGCCAAAAACGGCAACATCAGGTTGCACGAGATTAAACAGTCGAGTGATAACCGACGAAACGCCGTTAAAATGTCCTGGCCGGAATAACCCGAAAAGCTCATCGCTGAGCGCGGGCACTGATACCAAGGTCGCGTTGTCGATGCCAAACGGATATAGGGTTTCGACATCCGGCATAAAAACCAGATCGGCATTCTCGCGGTCGAGGAGACGCCTGTCTCGCTCGAGTGTACGAGGAAAGTCTTCAAAGTCTTTATCTTCATCAAATTGTGTCGGATTGACGAATATAGATACAACGACCCTTTCCGCATGTTCGCGTGCGATTTCAACCAAACTAAGATGACCGGCGTTCAAGTTGCCCATGGTGGGTACTAACGCAATGTGCTCGCCCTCATGACGCCAGTCTGTCAGTTGTTCGCGAAGTTCGTCCGCGGTGCTTACTACATCCAATTTTTTCTCTCGATACTAAGATTCATGTGACGTCCTTAACGAATCACGCGAACGCGAAAGTTGTGGCAGGATTAAAAAAGTGTCGACCGACAGTGATGCGCCGTATCTGCTCAAAGAGCTCTTCATAATCGGCATCATTCCGAATTGGGTCTATCGATGATGCGTTAACGATCAGCAATGGGGATTCATCGTAATCGTAAAAATAGCGCGCGTAGGTGTCTGTCACTTTTTCCAAATAGTCGCAATCGATGCCGCGTTCATAATCGATACCTCGACGCGTAATTCTCGACATTAACGCATCCACGGATGCCTGCAAGTAAATGACCAAATCAGGAACTGGCACCTCGACGTCGAGTTTTGCATAGATCTGCGAATACAATTCCATTTCTTCCGGACTTAAATTCAACTCAGCAAAGAGTCGGTCTTTGAGCACGTGAAAATCGGCTACTCGGATAGGCGAAAACATATCCGCCTGGCGCAGTGCCTCTAACTGCCGGGTTCGTTGAAAAAGGAAAAACAGCTGCGCCGGCAACGCGGTCTTTCGACCTGAGCGATAGAATTCCTCTAGAAACGGGTTTTCAACCGCGCCCTCAAGAACGAGATCACCGTCAAAGCTCTCGGCCAACCGCCGCGCAAGACTCGTCTTGCCAACGCCAATAGGTCCTTCAACGACAATGAATCGCGCGTCTCGCGGCGCGGTATTTATTCTTTCAACAGTCAATTGTGCTCAGTCTATTTTTGTTAGCGGAGATTCACTGGACTCTATCGATCTCGAGAGTTCACTGATGCTACCCAGACCTGGAACTCGGTAGCACGGCGCGATCTCGGCCCACGGCAACAATACAAAATTTCTCTCGACAATGCCCGGATGCGGCACAGTCAATTCGCTTTCAGCCAATATCACGTCGGCAAAGGCCAGTAGATCCAAATCCAGGATTCTCGGCCCCCAACGCTCACCAGCGCGCGTTCTACCGTGTGCGGTCTCTATCGCCTGCAATTCTGACAGCAAATCAGCGGGCTCCAGCTGCGTTAGGAGCGCCGCCACTGCGTTCACATAGTCAGGCTGATCAGCCGGTCCCATTGGCGCAGATACGTAGCAACTCGATTGAAGCATCAGCTGGGTGTTAGGAATCGTCGTCAGCGCAGATATGCCGCGCGACACCTGCTCCGCTGGTGTGTCGAGATTACTGCCTATGCCAATGTATGCGGGCCGCCATCGCGGCTCAGTCACGCTGTACTCGCCCCGGGCTTTTTACGCCGTCTGGGTCGACGTCGCTTACCGGCACTCGGTTGATTGCCCACACTGAAATTCGCCAAGCGTTCATCCGCACTTTGATTTTGAACGTCGGTCCAGAAATCGGCGAGCTCAGTATCGAATTCGCCACAAGCAGCACGCAATATCATGAAGTCGTAGGCCGCACGAAATCGTTTATGATCGAGAAGTTTTAATCCCCGTTTGCCGCGGTTGACTTCGAAGCGCGGTTGCATCGCAATCATCTCCCGCATCGGCGTCGTGAATCGCCGTGGAATTGAGATCCGTGATTGTTGATCACCGGCAACGTCAAACGATGCAAGACTTAGCGACTGCGAGTGTGACATTTTTTCGTGAGCACGAAGTTTCTCTGCCTGCTTTTGTATCGGTGCCCACAAGAACACACCAAGCAGAAACATCGGTGTAATGGATTTTTCCTCTGCGACACGCCGGTCAGTATTGGCAAGTGCCATCCGTACAAATTTTAGAAACCCTTCGCTCTCATCGAGTGCTTTATCCGTGTCAGCGAACAACAACCTAAACAGTTTGTATTCACGGAGTTTATCGAAAGTTTTTTCCGCATGCCCTGCCTGAAACATTTTCATGAATTCATCGAACAATCGTGCAGCAGGAACATTTTGCAAGAGATCGCGATTCTTAAGCATTGATGATTCGACGTCTTTCGAGATGCGGAAATCTAGTTTCGCGGAAAACCGCACGGCCCGCAGCATTCGCACTGGGTCTTCGCGGAAGCGCGTATCCGGATCACCGATCATAACCAGACGGCGATCCTCGACGTCTTTCATGCCGCCGGCGTAATCCCAAATACTAAAATCAGCGATGTTGTAGTAGAGCGCATTGCACGTAAAGTCGCGGCGCCATACATCATCGTCGATGCTGCCATAAACATTGTCGCGGAGAATGCGGCCTTCACGATCATGCTCGACGTCACCATGCTTTTCGGTAGCGTCGGTGGCCGCCCTAAATGTGGCAACTTCGATGATTTCTCGCCCGAATCGAACGTGCGCGAGCCGGAACCGACGGCCGATCAAGCGGCAATTGGAGAATAGCGCGCGAACCTCGTCCGGACTGGCGTTAGTGCCAATGTCGAAATCCTTGGGGTTCAGGCCCAACAAAGCATCCCGAACGCCACCACCCACCAGAAATGCCTGATAACCGGATTTATGTAACCGATACAGGACCTTAAGCGCACTCGGAGAGATGTCATCCCGTGAGACGGTGTGAGAGGGGCGCGGAATGATCTTGGGCTGAGGTTTTTTCTTATTACTGCTTTTGGTCAACTTAGATTCCGCTTAGAGCTATACATTGCGCGCGTATGATAACAGGGTGGAGCCCGTCGAGGCAGCAAAACCAGGGCTTGAGCCGAGGCGCCACACCCGTATAATAGCCGCCCGGCTTGACCAGCCTGGTTACTCTGCTCCCTTCGTCTAGCGGTTCAGGACGCTGCCCTCTCACGGCGGTAACACCGGTTCGAATCCGGTAGGGAGTACCAATTTCGTCCAGTATTCGTCCAGATTGAGCTTCGCGCTTGATCTGGACGAGTTTGGGTCGGACCTCATCCGGAGACAACATTGCAATTCGTTGTGAAGCGACAAGTCCTACGAGTGCAGTACCAGTGTGTTTGATAGCTCCCTGGGTAAATTCAATGAATACAGCCCAGCCAAATCTTGCCAAGTCGCTTCTCAACGGCCTCTCTAAGTTCTGAGCTCGTTTCCGGCGCCACTTGAACACCCCATCCAAGAAGAATCGGGTTTTGGCCAAAATCTACAGGATCATCGTATTCCAGATCGATGACCACTGGATCTGACGCAGAGTCGTAACTTCCACCGTCGTATACGATTGGACGCGTAAGAACCGCAGAACGTAAATTCATCAGTAAGGCCCAAGACAAGGGCGCTTCTGTTCCAGCCGGATAACCCGTATTCGGACCACCGATGTCAATCGTTTTCTCGTTGCCCGTTACGGCCGACTTTACGATTTGACCGAAACTATGTGCTACGGCGTCTGCAACCTGAATCCCCCGACATTTGACCGAGTCCTCCTCCGCGTGGATCTCGCAGCCCCTAAGCGAATTGTACGCCGTCAGCGCCTATGGGACAGATATAGATCTGGTTTAAGAGAGCGTTTTTGTTCATCCTAAGCTGAGAAGTTGAGATGAAACAGAGACCAACAGGACGACAATCGTCGTCAGAAAA
>Ga0114999_10003455_pt1 | contig 19764 bp, 17 predicted proteins | sample ArcticOcean_MG_C_3_FD_89820 | JGI IMG/M metagenome (GOLD analysis project Ga0114999, IMG submission 89820) | Marine microbial communities from western Arctic Ocean - ArcticOcean_MG_CB8_126 | ecosystem: Environmental > Aquatic > Marine > Oceanic | place: Arctic Ocean: Canada Basin | collected...
AAGATCTTCATTTTGGAAGGAACTTAGGATCGCATCGACCAGTTCTTGGCCCTCACGCTTCAAATCTCCTACCAGCTCTTCGACGATTTCCATTTCACCGACGCAGACTTCTTCAAGAAACTGTTCAAATTCAGTGAGACTGATTACTTCAGTGGCATTTGTTGTTATCATAGATTCTCTTTCTAAGATGATTGTTGGAGTTGAGATAAATGCTTAAATACAACAGTCTTAGCATGCCGAGAAGCCACCCAACGCGTACAAAAAGTTTTTTTACGAACAATTAGCAGGACTGAGAATTCGCAAGTTAACCCCTATACGCTAGTATCGAGTCTTAGATAATTAATTTTAATGTTCTCATCTATCAGGAAATATTAAGACTGATCCTAGCGTAAGATTGAGCGTTTTATTAAATGGAATCCAAGCAAGCGGACATTCAATTATTCCTTTCCAATCGATTGGAAAACCTTGCTGATGCCCTGATCAATCAGCTGGCTAATTCCCAAAGATCACCATTAGCCTCAGATACTATCTTGGTTCAAAGCCGCGGTATGGCTCGATGGCTGAACCTAAGAATAGCTAATCGAACAGGGATTCAAATGAATACCCACTACCTGTATCCCAGAGCTTTGATCGATCAGTTAACTCGGGCAGTTGTCCAAAAAACTGATCCAGACTCTGTAGATTCATTTTCGCCGAATGGGTTGTTTTGGCAGATATACAAACAACTGCCGAAATGGGCGGATAAAAAGGAAGGATATGTATTACGTCGATATTTAGAGGCAGAATCTCAATCCTCCAGATATCTCAGGCGTTATCAATTAGCTGTAAAAATCGCCCAGCTCATGGACCAGCTTCAGACCTTTAGGCCAGAGCTCCTTTCGAGTTGGAGTCAGGAGAAAACAGCTTCCGACTGGAAATCATTAGTTTGGCAATCATTACTATTTAAAAAACGCGAGGAGGCGTTCCCTGAAATTCTGGCAGCCTTCAACAAAAGGCTGCCGACGTTGAATTCGGCACCGAAAACTTGGCCAGATAGATTGCAAATATTTGGGATATCCTCACTTCCACCAGTCTATGTAGATCTTTTGAGAAAAGCTTCTACATGGATGCCGGTTTCATTGTTCCTCACCCAACCCTCTCCTCTTTATTGGGGTGACCAAGCTACGCGAAAGAAACAACTCAAAGCTGAGCAGGATGATGTTATAAATACGGGCCATGGCCTAATTGGAAATTTAGGGAAGCAAGGTCAGGATTTCCTGAATACGCTGATTGATGCCGAGGTGTTCGCCACGGATGAGTCTGAATACTTCACTCTTCCAGATTCCCCAAACATACTTGGTGCATTACAGAAGGACATTTATGATTTAAATACTCCACCAGATTCGAAACTGCCGATCAAAAACGTGGAAGGAATACAAGTCCACGTTTGCCACACCACGCGTAGGGAAATTGAAGTTCTAAAAGATGAACTTCATCGACGATTTGAATCTGACCCAACCCTGACACCCGATCAGGTCATTATCATGGCTCCCAATATCGAAGAGTATTCTTCGGCTATTCAGAGTGTATTTGGTAGTCCTGTAAACGGCATGGACTTCTTGCCCTACTCTATCGCCGACAATAGCACCCGTTCTTCACGCCCAGTAGCCCATGCAACCCTTGAACTTCTGAATCTCATTCAGAGTAGGTTTACGGCAAATGAAGTCATAAACTTTTGGAGCATACCGGTCATCGCCAATCGATTTCATTTTAAAAAATTAGATTGGGAAAGCATCAGAACCTGGATTGAAAGCACCGCCATTCGTTGGGGTATCAATTCAACTCATAGAAAGCACACAACCGGCTCTGCATTCGAAGAATACTCATGGAATCAAGGCATAGAACGATTGATAGCAGGCTATTGCATCCATGGGAACGAGGCATCGATCTGGGATGATAAAAATCCTTTTTCTGAGCTGGAAGGAAATGCAACCACCTTACTAAACAACGTTCTCGAGGCTTGGTATTTTCTAGAGAAATACCAGAAAGTTTCGACCAGCATATTAACGACTACAGAGTGGCTGGAAATAGTCCGTGAAATCGTCGAATATTTGTTCATCGATCAAGAAGACCACGCGGATGACACGCAGGGAATACTAACCTTAGTCACCGACCTCAAAGAAGAATCAAAAAACGCCAAGTCGGATGAACCGATGACCTTGAAAGTGATGAGCCAGATACTAGATTCTCGTCTCTCTGAGGATTATCAAGCCGGGAGCTTTTTCAGTGGCACCATTACCTTCTGCTCGCTGAAACCCATGCGAAATATTCCGGCACAATTCATCGGGTTAATCGGCATGAATGAAAATGCATTTCCCCGTAGAGACCTTCGAACTGAATTCACACAATTCCCCGATGGAAAGCGTACGGGAGATCGGTCAATGCGTGAGGACGATCGCTATCTATTCTTCGAATCCATATTAGGAGCGAGGAGTCATTTCTATATTTCCTATACAGGGATCGAAGGTCAGACACTTAAGGAGCAGCCATCATCCATCGTGGTAGAAGAACTTCTCGATACCCTGGATGACTACTACCAGTTTCCAAATCAAACATTCGCTAAAGAAGCATTAGTGGTCCATGAACCTTTACAGGCATTTAACCCTCGTTACTTCAACGAAGACGAACCCATCAGTTTTTCGAAAGACAACCTGAAGGCAGCTCGTTCGCTCTTACACCATTCGGACAAGGATTCGTCCAATTTCATGAGTCCAATCGAAGCGGATCTTGAGATCCCTGATGAAATATCCCTTATTACTTTCCAGAGATTCTTTGCCAATCCCGCAAGGTATTGGTTGAACCAGAACCTTGAGCTTAACTTTCCTTATCAAGATCGGATTCTCGAAGATTCTGAACCCATTGAAACCAATGGATTACTTGAATACAAAAAAGGCAGTCTCTTGATTCAGCACCCTGAATTACTATCCGGACAAAATGAATACTTATTGAAAGACCTACTACCAGTAGGAACACTTCAGAAAGGTGCACTCGAAAAAGTTCAACCCCAAGTGGAGGAACTGTTAAGCATTCTAAGCACCAAAAACCAGGAGGACTTAGATTCATCCTCAGTAGAATTCGAATTTGAAGGACATCGAATACAAGGAAGTATCGAAAACGTCAGCGATGCTTGGCATCAAAAAATTAGATTTGGAAAAACTAGAGGGATCGACCTGGTTTCAACCTGGATCGAACACCTTTGCCTCTGCGAACAAAGTTCAAACATTGAGTTCAAGACGCTCTTTCTCGGAAAAGAAGAACAAGTAATCTTTGAGTATGTTGACGATTCAAAAAAGCATCTGAATGATTTAGTCTCACTATTTATCCAAGGTCACAAGTCAGCTCTGCCGTTATTTATCGAGGCGGCTCACGTATTTGCCAAAGAAACCCTCTACCCTAATCCACGGGTAAAGCAGTCACCTTTAGAAAAAACCAAAAAAGAATTTACCAAAAACCCGGATGGGCAATTCGGGTCACCAGGAGAAGCCTATAACTCATTCATCGAGTTATGTTTTCCAGAGTCTGAGGCTGCACTTTCAAGTTCCTTTCATAATATCGCCCTAAGATTGTTCGAGCCTCTCCTTAATCATATAGAACGTGTCAGTCTATGAGTGATGGTGAATTCCAGATAGCCTCAACCTCGATTGAACCGGGAGTTACCTTTTTAGAGGCAAGCGCAGGAACAGGAAAAACTTATACGATTTCTAAAATCGTGGTTCGTTTAATTGCCGAACAACACATTCCAATTTCCGGCATCTTGGTCATGACCTTTACGGAAGCGGCAACCAAAGAGTTAAAGACAAGGATACGCTCCGCCATACAACAAACGCTTCAAGGAATGTCTCAAGCCGATACATCGGACGAATTGGCAATACTCTACACAAAGACTAACCCACAGGCGGCAAATAGCTTGCGAACGGCGTTAGCAACTTTCGACGAAGCAGCCATATTCACGATTCACGGATTCTGTAACCGGGTGCTCAAAGAATTTGCTTTTGAAAGTAATCGATTATTCGAACCCACTTTAATAAAAGAGCAACGCCCACTTTGGCTTGAAGCGATTCAAGACTTCTGGAGAGCCCATCATTATAAGGGCGATCATTTCACCGCATCCATTTTAAGTTATCACAGACATTCTCCAGAAGGACTTCTGGATACTTTTTTAAAAGTTAATAAATATCCAAACATCGAAGTTTTTCCTCCTGTTTCAGAAAACCATTATTCGGAAACCATTAGTGAAACGAAGCACGTTTGGAGAAAGCTCAATACATGTCTTTTGAAAGAAAAGGAAACGGTTTTCCAATTTCTAAATAGCGATTCTCTCTTCAAAAAAACATTGAGAGATCAACTGCCTGATATTCGAAAAACACTGAAAATAGGATTCCCAGAAAATCCATCCTATAATTTCCTTTCGATCCTGGAAAATACTACCCCTGATAAACTGCAGCAGCAATTCCTGAAAAAGTTCGAGGATACCGTAATACCTGCGGATTTCTTTAACCTCGTGAGTTTGTGGCAAGACGCTTTGGAGACCTTTCTTCATCAACATACGTTTTATTGTTTTGAAGCGGTAAAAGATGCACTGCAAGCGAAGAAGCAGGAGGATAATCTTTTATCATTCGACGACTTACTTCCCTCCATTCTAGAGACCCTGGAATCTACATCCGGCACGCGCTTGCAGGAGAAAATACAGCAATCTTACCCAGCGATCCTGGTTGACGAATTCCAGGATACAGATGCTCAACAAACTGAATTATTTAGAAGACTCTTTATAACCCCTGATCACTTCCTCTTTTTTATTGGAGACCCCAAACAGGCCATTTATAATTTCAGAGGCGCTGACATTTTCAGTTACCTTAAAGCGCGAGACTTAGCAAAACATAGACATACCCTATCGACCAATTGGCGTTCATCAGCTTTGTTAGTTGATGCGGTAAATGGATTATTCTCACAGAACACAGCTCCTTTTCTTTTCACTGAAATACCGTTTCTACCTTCAACATCGGCTTTGGGAAATACCAATTTCACCTTTGAAGGAACCACGTTGGCAGAGCCACTCAGGCTGTGCTTTCAAAGTTCAACCAACGATAAAGTCATTGGAAACATACAGGCCCGAGATAAAATTTGCACGGCACTCACTCTTGAAATCCTTAGTTTGTTAAACAGCAATTACCAGCTCGATGGAAAAGCGGTAATACCATCGGACATCGCTATCCTTACCCGTTCGAACAAAGAAGCACATATGGTTCGAGAGAATCTGGAGAAGTATAACCTACCCTCCGTTCTCCACTCCGACGAAACAGTTTTTGAAACGCCTGAGGTTTCCCAGGTAGTGAGTTTATTAAATGTTCTCCTGGAACCTAATCGATTGGATTGGTTACGAGGGTTTTATGCTTCAAAATGGTTTTCATGGACTGCTGCTAAAATACACACGGTCAACGAATCGCCCCACGGGTGGAATGAAATCCAGAAAAAGATGCAAGACCTCCATGACCATTGGTTTTCCCATGGAGTTGCCTATTGCTTGGACGAGTGGATTCGTTGGAGTGGAATAAAACAGAATCTATTGGAAAAAGCAGGCGGTGAAAGAAGCGCCACGAATCTTTTGCATTTAGTCGAACTACTCAGTCAGGCTGAAACCGAACTTAAGCTCACTCCCTCAGCACTTCTTCAATGGCTAAATCATTCAATAGAAAAACCGGATAGAGAAAGAGATGATTTTATAACTCGACTCGAAAGCGATGATCTAGCCATCCAGATTGTTACTATCCACAAAAGCAAAGGTCTCCAATATCCGATTGTCTTTGTTCCGTTTGCCTGGGGGTCTGTGTTTAACAGAACAGAGGATGGATTGATCTATCATAATACAGCAGAGGAGAATCAAACGGTTTTTGATAAACGCACCGATCCTGACGATCAAGCCAAGCAGCAGTTTTATAAAGAGACCTTGTCCGACGCTTCACGCCTACTTTATGTCGCACTCACTCGAGCACAACACGCCTGTTACTTGTTTTGGGGCGACTACAAAAACCAGGAGCATTCCTCCATCGGGCACCTTTTGGGTCTATCAAAAATCGCCTCACAAAGCTCGTCCTTATTGACCCGGGAGGCAATTGAAGCTCTAAAAAGATCTAACTTAGTGGGTATCCAGTTTCTAGACACAGATGAGATGGCCGAAAGGACCGAATCCAATTATAATCGATTCGAGGGTTTCGGTCAGTTGAAGTCACGATCCATTAGTCGAGTCCCTGAACGCGGGTTCTACATTTCTAGTTTTTCTTCTTTGGCATCAGGATTCAAGGAAGCTTACGAGGAAACGGTGGTTGAGGATGAGGATACAGAGATTCAGCAAGTTGAAGTTGAAACTGAAAATTCAATATTCTCGTTACCTAAAGGAACTGCCACAGGAAATCTGATACACGATATCCTGGAAAACACGGACTTCAATAATGCGCAGTCACTGCAGGATACTGTCGAACGTTTGGGAAAGAAATCTTTGTGGACCACCCCTTGGATCCAAATTCTATTGGATCACCTACTTCAACTCCTAGAATATCCATTATCCGAGAGTCCGTCACTCACTCTCAATCAATTGCAGCCGGCAAATTGCTTGAAGGAAGCTGAATTTCATTTTCCAACACGTAATACATCAACCAAAGCATTGCTTAATATATTTAAGGAAATCGCAGCTACACATTTTAAATCAGCGTTACCCAATCTTGAGAATTGGAAAGAACACCGCATAAAAGGATATTTGCGTGGTTTCATTGATCTGACCTTTGAATGGGAAGGACGAATCTATCTGTTGGATTGGAAATCAAACTGGCTTGGAAATACAATTGAGGATTACGGCATAGATTCTTTAAACCAAGCTATGGCCCACCATGCCTATTTCCTTCAATACTACCTCTACACCCTGGCAACCGTTCGATACCTTCAATTCAGAGACCCAAATTTCGACTACGAAACTCAATTTGGCGGAGTCTACTACCTGTTTATCCGCGGTGTTGATAAAGATCACCCAGCCAACGGTGTTTATTTTGATCGTCCACCTTTAGAAGCTATTCAGAAACTGGATAACGTTTTTCAAAATACCTAACCCATGACCGTCATCGATAACATTCTCCAACTTAACACGCTTGATCGAGCATTGGGGCACCTAGTTGACAAGCAGTCGGAGTCTAATAACAAGTACCTCGGAGTTGTTGCAGCATTGGCCAGTTATGCGCTACGGCAAGGGCATGTTTGCCTGGATCTCAAAGAGCTAAAAAATAGTGAGTTCGCCGAATACTTCGAACCTCATTTCCTCGAAGAGCCAAGCGAACATTTGAAAGCAACCAAGATGATTGGTTCACCTCTGGATTCAACACGACCACTCATATTAACGGATAACCACAAACTGTATTTACATCGGTATTGGCATTACGAACACCATTTACTTACTCTATTAAAAGAAAGACTTAAGAGCCCACTCAGGTCATCGAATCAAAACAAATTAGACGATTTCCTGGAATCAAATGCATCTTCAGGGGAAGACCAAAAAACCGCAATCTCTCTGGCGAATTATTCTCAACTCACTTTAATATCAGGAGGACCAGGAACCGGAAAAACCACTACGGTGCTTTACATTTTGGCTTTTATGATCGCTCAATCACCTCAGGCACCACTAAGAATCGGCATCGCAGCACCCACTGGAAAGGCAGCCCAAAGAATTCAAAACTCATTAGAATCCAATATAGAGGGACTCGACCTTTCCCATGAAAATAAAGCAAAAATTCCCACCGTGGCTGTAACACTGCATCGATTACTTGCATACCAAAGAAACAGCATAGAGTTTAAACATAATAGAAAGAATCCACTCCCCTACGATCTTGTGATCGTAGACGAGGCTTCGATGTTGGACTTACTCATGTTTTCAAAACTCCTGGAATCCCTTAAACCCACCTCCAAGCTCATCCTACTCGGCGATCGCCATCAGCTAGCCAGCGTGGAAGCCGGATCGATTTTTGGAGATTTGGTTCAGGCAAGTCTTAGTAACAAAGCCTTGGCTTTGAGAGTTATTGAGCTCAATCAGAATTTTCGATTTGGTAATAACAGCCCCCTCTTCCTTGCATGTGAGGCTATAAAAACAGGAAATGCTTTAGAGACTTTAGCGATTATGGAATCGCAAAACACTGAGTTTAGCCTAAGGCCATTGCCAACTCCTCAAAAGCTATTCCAGGCTTTAGAAGCTTCAATCCTCTTTCATTTCATAAGTGTCACTGAAGCAAAGTCGCCGGAGGAAGCTCTCGGACTTGTAGAAAAAGAAGCAATCTTATCACCCATCCGAAGTGGCAGATTTGGTGTGGAGGGGCTGAATGAAACAATAGAATCTCTCATTCGTTCCAAATTAAACATAGTGAAGCAGAATTTTCACTTTTCGGGACAACCCATTCTTATCACAGAGAATAGTTATTCTCAAAGACTGTTTAACGGCGACCTGGGTATACTCTTTGCCCCTCCAGATCGGCCAGAAGAATTATTCGCTTATTTCAAAGACAACAAGGAAGAAGAGCTAAAACGCTTCCCAATCTCGGCGCTCCCGAATTTCGAACAAGCCTACGCTTTAACGGTTCATAAGTCACAGGGTTCTGAATACAACAAAGTATTTTTCATCATCCCTCCTGGAGAATCCCCACTACTCACTCGCGAACTCATATATACCGCTATTTCTCGAAGTCGTAAATCAGTAGAAATCTGGGGAAGCAAGGAAGACCTGGCACTAGCGATTGAAAACCAAACTAAAAGAACATCCGGGGTCTTAGATGCGATGTCTGGTTAGAAAATGACAATCAATCCAAACCCTTTGCTTGTGCGAGTCCGGTTTTAAAAGACGGATGCTGTTTTATTTTCTTTAATGCTTTTTGAGTAAGTGTTTTTCCCGGCTCCATGCGATGCCAAGTTGAAGCACCCGATGGATGAGGTAACGGTATCATGCCGAAAGATACACCCCCCATTGTCATTTTAAAAGTTTCTCCGATAACCTCGGTAAGTTTGCCAAATGACACAAATTGTTGAATAGCCAATTTACCTACAGGAATCACCAAATCAGGTTTCAATAATTGAATTTCATCCTTCATCCATCCCGAACAATTTTCTATTTCTTGAGTATCCGGAACACGATCGCCGCCCCTAGGATTTTTACCAGGATAACAGCGACACACCGCTGCGATATAAACGAGTTCGCGAAATGCTTGCTCCTCAATACCAACCCCTTCTCTAAACCAACGAAATAAAGTTTTTCCGGCAGTCCAGGCAAACGGGCGCTGTAATACAGGCTCTTTTACCCCCGGTGCTTGTCCCACCAAAATAACCTTACTCAAGGCTGCTTGTCCCACCACAACCGGTTTATGCATATTGGGGCAGCGTTGACAGGCTTTCAGTTTAGTAAGGTGTTTATCTAGATTTTGTTGATTCATGCCAGTAGGTGAAAGGAATGCTGATCATCATACACTAAGCTGAAAAACCAAATAAAATATCATGTCATACGAAGTAACTAATTTTGAAACAGATGTAATTGCACGCAGCCACCAGGAACCCGTGGTAGTAGACTTTTGGGCGCCGTGGTGCGGGCCTTGTCGCATGCTTGGACCCGTCATTGAAAAACTGGCCTCCGAAGCTGACGACAAATGGTCACTCGTAAAAGTTAACACGGATGAGAATCAAGATATTGCAGCGCGATACCAGATTCGTAGCATTCCAAACCTAAAGCTTTTTGTAAACGGTGAACCCGTAAGTGAACAGGTAGGTGCTCTACCAGAGCCCGTTCTAAAGGAATGGATTGAGAACCACCTGACCGCTTTATTAGTATCATGATAGTTAAAACTAAAAGGCCCTCGGTATCCAATGCTGGGGGCTTTTTTGTACTCGATCAATTATCCAGAGGATTTCATCCTCAGAATGAATAATACAATCAAATGATAATCGATTCGACCCTCCTGATCCCAACATTCGCGTTCCTTCAATCAATGGGATTAATTGAAGCATTGATTATAGGCGTACCTATTCTAACTATTATTATTTTACCCTTTTGGTAGATTTTCTAATAAGAAGGCTTACCGGGTCCGCTGAGCTTGCTGATGATTATTCCTATCCTAAATATTGTAATACTCTATTATTTAGCATTTTCAAAATGGCCTCTCGAAAAGGCAGTGATGTCTGCAGGAGACCCATCTTTGCCTCCTTCGATCCCCAAACACTAAGTGTAAAAGGAATCGAGGAGTAGGTAAATCGCCTCAGATTAGTTAGTTTTATTGAAAACCAGAAGCCGTTTAATGACTAAGCTGTGAACCTTGAGGTTGGCCAATAGCCAAGAGAAGATCTCCGAACCAAGCTTGCTCAGTATCAATAGGCTTTCCTCCTTTTATTCGTTCGAACTCGATGGCGCGCAGGATATTTCCCTGATCTTCGTCGTGACCAATAACTCCGCCTTCGCGACGTATAGCGCAATCAACTGCGAGGTCGGTGCAAGATTTTATTAAGCGAAGATCTTCAGCATTTGCAGGAGCGGCCCGACTAAAATATCCACTCTTTTGAACTAGGACTTTTTCGGCATCTAGTTTAGCAGCTAATTGCTTGGCAAACCATTGTCCTGGATTTACCGCATCCAGCTTCGGGTGACCAAAAGCATCTCTCGGCACTTCTTGGCCGTTTGCTTCCATTTCCACGATTATGGAATCAACCCCTGCTCCTTCGCTGATAAAGATATTAACGTTGTCAATTTCATCCATGATTGCCCTCAGACGAATTGCCTCAGCTTCAATATCGAGGCTCATTTCAGGAACGAACACTGCATGCACATCTCTTCGTTCTTTGGATAATCCAGTTTCTGGGACAAAGTCCATTTGATCCAGGCCCTTACGATACTCAACAGCAGTGGCTGCAGTCAACCAGCCACAGTGGCGACCCATAACTTCATGAATGACAAGCATACGTGGATTTGCATTATGCTCAGCAACCACATTATCAAAGAAACGCGCACCATGCTCAGCAGCCGTCCAAGCCCCTAAACTTTGTCGGATAGGAATCACATCGTTATCAATGGTTTTAGGAAGGCCAACAACGGTTAGGTCGTAGTTATTTTTCGCCAGAAAAGCAGCCAAATCTGCAGCCGTGATGTTGGTGTCGTCACCCCCTATCGTGTGTAACACATCGACGCCGTCTTTTTCCAAACGTTCGGCTGCAATTTCTAATGGGTTTTGACCTTCCTGAATGAGTCCACGCTTTATGCAGTCTTCGACATTGGTTAATTTTACACGGCTATTCCCTATGGGGCTTCCACCATGTCGATGAAGAACTCCAGCTTGTTCGCGCATCGAAACAGTCACAGAAAAACTATCACCCAACAGCAGGCCTTTATAACCACTCCGATAACAAATGATTTCAACATCCGGGGCCAACTCGGTGTAACGTTCGATCAATCCACCGACAGCAGACGATAAGCAGGGAGCAAGTCCTCCTGCAGTGAGTAGTGCAACTTTTTTTACAGCCATAATTATTGAGGATTAAATAGTTTGCTCAGAGCTTTTAGTGCAGATGCCAAGCCCATTCTAAATAGGTAGAATCAAAATGAATAGATGGATATTGTCCATCTGCTTGCCGGTCGGTTGCTAAACCGCGATTACTCGATAGGAATACGAATCGTAAAGGTGGTTCCTTTACCCGTTTCCGATGCATAGGTCAGACGACCGTTGTGGGCTTCGACAACTGATTTTGCTATAGCGGCTCCAAGTCCAGAACCTTCCTTACCACCTGGAGGAGCAGCAAAGGGTTCAAACAAATATTCTCTGATCTCTACAGGAATCCCGCGACCATTGTCTGCAACAGACAGCGACAGTTGACCATCTTTTGCCCGGGCCAGAACCCGAATACGACCGTTGGTTTTTGTGTCTACCGACTCGATAGCATTTTCAACAAGGTTCTTAAGCACTCGAATCATTTTATCCTGATCCAAGTTTGCCGAGAGTTCGTTATCAATAAATTCAATCGAGCAAGTGGAGGTTTTAAGAATCTGCTCATGCTTGACCTGAAATTTGTCGAACATGTCTTTCATAGATACTGTAATTTTCTTAAGGCTTTTATAACCTTCAGAAAACGCAGTGATATCTTCGGCTAGCGCCATCACATAATTCGTCTGATCCTTGATCAGGTCACATTGCTCCTGGGTTTTCTTATCATCGTGCTCCTCGCCAATCACGTAGGTAGCGAGGGATATGATAGAAAAAGGATTCCTCAGATCATGGACAATGGACCGAACCATCTGCCCCACAGCCTGAAGCTTTTCTTTTTGAATCCTTTCCTGCAAATAATGATCCGATGTAGTCTTGAGGTGTGTGGTAACATTGTTCAGCACCTCCAATAAGAAGGGTGACGATTTTTTAAGAAAATCCAAAAGAAGAGCTCCTGGAACTTCTCCCACCCGAACATCGTTGCGGGCCTTTGCTCTCAGCTTTCGACTTTCGCCTGTTAGGATGTCTAGTTCACCAAAAAAAGACCCGGCTTCTGCAGAACTAACTGGGCTGTATTTTCCAGTGTTGGTTTTCTTAAGAAAATCAACATCTCCTTCGAGCAAGAGGTAAAGCAGGTTTGAAATACTGTCTTCTTCAAAAATAACCGTTCCAGCCTTATAGACCTGGATTTTTGAAGAAGCGACAACCTGTTCGGCCTCACCTTTAGGAAATTTGGTGACGAATGGGTGTTTACGAATCTCCATGCGGTATATCTGATACGCTACTTATTACGTGGTATGAATGAAAGCCGAAAACAGGATGCCTGGCTGGGGGAATACTAATTAGGACATTGGTATAAATTCCGAGACATTTCTTTAATTTTGATTATTTAATTTTATTGTTTTAAATGAAACAACATTGGGATAGCCACATTCACCTCTTTACAAAGGAAATGCAGAAGTCTCCATCCAATTGGGCTGACTCCTCGAATGAACCCATTTGGAAGGCCTGTGTTGCGCCATCCGATCGGCCGTCCATTCAAGGTTGGGCGACGCCAGCACAGCTCTTAAATGCTATGGACAGAGCTGATGTCGAAACTGTCGTATTACTTGGCTGGTATTGGGAAAACCATCAATCCTGCCAGCTTCAGAATCGGTTTTATGGAAAGCTGATTAAGATCCACGCAGATCGATTAAAAGCATTCGTAACTGTCCAACCGAAAAACATAGAGGTGGCGATTGAGGAAATCACCTGGGCGATCGATAGTGGCTTTCTCGGCCTAGGTGAAATCCATCCGCAAGCTCAAGCCTTCACTTTAGAGGACGACTGCTGGAAGAAAATCCTCCATTTTATTGAAGATAAATCGTTTCCCATCAACCTCCACGTAACCGAACCCGATTCGAAACCACATCCAGGAAAAATCGATACCCCACTCAATGACTATGTCCAAATGGCTACTAGCTGGCCCAACCAAGTGTTTATTTTGGCGCACCTGGGCGGACGTATTCCCTTGAGGAAAATGGAGCTTGGTTCGGTACGTTCACTCAAAAACATTTACTACGATACTGCCGCTACTCCGCTTCTTTATAAGCCAGATCTTTTAAAGCAGATAGTTGAAGAAGTTGGAATCGAGCAAATTCTCTACGGTTCAGATTACCCGTTAAGGGTTTTTCCAAAGGAGCAAAAGCGTCCGGAATTCTCGAAAAGCGTTCAATTCATAAAAGACTCTGGATTGACAGATACGGATTTGGACCGCGTTCTTTCCTTAAATGCAAAACGACTCTTCTCAACCCGAGAGTGAGAACTCACTAGAGATTACCGCCGATAGATCGATCATCGCCTTGTTTCCAACAGATCGAAAAGCACACGAAGCCGGGTTGGCAGTATTAGCAGCGGGTAGCGCTTATTGGGTGTATCCTTACCTAGGCAGATTTGCACTCGTTGTAGCTGAGAAGGAGGCCAGAAAACTGTCCTACGAAGTACGTATTTACGGATTAAAAAATCGGTTTTGGCCCGCTATCTCCCCTCACCCGTCTGAAAAACAAATCAGCGTCATCCCCACCTATGTGTTTTTAACTTTGTTGATACTAGTATTCTACCTCCAGGGAACTTCCCCAAAACTGGATGATTTGGGAATGAATAGCAGCTCCGGATTCTGGGAAAAACGTGAATGGTGGAGACTAGTAACCGCCGTAACTCTACACGCTGATTTGGGTCACTTGGTAGGAAACCTGTTTGGGATGGGGTTGTTTGGCTATTTTTCAGCCAGGTACCTTGGGAATGGTTTGGGATGGCTCAGTATACTAGTAACGGCAGCTTCGGCTAACCTAACAAACAACATTCTACACCTGGATTCCGCTTTTTATTCTCTGGGAGCTTCCTCTGCAGTATTTGGCGCACTTGGGCTCGTTACAGGGTTTCCAATTGGAATTTTTATTAGAACGGGAAATACAATCACAAAGCGCCAATGGATTATCCCATTAGCAGGCGGTCTCATGTTGCTGGCCTGGCTAGGAAGCGGAAACGAGCGAACAGACGTTGCCGCACATTTGTGGAGTTTTATAATCGGACTAATTCTGGCAACCAACATCGCAAGACTCAATTTGCAAGCAGTCATTACACAGGGTAGTCAACTGATCCTGTTGTTGACCTCGTGGATTCTCGTCATTGGAAGTTGGATCTTCGCGTTATCGACTTAGGACAGAATTGAATCGAGTTCATTTAAGCTTGAGATGTGAAATTTCGGTTTCGGAAATCCAAAGGTCAATGGATGTGTATTCGGCTTGACCCAGCAAAAGTCAATTTTCGAATTAATGGCACCTTGAAAATCTGAGGTCACAGAGTCACCCACCATCAGAGTATCCTGATTGGAATAACCCGCCTCCACCAAGGCTCGCTCGAACAATCTCGCTTTGGGTTTCATCGTTGCTGCTTCCTCTGAAATCTGGAACGTCTTTAGGACCGGTCGAATTCCCATGGAGTCGACCCGAGGATGTTGCACAGCAGTCAGCCTATTCGTTATAAGGCCGACATCGTATCGTGAGGCGATGTTGCGAAAACTATCTTTTGCATCAGGAAGCCATTGAGCGACCTGACCGAGACTGAATGCGAATCGAGCTCCTAATTCCTCCGCATTTCTAACTGGTAAGCCCACATGCTTTAAAGTACGACGAGCGCGTTCATAGCTGACATGTGGTGGTTTAAGTTTTCCGGATTCCACTTCGCGCCAAATGCCTCTGTTAATTTGATGAAAGGTCCTGGTATAAACCTCTAAAGAAATAGCATCTTTGAAAAACAGTTCCCAACAGGTATTGAGGGCATGGAATTCGGAGGCTTTGAAATCCAAAAGCGTATCATCCAAATCAAAAAGGATGAACTTATAACTCATACCTGCCATGTCGAAATTACTGGGTAAGAGCGACCCACCTTCAAGGTTAAAGACCCCAATTCCAATTGATCCATAAATTCAAATAAGAGATGTTTTACCCAGCATTCCCTAAATAATTCTAATCAACTTATAAGCTCTTGCTTTTGGTAACCGCTCCAGCTTTATTTTCGGACTTTGTTCTATTAGCAACACTCGTTCATGAATATTCACGAATGCCAGGCAAAGGAATTATTTTCCGCTTATGGAGTGCCCGTCTCAACAGGCGTGGCTGTCCAAACCGAAGATGCATTTGACGACGCATTGAATCAGTTCCCGGAAGACGGAACGATTGTCGTCAAATCCCAAATCCATGCAGGGGGACGTGGCAAAGGAACTTTCACCGATGGATACCAAGGCGGAGTTAAGTTAGTTGGTTCTCGTACCGAGGCTAAAGAAGTAGCCGCTAAAATGTTAGGCAATACCTTGGTCACCCACCAGACTGGACCCGTTGGACGAAAAGTACAGACCATCTATTTTACAGGCGCAGAGTCGATTGCTCATGAGTATTACCTGGCTATCTTGATGGATCGCGACACCTCCAAACCTGTAATCATCGCTTCTACAGAAGGAGGGGTTGACATAGAAGAAGTAGCCGAAAACAGACCTGAGAAAATAACCAAAGTATTTGTCGACCCAACACTCGGCATTCAACGATTCCAGATGCGCCAAGTTGCATTCGGATTAGGGTTCACTGGCCAAGCGTTCAAGGACATGGTCAAGACACTGAACGGTCTTTACCAGTTTTTCTGGGAAAAGGATGCTTCCATGGTCGAAGTAAACCCACTCATTCTAACAGAAGAAGGTGGAGTCATAGCTCTGGACGCAAAGGTGGGATTTGATGACAATGCACTTTTCCGTCATCCGGACATTGTGGCACTTCGCGATTTAAACGAAGAAGATGCGAAAGAAATCGAAGCATCAAAATTTAGCCTGAGCTATATCGCCCTGGATGGAAACATCGCCTGTTTAGTCAACGGAGCAGGATTAGCCATGGCGACGATGGACATCATCAAACACTTTGGAGGTGATCCGGCCAATTTTCTAGATGTTGGAGGCGGTGCCACTGCCGAGCAAGTGACTGCGGCGTTCAAGATCATCCTGAGCGATCCGAATGTGGAAGGCATTTTGGTCAATATTTTCGGAGGTATTATGAAGTGTGATATCATAGCCCAGGGAATTATCGAAGCCGCCAGGAACGTGGATATCACCGTTCCATTGGTCGTTCGCCTGGAAGGTACCAATGTTGGGCTAGGAAAAAAACTACTCGATGAGAGCGGCCTCGACCTCACTGCTGCAGACTCGCTCACCGATGCAGCAGAAAAAATCGTCAATTTAGTAAAGGAAGCCTAACCATGAGTGTTCTAGTAGACAAAAACACACGCCTTCTCGTTCAAGGAATAACCGGGAAGTTCGGTGGTTTTCACGCCAAGCTTTCTCTCGAATACGGAACTACGGTCGCCGCTGGAGTTACTCCCGGTAAGGGAGGAATGATCTGGGAGGATCAGGTGCCCGTATTTAACACGGTTAAAGATGCAGTTGAAAATGAAGGCATCAATGCCACTGCGATTTTCGTACCACCGCCCTTTGCTGCAGATTCAATTCTCGAGGCGATCGATGCAGAGATTCCACTTATCGTTGCTATAACCGAAGGAGTTCCTGTTCGAGATATGGCCCAAGTCAAAGCTGCGCTTCAAAACAGCAATTGCCGCCTAATTGGCCCAAATTGCCCAGGTATCATCACTCCGGATCAATGTCGCATTGGCATCATGCCAGGGTACATCCATAAACCCGGTCGCGTTGGAGTTATCTCACGCTCAGGAACACTTACTTACGAAGCAGTGTGGCAACTAACCGTTCGCGGACATGGGCAGTCAACTTGTATTGGTATTGGTGGCGATCCCATCAATGGAACGAGTCACACCGATGCGTTAAAACTGTTCAATGACGATCCTGACACGGACGCTATCATTATGATTGGCGAGATCGGCGGATCCGCCGAGGAAGAAGCTGCTGCCTACATTAAGGAGCATGTTAAGAAACCAGTGGCCGCATTTATTGCCGGAACAACTGCTCCTCCTGGACGCCGCATGGGCCACGCAGGAGCTATCGTCTCTGGCAACAGTGGAAGTGCTGAAGGCAAAATCACGGCCCTGAAAGCTGCCGGAATTGAAGTTGCTGAAACACCTTCAGAAATGGCGGATGCATTATTGCGCATTTACCATCCTTAACAAGCGGTTCACATAATACTTTTAACAAAAATGGCCGTTTTTGTTAAATTATGCTTCGGTTTCGAGAATCTCTACCTCGTATCCATCAGGATCCGTGAGAAAGGCCATCCTCTTTCCTTCGGGAAATGTTTCACGCCAGTTTCCTGGCCACACATCCTGACCTTTCTTTTCAAGCTCATCGCAAAAACTTATGATGTCCTCCACGCCAATACAGGTATGCATCAAATCCTCAGGAACCTTTACCTCATAATCAGGCGAATAACAAAATTCCAAAAAATGCTCATTCCCTTCCAACTCAAGAAAGGCAAGCTCGTTACCTGCTGGAGATTTGTCGGTGCGTTTCGTACAGACAAAACCAAGGTTATCACAGTACCAGTTAATGCTCTTATTCAAATCGCTAACACGAATTCGGGTATGAAGAAATTTAATCATACATTTTAAATGGGCAAAAACAGTAACAAGGCCAAGGGCAAACTCGTTGACCTTTAAATATCCTGGATCAACCTAGGCTAGACAATAATATCCGTGAGAGACATAATACAAAGAACAGCACTGCTTATAGCCACGGCTGGCGTGATAATGTGGCTCATCGGAGGGGCTAAGATTGGATTATTTGTAACTGATGAGTATATTTCAGTTGTTGAGCCAATTACGGAAATAGAAGATGGAGATTGGCATCCCAAGTTTTTACCCGGAATCGAGACCTTAATGATTGGCTGCGTTTTAGCTGGATCATTTTTCCTAGGTTCGTTTCTAATTTCAAATAAAGTTAACTCAAATCCATGACCAATGCCATGAAGCTACTTTTTCTATTTATATTAGTTACTCCAGGGATAGTTAGCTTATCCGCAGAAACGCTGTCTTTTGATTTCGCCGACCCTAAAGGAGTCAACACGATCAACTTTAATTTGGATTCTCTCCTCGAATCCATCAACGGCAATGGAAAGGGCGTATCAGGCCGCGTGAAATACGATCCTAGCTTTCCAGACAAAACGACTGGCACTATCGAGCTCGATACAACTTCATTAAAGGTCGCTAACCCGACTATGAATGGACATTTGCTTGGGACTAAATGGATGGATGTTAAAAATCATCCAGACATTCAATTTAAGGTAGCCAGCTTACAAAACGTAGAAACCACGGGGAATATAACGTCTGCAGAAATAGTCGGAGAGCTTACGGTTAAAGGAGTCACCAGGCAAATTACCACCAACACAACGCTCACCTTTTTGAAAGGTAAATTAAAAGCGCGTATGGGGCCTCGTGGGCCAGATGGTGACCTACTGGTTATTCGTACCAAGTTTTCGGTTTTCCGCTCCGATTTCGGTATAGGTGCAGCAGATGATTCGGAGAAAGTAGCTGAAGAAATTGAAATATCACTGAGCCTCGCAGGTCAGTCGATATATTGATTATCAACCCAATAATTTCGTAAAAAGGTTCAGTTTCAACTGAGCCTTTTTTCATGATCAATACTAACAGGCAGCCGACTGGCTTGAAAGTTACTGGGCAATCAGGTCAAACAATACTAATAACGATACCAAGAAACACCGTAGTCTCGGTAAATAGGATTCCGACTAACGTGATGCATTCTAAAATTAATATTAGATACCTTTTTACCGAGCTCAGTTCCCAGGTTTGAATATAGGGTCTCGAACTGTGATGGCGATGTAGCAGCCAGTTTTTCCAACTCTCGATTTTCAATTTCAGTTATCCAACAATCCTCGTTGGCATAAAGTGATGTTGATCGTTGGCAAGATTCCAAGAAACTCGATTCACCCAAAACCGAAGGGCCATTATAATAGCCCAGCAAACAATCCGATCCGTTATAACGTTTCGATTCTACAGCCAATCCCTTAAAAAAGAAAATCAAACTCGACCCACATTCGTCTTGCTTGAATACGTAATCGCCTCGCCGAATTATTCGATCTGTTCCGGCTTCTAAAAGTGCACTTAATAGGTGCGGACCGGGCACATAGGTTACAGTCAAACTGGGCGTTATGCCTTTAAAAACTGTAAACCTAATGGATCAAAAACTAAGATTTATTCATCTGGCCCGAAGTGGTCGTTTCACAATCACGGAGCTTTG
>Ga0114999_10003456_pt1 | contig 19762 bp, 15 predicted proteins | sample ArcticOcean_MG_C_3_FD_89820 | JGI IMG/M metagenome (GOLD analysis project Ga0114999, IMG submission 89820) | Marine microbial communities from western Arctic Ocean - ArcticOcean_MG_CB8_126 | ecosystem: Environmental > Aquatic > Marine > Oceanic | place: Arctic Ocean: Canada Basin | collected...
CTTCAAATCAGATGAGACTCCGCAACCAACACAAAGTATTAATGTGGATTTTGCGAATGAAGAAGGCACAATCATCTCCATTCCAATCGTGGAAACGACGATTGAGTAAACTCATATTTCCTGGAACTGGACGAATACGGAAGTCTATACCATCAAAGGCAATAAAGGATTTTATTTGAGCGATAACTTCGCGGTAATTCTTTTCATTGCCGCGTGATTGGAGATTTCAGATAAAGCTTTTTGAAGCAAACTCTTCCCTGGTTCGATACGCGGCCATGGCGATGCACCTGAAGGATGGGGGAGGGGAATAATATCGATTTTATTGTTATTATATAGGGTATTAAAACTATGACCTATGATGTCAGCCAGTTTTGAGCATTCCATGAATTGAGTAATAGCTAATTTACCCACTGGGATAACCAATTCGGGTTTAAGAATGCTGAATTCTGATTTCAGCCAATTGGCACAATTAGCAATTTCCTCAGTGTCAGGCACGCGATCACCCCCCTTCTTTTTTTTACCGGGATAACATCTGCAAACAGCGGCCATATATATATTCTTGCGAAACTGCTCTTCGTTTAGTCCGCAGGAGTTTTCGAACCATTGAAATAACATCTTCCCAGCAGTCCAAGCAAAGGGTCTCTTTAAGATTGGCTCCTTAACTCCGGGTGCTTGTCCCACGAGAATAACTTTACTGAAGACAGGATTTCCAGTAACCACGGGTTTAAACATCTTTGGACACAAATCACAGGCGCATAACTTTTCGATATGCTTTCGCAAATTCAAATGCTTCAGTTTATCTGAGGATTTCACTATATCCCGATTAATTTATTAAAAAACGACGATAAAATAAAGATCATCGCAAAGATTTAACATCATGGAAATAAATAAAAATTGCGCTATGGCAAGGGCCCATTATTATCGAAGCGTTTGTCACTCGTCTTTAAGGCACCATTATCAGAACTGAAGAATACTATAGTATTTTATCTATTTTCAGCTATTTCAGAAAGTTGAGGATGCGACCTATATCATTGTCCATGTGTGAAACCATGGCTGCGAATACTCTCTCATCTGTATCCCAAAGTTAATCTGAATACGGATCCGTACTTTGGGACAGAGGAATTAAGATGGGGACCGTGAGGTGTAGTCCAGGGCAAGTAGAGGAAAACGGGTTGTCCTTATGCTCCCGAATAAAACCCAGTGCAAATTCAAAAAAGACATTCTGTGAATAAGATTTTTTTAATTAAACCGTTGTTGCCCTCCAGATAAAAAATGTCGTTATTTCGCCAAATAAATTTAGGGAAGAATTCCAGGGCATGATCCTGATTGACATATTTTATATTGATTTTAGAACAATCTTTGGCTTAAAAGTGAGCGAATTGATCATAAAACAAAGATTGCTATTTAAGTCTCTATAGACTTGATTGCGGATAGTCCTTTCCGCTCTGAGTTTGACCCCCCATTGAAATAAATATTCTGTATATATGAAATTAAATATACCCTTTGATGAAATCAACTGGACAACGAGCAGTTTCCTCATTGGATCCGCAATTACTTCTCTTACTGCATTGCCCATATATCTCTGGCACTTTGGTTTGGATTGGTTCCAGATAACTTTATTTCTGTTCTATTTTATTTCCACTGGTTTGAGTATTACCCTGGGCTACCACAGACTTTTTGCTCATTTATCTTTTAAGGCCAGTTGGCCGGTAAAACTATATACGCTTGTTTTTGGAGCAGCAGCCTTTCAAGAATCCGCTCTCGCGTGGGTTTCTGATCATCGTAATCATCACAAACATGTAGATCACGATTATGATCCCTATAATATTAACTTGGGATTTTTTCATGCGCATATGGGGTGGCTGCTGTTTAGGCTTCAACATGATCAACCAACAGACAATGTCAGTGATTTAAAAAATGATCCGCTCGTTATGTGGCAGCACCGCTGGTGGCTATTGATAGGAACCAGCGCCGGTTACGTTTTACCCACTATCTTAGGCTATCTGTATGGAGGACCACAGGCGGCCCTGGGTGCATTTCTAATTGCAGGTGTAGGAAGGGAGTTCTTTGTCCAGCATATGACATTTCTGATTAACTCCTTTTGTCATTACATCGGAAAACGGCCCTACTCGAGCAAATGTAGCGCGCGTGATAGTAGTTTTATTGCGTTATTTACTTTTGGAGAAGGGTATCACAATTTTCATCACGAATTTCAGCAGGATTATCGGAATGGAGTGAGAAATTGGCATTTTGATCCTACGAAATGGTCGATCTGGACATTGGATAAGATCGGATTAGCGACAAATCTTCGTAGAGTTTCCAGAGAAAAGATATTACTCGCCGAGCTCGGAGAAATGAAAGCTCTCGTCGATAAGAGGATAGAGACCTGTCAGATTAATTTGACCGATAGTACGCGCCAGTTTTTGCAACAATCAGTCGATTATCTGCAGGATATCTCTTTGAAATTGTCACTAAGACACAAGGAATTGCAAGATGCAGTGGAGCAGAAAATCGAACTCTCGCGGAAAACACTGTCTGAATGGCGGCGGGAAATTAATGAAGCAAAGATTTATTTGAAAAGCCTTCACCAATTGGAATTTAATTTTCAAGCTTCGGCCTGAGCGCCTTTTATCGAGAGGCGAGGGGAAATATCCTGCGGAAAAACAGGATTATATTTTAAGCGATCAATTGATCGCATAAATAGTATTATATAAAAGCGCCATCCTGCATGTGTAATATAATGTCACACTTTTTTGCCAGATCGGCATTGTGAGTGGCTAGAAGAATGGCATGACCTTTATCGCGGGATATTCGCTGAAGGATATCAAATATTCGGTTCGAATTCTTTAGATCGAGATTCCCTGTCGGTTCATCTGCCAGTATGAGAGAAGGAGAATTGGCGAGAGCCCGAGCAATGGCCACTCGTTGCTGTTCACCTCCGGATAATTGATGGGCTGGCCGGTCTGCTTTATCTTCTAATCCTACATCTGCTAGTAGATTCTGCGCTTGGGCTTTCATTTCAGATAGAGATAGCTTTCGTTGCTTGAGCATTGGTAAAATGACATTCTCGGAAACATTGAACTCTGGAAGTAAAAAGTGAAATTGAAAGATAAAGCCGATGAAATTATTTCGTGCCTGTGTACGCTCTCGATCTGAGGCATTCGTCATCGATTTTCCCTTGAGCACAATCTCTCCCGATTCTGGTCGATCGAGCAAACCCGCAAGAAATAAAAATGTGCTTTTACCACATCCGGACGGCCCGACAACCGCACAAACTTTTGCAGGATGCAGAGTGATATTCAGTCCACGTAGAATAGACATTTTATTACCGTTTGTACTCAGGCTATGTTTGATCCCGGTGCATTGTAAAACGGGTTCATCTCTATTTTTATGATCAATCATTGGCCCGCTCCTCGGATAATGACTGCGGGTTCTAAGCGCGAAGCTTTGCGAGCAGGGATATAGCTGGCTATCAAGACGACAATTAGAGCCGTGATGGCAGCCGCGGCATAATGCCAAATACTCCAGTTAACGATAAAATGATCGGACGTGAATATTCCTCGTATGCCAATGGGTAGAGCGGAAACCGTATAGGTCATAGCTGCACCCAATAGTAGGCCGAAGAATGTACCTATCAAATAGATAATCATGCCCTGGATAACGAATACTAAGCCAATATCATTTCGTGTGTATCCAATTGACCTTAAGATCGCGATTTCACGGCTCTTTTCCATAACGATTATCGCCAGGGTATTAAATATGCCTAAACCCGAAATAATAATGATTGTGGATACAGTGATAGCAGATGACAGACGAAGTGCCCAGAATACATCAAGCCAGACTTGCTCTCTCTCCTGCCAACTCTCTACTCTATGGCCCAATACCGAACGCATATGAAAGGCATTTGCGGGCGCCCGATTTTTATCATGTAAGTTCACCTGAAGGAACGATATTCCAAAAGGTTTTTTCAGTAATGTCCTGGCTTGATCGAGGTGTGTGAAGACCCAAACTTGATCAATATCAGATACACCCGTTTCATAAATCGCGCTGACACGCATCTGATGACTTTCTTCCTTTGCCCAAATAACTACATTGTCCCCCACATTTAAGAGCATGCGTTGTGCTAAAGATCGTCCAATTAGCATACCATTTTGCGTGCGGCGAAATTCATTTAACTCTCCCCTCATTATATACTCCTCCAAATCAGAAACCGAAAGATGATTATCAAGATCGATGCCATGTAGACTGACATGATGTGATATGAAATTATTACTCATGCTCACTTCTCCAAGAATGACTTCCGATACCGCCGAAACATTGTGGAATTCTTTTACTGCTTCGATCAGAGATCTGGGATGGTCAATCCCCTTGACGAACTTACGTCCTTCGGAATGAGCGAAAGAAAAGCGAGACTTAATATCGTGAATTCGATCCAGTTCTATACTGCGCAATGTGCTCTGTGTTTTATCTTGGATGCGAAGTGCTCCCTTAGTTCCCAATATAGTTTTAATGAAAAAGATCTCGAACCCGCTCGTAAGTGCTTGTGTGAGAATAATAAAGCCGACTCCAAATACGATACCCGTCAGGCTCATGATCATAGCCCGCTTTTTTGATCGTAGAAAACGTAAGGCAATACTGATTTCAGGCGGCATAAATCTGGCCGTTATTATTGCACTTTAACTTTGTTGCCGTGCTTGAATCTATCCAGATCTTCAACGATAACAAGCTCACCTTCTTCTAAGCCATTGAGCACTTCTACATTGTGTAGGCCTTGATAACCTTTAAGCATGGGGCGAATTTCTACTCGTCCATTTTTAACCGCGAATACCTGGTCTCCAAGTAATGCTCGAACGGGTATAATGAGAGTGTTTTCACGTTCGGCAACGATGATATTGGCTTCTCCTGTTAGTCCGGGTATCAAGCGCTCTTTGCTGATATCGACCGAGAGAAAGATGCTAAAACGTTGGGTTTTCGGATCATTAGTCGGAAGTAATTGGATCACCTCTGCATTAAATAGATCATCGCCATATCCAAGAAATCTCACAACCGCTCGCTGTCCAACCTGAACTTTTGCGAAATCTTCTTCACTTATCTTTGCAATCACTCGACGTTCATTGGAGATAATTTCTGCAATTCCCGTTCGATCACTGATTAGATCGCCCTCAAAGACATCGACGGCCACGATAATACCGTCAACCGGGCTTTTGATCGTCATTCTTTCCAAAGTCAGCAGGTTTTGCTCTAATTCATTTTCTAAACGATTTAAATTTGCTTCATTGTTAATTTTTTCCCGATCCATTTTTTCTCGTATTTCAGCCAATTGACGACGCCATGCTTTAAGGGTGTCGGGTGATGCACTGCCCGTTTCATCGAGAGCTTCGAGCTCTTCTAATTTATCTTTAACTTGCTCGATCTGGAATTTTAGCGGAGACCCCAGTTTCAACCTTTTGCGAAAAGCATCCAAATCGATTTGTATCTTTTCAATTTTCAATTCGAGCTCAGTGGTGTCCAACTTGATAATTGTTTTACCCGCTTGAACCGCATCCCCGAGGTTTAATAGACTGGAGATTACGCGACCACTTCCTTCGGAGCGGATAGTCAAACGATAAGTTTCCTCAATTTTCAAGTTTGCGGATACCACATCTACAGCTTGCCCGCGTGTAACTTGCTCCGTATATGCGGTTGGTTTACATGACCAGTTTAGGAGAAGAATGACGAGGATCAAGACCAGGGCCCCCAAAAGCCATTTGATAGATTTAATTTCCTTCATCTTTTTTGGGAAGCGTGAAATATTGCATGGCAGGATCTTGCCCTACATACGAAAGAAACTCTGAGAGATTGAGGAGAAAATTACTTCGTGCAATATATAGGTCATTTTGTTTTTTAAAAAAATTTAAACGACTTTCCAAGTATTCCAATTCTGATATTTTATTGTCCTTCCAGAGTTGATTATCACGATCCCAAAATTTCAGAGTAAAAGGATAACGGGCTTCATTCAGCTCCAGTGAGCGAAAAGATAAATCGAGATCAGTGGCCATCTTACGCGCTTCACGGTTTAATTCACTGTTAATTCCAAGCTCTTCTTGTTCGAGTAGGCGAATACGCGCCAAACTTGCGATTTTTCTACCTTTAGTCGCAAATCCATCAAAAATATTCCAAGTTAACCTAACACCTCCAAAATATATCAAAGTATCAACATCATTAAATGCAGCCGTATTGTCCTGTACTTGTTGAAGAGTTAAGTGAATGTTAAGAAGCGGGCGGTTAATTGATTCAATAAATTTCAGACTTTCTTTTTCACGTTGAATTCTTTTCGCATTGAGGCTGAATTCAGGGTTTTCTTTATACCCACCATTTATGAAATCGCTTAATCTTTCTTCAAAGAGGTTCTTTTCCAGACTGGGTGAAGGTATCTCAAGGGGGAGCCGATTTAAATCCACCTCTTTATAGCCAGTTATATATTCTAATCTTTCAATAATTCGCTGTCCTTTATTTTTATTTTTTTGGATTTCCAATAAGGTTTCCTGTAATTGAATATATTGAAGGGTATAATCATCTTCAGAAAGCACACCTTGACGGCGTTGTTCATCTAATACTTCAAGATTTTTACAGATAATTTCTTCGCGTAATTTTGCATTTCGAAGAGAAATATTTTCCAGGATAAGAGATAGATAGAGAACACGAATCTCTTGAGCCAGATTCTGATAGAATCGCTCATATTCTTCTTTCGCAAGATGGACATCGATTTCACCAATGTGTTCTCGGGCAACTAATCCACCCCAATGGTATATGGGGTGATTTAAGGATAGATTAAAAAAATTACGGAACTCATCTGAATCTTTTCCTCTCTCTCGCTCTCTTCTTTCGTAACCGGCATTAATATCAAAATTGAGATGTGGATATCTATCGGAAGAAAAAAGATAACTCATACCTTCTGCCTCTGAGATCTTTTGAATTTCCCTTAATAAGGCGGGAGCTTTTTTGTTCGCGACCGCATAAATATTCGCCAACTGAGGGAACAGGTATTCGGGCGTGTTTAGTGTTCCGTATTCAGTCGCCCGCAGTTCTGGACTCCATACAATGGCCCCCAAAATTTGGATGCTTATGAGCCACCGTATTAGCCAGATTAATTTGTTCTTCATAATGAAATGAAAAATAGACAGGAACTCAGTTGCATATGTTTTCAAATGACCGTTCCGTGTAAAAAAGAGGTCATTCTCTCACCTGTGGCTTAAAAATCAAGATGTTTTAACAGTGGGAATATTTGATTCTCAGTCGTATTATAAATTATATTCGGGAATTAAGATTTAACTTATTCCAAAATGCCAAAGTACAGGCTGAAAAAGATTGCTATCAATTAAGTCGTCGGGAAGCCTGATTAATAACACCTCAAGATTAGAGGGGAGAATAAATTTATTCTAAAATTTAGTATCAGATAAAGAGTGGATTGTCTGAATATTATGTAAACTTTGTCTTAATTAATGCAAAGCCAAAAGCTGCCATTAAAAAAAGTATTTCTCATTACCCATGAGTTTTATCCCACGCTTAGAGGGATTTCGGTGTTTCTTCAGGAAATTGCACAATGTGCCACCCGGATGGGTTATCAAATTGTTGTATGGGCACCAGGAAATGATGCTCTTCGTAAGGCCACGTTTCCCTATCGAGTAAAATCATTGAATTTAAAAGGAACGCAGAGCTGGTTATCGCGAATAAAACTCGGGATAGAATTATTTAAATCGCGCCACAAATTTCATGATGCTATTTTATATTTAGCCGAGCCAGGTCCAGTAAGAACAATGCTCTATCTTCAATTGTTCTCAGTAATAAAACCTAAAGCGCTGTGGATCACTCTGTATGGTTCAGAAATAAAGAAATTCACTTTTTTACCTTATCGAAAATTCCTTTTTAAAAAGTTACTCGATACAGCGGACCGGGTGAGTGTCATATCTCAATATAATTACGTATTCTTGTCTGAAATGTTTCCGGACTTGAAACCTAAAATAACCATTTCAGGTGGCGCTCTTAAATCAGATTATAGCCATGCTACAATACAACAAAAAGAAAAGTCTGAAGATAGAATCATTGTCTTGACGGTTGGTGGAATTCATCCCCGAAAAGGGCAATGGGAGCTGCTTTCTGCGATTAATGGCTTAGAACTGGAACTCAAAAACATAATTGAATATCGTATCGTAGGGCCAATTATCAAAAAATCCTATTTTAAAAAAATACAGACATACGCGGAAAATAATAAATTGAATTTTAAATACCTGGGGCTCGTCGATAATAAGGAATTAAGTGATCTCTATGTGGATGCGGATATTTATGCAATGACTAGCATCGATTACCATAGCAGTGTAGAAGGATATGGGCTCACTTATCTTGAAGCATCCGCTCATCGGCTTCCGATTATTGCGCATAGAGTGGGAGGAGTAGAAGACGCAGTTAAAAATAATGTCACTGGTATCCTTGTGGACCCTGGAGATAAAGAGAAACTCACAGCCGCTATTAAATTATTGGCTGAGGATAAGACTTTGCGTGAAAAACTGGGAGAAGCAGGCGTGCACTGGGCTGAGAAACAGAGGTGGGAAGATTGCGTAGAAAATATTTTCGGGAAGTCTTAAACGGATGATTTTAGTCGATCTAACGCATACATCTCACAGTCGAGTTAATACCGGCATTCAACGCGTGTGCCGAATGTTATATTATGAGCTTATCGAGGAGGATGCCGGAATCGCTGTGACTTTTGACCCGTTTCGCGGTGCATGGAGAAAACTAAACAACGAGGAGCTTCAGGATCTCTGCCTTTCAGAAAGTGATGTCCCCGATGGTAAACGCGGTAAATCCTGGCCGATAAAAACGCGTATTGAAGGTTACTTGGGGCGCATTTTAAATCTTAAGTCTATTGAGATATTGCCTCAGAACACACGATACCAAAGTCTAATCGCTCCAGAAATTTTCAGTCCAAAACAGTTTTTGGCATACAAAATTCTCGCGGAAAAAATAAAAGGTCCTAAAATTGCAGTCTTTTATGATGCGGTAACCTTGAGCTTACCTGAATTTGCCCCTAAAAAAACCATAGAAAAATTTCCCGCTTACTTAAATTCACTTCGCTGGTTTGATGGAATTACCGCGATTTCTGAAGCATCGAAAAATGAATTACTCAATTACTGGGAAGACAAGGGCCATAAGACGCATCCTCCCGTTGTAACGATACCCCTCGGAACTAATTTGCGCTCGTTGAAAGAGTATTCAGAAACAAAAAATCTCAATGAAAATTTACCGATAATTTTAACTGTAGCAACGATTGAAGGGAGAAAAAATCATCTATCCCTACTGCGCGCTGCGGAAACGTTATGGGAACAAGGTTTTAACTTTCGCCTTAGACTCGTGGGTAAAATGCAAAACGAGACAGGTGAAGCTGCATTGCAGTATATTCAAAAACTTCAACGATCGGGGAGAGATCTTATTTGGACCGGGCCGCTCAGTGAAAAAGGGCTGCACGCTGCCTATCGGGAGTGTACATTTACTGTTTATCCTTCTTTATATGAAGGATTTGGAATCCCTATTCTGGAAAGTTTAAGTTTCGGTAAACCTTGTATTTGCAGCAAAGGCGGTGCTTTGCAAGAAAGCGCTCAGGGTGGTGGGTGTATTATTTTAAAGGATCCTGACGCGAAAAATATTGCGCTATCAATGAGTAACATACTGCGCGATAGGGATCTTTTAAGCAAGCTCTCGGCGGAAGCGCGCGCGCGTAAATATAAGAGTTGGAAGACCTATTCGGTTGAGCTTCAGGACTGGATGAACTCGCTGCAGTTTAATCACGTTGAATGATAATTCGTCCGCTTTATCATTCTATATAAGGGTGATTTTAATTTGAATCCGATATAACTTGATCAAGTAATTATTATAATATACTTTAAAACATTTTCTATATACGTGAATTCAATCTTTCCCCGTTTATGTCCATTATATAATGCTATACAGGAGTCCCAAGAGAATCTACACAAATTCTGCACTGGAATTCTGGTTTGAAAGACTGTCTTCAAATTGGGAAAAATATTTTTTACCAGAAGAATTATCCAATGGACGTTCGATTTACAGAAGTGGAGAGATCCGTGAAGTTGAATTGAACAATGAAGACGCGATTATCCATTACAAGCTGAACCAGAATGAGTGCTATGCATTGATCGATTGGGGAAAAGAGCGATTTGAAGTTCGCTACTCCACCGAAGATCGTACTTTGGGGAAATCACTTGCCGCGGCGGGATTTTATGAAATTGAAGAACTGGTAGCTGACGAAATTTCACCTGTTCGTTCGTTTGAGAAGATCACGGATGAAATAAAAGAAGAACATTTAGAGGAAGAGATTCTGAATCCAGAGACAAGCGAGGAAAACGGTAGGGCTCTGATATTAAAACTGGATTCAACATTTAATGGATTAACTTTGGAGACTTCCTGGCAAGAAACAGAGAAACACTTAAAGCAGCCAAAATTGTTAAATGGCAGACAAGGTATTGCCGAACTCAATTCAAAGGAACGTGAAACGCTCATACGTCTGACATCAAAACTTCACAAAGTTGGTTTTTCTAACCAAAAGAGAACGAAAAAATATATTCTTAGTGATCATTCGCGTATTTGCTCTTTTCTTAATGAAGATCTCCCTACTTGGCATGATTATTTCAAAGTTGAGATTAATCAAAGAGTGAGGTCCTTGATCCGCGGATTACAATCTGTAGATATCGAAGCTGTTGCGAAGATAGATAACGGTAAATTGAATCTTTCCTGGATCATGCAGGTGGGAAATCGGACACTCACGGACGAAGAAACCCAAATCATTCTCAAGCGTTGTCGGAATAGTGTGATTCTTCCTGATCTGGGAATGGTGAAGGTTCGGGAAGATAAAGCGGGCATCCTAGCCGATTGGCAAAAATATCTTGATGAGAATATCACTGGAGAACTGCCAAAGTATATGCTTTTCTCACTCTTTGATCGACAGGTCATTCGTTTGAAATTATCTTCAGAATTAGAGCAATGGCGTGATTCCCTTCTTGAACCCCCTCTCAAGAACGGAGTTCTTCCCGATTTATTACGTCCCTATCAGAAACGAGGGGTGGCCTGGCTGTCCCATTTATTTGAAAAAGAATGCCATGCCCTCCTGGCGGACGAAATGGGGTTAGGTAAAACTTTACAGACCGCGGCACTTATTGATTATCGTCCGATTAAGGGAATGCGGCACCTTGTTGTCTGTCCTGCCAGTGTTGTGCCTGTTTGGAAAAATGAACTCAGTAAATATTTCCCACAATTAAAGACAGAAGTCCTTAAAAGTAATCACAATTTTGTCACCTATTCAGAACCTGTAATATGGCTTAGTAGTTACACACAACTGCGCCGGCAAAAAGCGTTACTCGATGATGTAGAATTTGGGTACGCTATATTAGATGAAGCCCAATTAATTAAAAACCCCGAAGCAAAAGTTACAATGGCCTGTTTGAATATAAGTGCACGTCACCGCGTGATTCTTACAGGAACTCCACTGGAAAATAGACACCTCGATTTATGGACCTTGTTTCGTTTCCTTATGCCCGGTCTTTTAGGTGGACGGCGTAAATTTGAAAAGTCCGTTCAGGATAATGAAACCGGCTTGATCGATAAACTTAATCGGCAAATTGCTCCGTTTGTTCTTCGACGAACGAAGAAAGACGTTATTAAGGAATTACCACCAAAACTTGAGATGAATCTGATATGCCCACTGACGGATATTCAGCAACAGCAATATATGAATATTACCGAGCAGGGGATTAGTGCCTTGGGAGAAAATCTGAAAAAAGTCGCCAGCGAACGTACAATAAGTCTTTTCACTCTTCTCACTCGACTTCGGCAAGTATGCTGTGATCCAGACTTATTGCCCTGGCTGTCGGCCGATTTAAATCAGAGTGGGAAAATTAATATACTTCTCGAAAAGATGGAAGAGATTATTGCCAATGGGCATAAAGTAGTGATTTTCAGCCAATTTGTTTCACTCCTGAAACGTGTCCGATCAGGTATTGAAGAAAGATTTGAAAATATTCCTATTTACGAATTAACCGGAAGGACGCTTGATCGTGAGAAGCCGGTTAAGGAATTTCAGGAAGGCGATGCAGGGTCAATTATTCTCGTTAGTCTTCGCGCCGGGGGGACTGGTATCACCCTGCATGCAGCTGACTATGTCTTCCTTCTCGATCCCTGGTGGAACCCGGCGGTTGAATCACAGGCGATTGACCGTGTTCACCGAATTGGACAGGATAAAACAGTCTCTGTTTATCGAATGATTACTACCGGGACAATTGAGGAGCGAATTGAAAAGTTGAAAATCAATAAACGGGAGCTCTTTGATCAACTGGTTGGAGGAATCTCCGATATGACTGATATTAAAACCCATTTCAACTCTCTAAGCGAACTTATCTCATTAAGTAATAATAGCCCGACTAAACAAGACACAATGTGATTTCTGCAATTCGAGGAAGGTTTAATTCAATTTTAAAAAGAGAAAAATGGATAATCCTGGAGTTATACCGGTAAAGGTAAAAAGAATTTCAGATTCAGGTTCAGCGATTAAATCGGATTCGCTTGCGATAGAAGAACCTCTGGAAATCCGTCTGGGCTACATGCGCGACGGTAATCATTTACATCGAAACATTTCTATTACCATGCGTACTCCCGGGCAAGATAAGGAGTTGGCAACAGGGTTTTTATTAACTGAAGGTATAATCTCAGGTAAAAATCAAATTGATACGATAGAGTATCCTTATCAAACAGAGGGAGAAGTAAAAACGGATAACACGATCCTGATTAACTTGAAGGCAAACGTAGTGTTCGATTTTAAAAGATTAGAACGTCATTTTTATACAACTTCAAGTTGTGGAGTTTGCGGTAAAGCCTCACTTGAAGCCCTCTATCTACGCGAATGTCCGGTTATACCAAGAGCAACGCCAGTTATTTCTGCGGATTGCATTCACCGGTTACCTGCAATTTTGAGAGAGCGACAAACAGTATTCAGTTCAACCGGCGGGCTTCACGCCGCCGCTCTTTTTGATGATCAGGGCAATCTTCTAGACTTAAAAGAAGACGTGGGGCGGCACAATGCGGTAGATAAGCTTATCGGGGCACAAATACTCAATGAGAATATACCCCTTCATGATAATCTAATGTTGGTAAGTGGGCGGACAAGCTTTGATATTTTGCAAAAGGCGCTTGCCGCGAGCATTCCGATTGTCGCTGCTGTGGGGGCGCCATCAAGTCTTGCTGTTGAGCTCGCTAACACTTTTAAAATAACTCTGTTAGGTTTTGTGCGTGATGAACGATTCAATATTTATAGCGAAGCCCAACGGATAAATGATATGAGCAAGGTTCAGGGATCCATACGATCATCTGATTAAAACTATAGCTGTTGAGTTAATATAAATAAGAGGTTATCAGTTTAGATTGAGTCGGTAATTAGGTATTATTTCTGTTTTATGTTCGATGAACGCTTATCATATTTTAATCGTTATTCCGGTCAAATTGAAGAAGAGGAGATATACGGCGGACGCTATTTACGTTGGGTAATAACCAATCCTTGGGGAAGATTAAGCCATTGGTCTCTGGTCAAACGTTCCTGTTTTTCTCGATGGTATGGGTGGCGAATGAAACGTCACAGCAGTCAAAAAAAGATCCTACCCTTTATAAATAGATATAATATAGATATTGACGAATTTGAACTCTGTCCTGAAACGTTTCGTAATTTCAACGAGTTTTTTTGTCGCTCACTTAAGCGATCGAAGCGGCCAATTGACAAGGATCTAAATGCCGCTGTTTTTCCCGCTGATGGTAGGCACTTGGGGTTTCAGGATAATTCGCAAATAGAGGGAATCTTTGTGAAGGGTCAAATACTCAAACTCGAAGAGCTTTTAAATAATAATTCGCTGGGCGAGAGATTTCACGATGGTTCTATGGTCATATCACGGCTCTGCCCAACAGATTATCATCGTTTTCATTTTCCGGTAAGCGGAACACCAGGCAATCCGCAGCAAATAAACGGATTTCTTTCTTCCGTAAACCCCCTGGCACTCTGCCGAAATATCAATATTTTGACTGAAAATAAACGGGTGCTTACATGCCTGAATAGTGATGATTTCGGCCAAGTGTTGGTCCTGGAAGTAGGAGCAACCTGCGTCGGATCCATCATCAATACCTATGATCCTAATGTCCCGATGATGAAAGGTGATGAGAAAGGTTATTTTTCCTTTGGCGGATCGGCCGTAATCACATTATTTGAAAGAAATCGAATCCAATTGGACGAGGATCTCCTCAAGCACAGTTCAGAAGGTCGAGAATTGTATGCGCAAATGGGGGATAGATTAGGTTCAAAATGAATCAACGCCAGCCGCGTTGACTATTCAGGTCACGGCGGGGCTTAAATTCGGGTGCAGAAGGACCATCAATATTTCTATCTGCTTCTCCCACTAATTTACCTCCTTCGATCCAATCCAAATCTTTTCCATAGAGATTTTCTATAAGTAATTTAACCAGGCGGTCACGAATTTTTGCACAGGAGGCATCATTGCCAATATCATGCATTTCTTGATGATCATTTTTTAGATCAAAAAGCTGAATATGGTTTCCGACAGGGAACCATATGAGTTTAAATTCATCGACACGAATCATACGAACAGATCTTTCATCTTCATAATGTTCACAACAGAGATATTCTCTCCTATCATCTTTGATTAGAGATTCCCCCTCTACAGATTCTGGAATGGGTATATTGCATAAATCGAGCAAAGTAGGCATGACATCGCGCAAAGCGGCGAAACGTGCATCTTGCTGTTGAGTAGTGACTCGACTATCATTAATAGTTGGCACGAGTATCATGGGTATTTTAGCAGAATTCTCGTACATCTGTGATTTAGCCCAAAGATTGTGATCTCCCAGCATATCGCCGTGGTCACTAATGAACATTATGATCGTATCATCAAGCAACCCCTCCTCTCTTAAGGTGCCAATAAGCAATCGCATTTGATGGTCGATGTAGGTGCACTGTGCGTAGAAACCCGCACGTGCCTCGCGAATTTCGGCTGCCGTAGGTGAAACCCATCTGCTGCGATGCCATTTTAGTGCGTAGGGTAAATTATCATAATCTTTAGCCCAATCTCCAATGTAGGGTTCATCCACCCCTAAATGCCTATACATCTCCAGGTATTCTGCAGGAGGGACAATAGGAGGATGGGGTGCCTGATAGGAACAATACCAGAATGCGGGCCGCGTGGGATCACGACGCTGTATGGTATAACACATTTCCCTCGTCGTCCAGTTCGTTGAGTGATAGCGCTCTGGTAAATGCCAGGGGCGAACGCAATATTCATTGCTTCCCATAGCATGCGTAAATTCCTGTCCGGAATAACCTTCCTCACGAAGAAATCTCTCATAATCATCAACCACTCCGCCAAATTGATGGCGGCCTTCCTCATTAAGAATTACCTCATCGAAACCAATCCGACTGCGTTGAGGGTAGACATGAAGTTTACCCACCGCAAATGCTTGATAACCTGCCTGTCGAAAAGCTTCAGGCATTGTCGTTAAGTTGGGATCCATCTCAAGATGTTCATTAAAAGATCGATCACCGTGCGTTTGCGCTTTCGTCCCGGTCATTAATGCACGTCTTGCGGGAATACAAGTGGGGGTCGTGGTATAGGCTTCAGTATAGAGCACGCCATTTGCGGCGAGCTGATTAAGGGTTGGCGTTAAAATGTTTTCATTTCCTCTGACTCCGAGCAATTGACCGGGCCAATGATCAACACAAATCAATAGTACATTAGGTTGTGACATAGCGGTTTTAACTTTCAGTTTTTCTCAGCGATCTTTTCTGTCGTGTATAAGACTATTCCCTTTTCATCGTAAAAATCAATCTTAGCTACCGGCTGTTTTTTTTCTTTACTCAATTTTACCGAAAATATCAAGAACCCGCCAGAGGGTTCTTGAGTGTTGTAAGGTTGTTTAATCTTAGCTTCGGGATCGGAGGAATTGGGGTCACCGGGGCGAGGGCCAATTTCTGTATTAGCATCAACTAATGTTCCACACGAAAATTCTTCAAACCCCGAAGGATGGATAGCGTGATATTGCCAGTGGCGATCACCACAGAAAATATAAAAGTTCTTATCGCGAAAACCATTTCCTGAAAGCCATTCGAAAAAAGCTTCTCCTTCATAGCGAAATCCATCGGGATTTACATGGTTGTCGCGTTTCCCCCCCTCTTCAGGACCGACCATGGGTGTAGCAGAGATGAGGAATTTAAATACCGCGTCGCTCTGGAGAAGAGTTTCTTTCAGCCAGTTTTTCTGTTTTAATCCCCAGATGCTTTTATTCGGGCCATCGGGCCGGTCATTTGCATCGCGATAATCTCTGCCTTCGACAAACCAGATTTGAAGTAAATCATTAACACGAAAAGTTCTATAAGTTATGGGATTACTTTCCTCTGGATCGACGACGGGCAATTGTTCTTGAAACATTCTAATCCCTAGTTTCGTGGAGGGGAGAGAACCTGAACCGGAGACATGCTTGTTAATATTTGTTTTAGGATAATAATCCAAGTCATAATTTCGTGTGACAAGATAGGGGTTTATCGGATCTGAATCGTTGAAACGAAAATCATGGTCGTCTTTCATCCAGTAGGTTGCTACCTGTTGAAAGAGATCGACAAATCTGGACTGTGAAAACTGCTCCTGGTACTTTTTGCGTATCTGCTGTTGCGTTTCAGCGCGCCCGACAACAGGAGTATCATAATAAACATTATCACCTGTTCCGATAAAGTAATCGGGGTTAAGATTTAAAATCGAGACGAGAGCCGGATAACCGAGCATCTTATTTTCATCATTGCTCGGGGGTACTTTTCTCAGAGGATCGTTTTCAAGTCCCGTGTAGTGAAATCTCGAGTAATTCATTCCCGTAACAACAGCAAAACTGACTTCATTGTGAGGACTTCCGCCATGGGTTCTGAAACTTGAAGTAAGTCCTTTAGCGGTATTGTTTGTATCAGGTCCGAAGATTACACGGTAATAGTAGCGCTTTCCCGGCTTTAGTTCCGTTACCTTAGTTTTAATGATAAAATCGTATTCGGGGATAGCTTTTATCCACGGCGTTTGAAATGACTTATTAAAATCCTCGTTGGTCGATAATTGAAAACAAGCCCATCCGGAAATACCGGGAATGCCAGACCACATTTTATCGTAGAGGGGATTGGATGAAGTCAATCGTGTTTGGAGAATGGCACTGTGATCTGAAACTTCACCGGCCATTTGCCCTTGTGCCAAGGAATAGGCCTCCAGAGCTTCTGCTGCATAAAAAAGCGAATAGCTTCCTGATAATAAAAAAAGGATTAGTAAAAGAAACAGCCTCATGCCTAGTAAAATCGTCGTTAGCTGTTCTGCTAGTCAAGTAAGAACTGTAGATCCAGCCATTAGATGTAATTAAAAATTTACGGGAGTAAAAATTTGGATGATTCATAACCCCGGAGCTGAAGAGCTTTTTTAAGCAACTCTAAATCCAGTTTCGCTCCGCGGGTTATATTATTTTTCTGAAACCACCCCTGGTTTAATTCCAGAGCAAATTGTAACTCATCACTTCGTGAAACGACGGATGTCTCATCATAGGGATAAAGAGGATAATATTCCTGGAGAACACCATCAGATGATATGAACCCAACATCGAGAGGGAGAGGCGTGTTGCGCATCCAGAAACTCATCCTTTGTGGTTTAGTATAAAGAAAGATCATCCCATCATTTTCGCCCATTTTTTTTCTGTACATAAGACCACGGCGGAGTTCTTCTGCTTCGATCGCTAATTGCAATCTGATTAACTTGCCTTCAATCGTTACATCAAAGTAATGATCCGGGCCCAAAGGCGTGATAATATCACTAGAGTCTTGACGATTACAGCCCTGTAGGAAGACGCACAAGCCGAAGAAAATAAATAGCGTCGATACCGGATAACGGTCTTTCATGTGGTTATTTATCTAGACATATTTCAGACATTCTCAATGCTTATTGATTTATTCGGTGATTTAAATGCAAGGAACAAAAATTTCGCCACTGATCTACGCGGATTCGGAATCCAATGCGGATCAATTATATTTTAGCAAAGTATTTGTACCTGATCCTTTTCTCTCCTTTGGGATAGGTAAAAAAAAATATGCAATTATAAATGCATTGGAGTATACGCGTGTAAAGAAAGAGTCGGTATTTGATGAAGTACTTTCTTTCGAGGATTATAAGGAAAGGGCAGAAAAAAGATTTCGAAAGAAAAAAGCTGGTCTTAGTGACATTATACGACTTTTGGCTGATGAGTATAAAATCCGGTCGTTTCTCATAGCTTCTAATTTTCCTGCAGGTTTGGCTCTGGAATTAATTAAAAAAAAGATAAAAATTAAAATTGCTGAGGGTTCACTCTTTCCCAATCGAGCGATAAAGAATGATGAAGAGGCAAAAGCGATTCGAGAAGGTAATGCAGCGAGCGCTGCGGGTATAAGAGCGGCAGAATCTATTTTACAGGGATCGTTAATAAGAAATGGCAAAATATTGTACCGTAAACGCTATTTAACATCAGAGTTATTGCGTGAAGAAATTGAGATTGCCTGTTTAAAAAAAGGGGGAGTTGCGAGCCACACAATAGCTGCTGGTGGCAATCAAGCATGTGATCCCCACTGCCTGGGCTACGGTATTTTACGCGCTAATGATTTGATCATTGTAGATGTGTTTCCACGCATTAAGCGGACGGGCTACTATGGAGACATGACGCGAACTTTTGTTAAAGGCCGAGCCAATGAAAATCAGCGAAAACTTATCGCTACCGTAAAAAAAGCACACGGCAGCGTATTGGATAAGTTAAAAGGAGGTATTTCAGCGTCAAAGATCCATAATGAGGTTCAGGTGTATTTTGAAAAAAATGGATATTTCACGCGTAAAAAAGGTGATGTAATCGAAGGTTATTTTCATGGGACTGGACACGGTGTGGGATTAGAAATCCATGAGGAGCCACGATTATCCTCAAATGGATCAAATCTAAAATCTGGGATGGTCGTAACTGTGGAACCGGGACTTTATTATCCAGGTTTGGGCGGTTGTCGAATTGAAGATATGGTCCGTCTCAAACGAGACGGAGTAGAAATGCTTTCTAAATGTCATTACCGATGGGAAATATCATGAAAAAGCTTTTTAAAAAAATACGTGAATTAAAAGTTCTCATTATTGGTGATCTAATCCTCGATCACTATATATGGGGCGATGCATCACGCATATCACCGGAAGCGCCGGTGCCGGTCATCGAAGTGGATCACGATAGTTATGCCGCGGGAGGAGCGGCAAACGTGGCTCTTAATGTAAACGCGCTGGGTGCGTCTGCTGAGATATGTGGAATTCTAGGGGATGATGATTCAGGACATCAATTAAGAAATATTCTTACTGAATGTAATGTACCGATCGACGATGCTTTTATTTTGTCGAATAGGCAAACGGTTCTCAAAACTCGAATCATTGTTCGCCAACAACAACTCTGTCGATTAGATCGTGAATCGACACCTGCGGATTATAAAATTGATATAGAGAAACACAAAGAAATCCTCATAGAAAAAGTCAAAGCGGCGGATGCGGTAATTTTTTCTGATTACGCGAAAGGGGTTATCGATGGGGCAATTATCAATTTGGTTCAAGAAGCGGCAAAAATTAACAACACATTAGTCACTTATGATCCCAAA
>Ga0114999_10003463_pt1 | contig 19748 bp, 21 predicted proteins | sample ArcticOcean_MG_C_3_FD_89820 | JGI IMG/M metagenome (GOLD analysis project Ga0114999, IMG submission 89820) | Marine microbial communities from western Arctic Ocean - ArcticOcean_MG_CB8_126 | ecosystem: Environmental > Aquatic > Marine > Oceanic | place: Arctic Ocean: Canada Basin | collected...
ATCAAGTTCCATATCCATGACGGCTTCGACTTCGTAGGCGTTGCTGGTGCCAAGGGTCAACATTCTGAGGTAGTCACAGAGAAACTCGAGTGCATGGTGGTCTTTTGCGAATTTTGGAAAATTGGCGAAAAGTGTACTGTCTTCGGGTTTTTCAACATGTGATTCCAATGCCAGATCACCCTTAGATTTGGCAACTCGAAAGACAGCATAAAGACAGCCAATCAGTTCTAGATAATGTGCTTTTGTGTAGGACGGTCCCTTGAGCAGTGTGCCGCCTAATGCTTTGCCGACGCCGCCAAGAACTTGTTTTGGCGATGCAATTATAAAGCCACCGAACATGGCGCCGAAAATAATGACGAATTCCAAGGGTTGCCACAGAATTTCCAGGTGACCACCTGCCGCAGCGTAGCCGCCAACGACCGACGCTGAAACTAACACAAATCCGATGATGAAAAACATTTAGCGCCCCGACATTCTCAAAATTATTTTTACCGTAACTTTTTCATTCTGTACGTTTCAGAAATGAAGATACGGGTTAAGCCGTATTTCATCAAGCATTCCTGTCCAAAAATTGTCAAAGCGAAACCATTTACCGCCCTGCAACTGCGAATGATATTTTAATACTTTCGCCGCTAAAATTTTAGCCGCATAGTTAACTATACTCCAAGCGCTATTTAGTACTTTAAATTCGGATTCCAACAAGTTTGTACATTTATTCAGGTCGTGATTATCTTTCAGCCAACGGTACTTACGTCGATTAAAAGGATAATCTGTGCCAACCTTTCGTGTTGCCTTCAAAGACCTTGCACGGCGAAGCCGTCGGTTTCCTGTCGTCCAGGCAATCGTCGCGCAATTGATTGGCAGCATCGGTGTGGCGATTGCGGCAGGGGTGCTTCCGAACGAGGTCATCGTGTTGGTCCATCCCTTCGCCTGGACCGCGGTAGCTGGGGCTATCGCTGCACTTGTGGGAGCAGCGATCGGAATGGCTTCTTGGTGGGCACTGATAAATTTAATCTTCCCGCCATCGGTTTACGCCGCCATGACACTCGCAATTCCTGGTTGGATATTTTTGGCTCTGTTCACTGCATTGGTAGCAGTTTATTGGAACAGTGTGCAGGGGGTTCCGTTATACCTGACCAATCGAACCACCTGGGCTGGATTGGCAGATTTACTGCCAAAAGAGCAATCAGTGACGTTTGCTGATTTAGGCTGCGGCATTGGAGGAACATTGAGATATTTAGCGAAAATACGCGAAGATAGTGTATTCACAGGCATCGAGTCGGCCCCGATTCCCCTCGCCATTGCAAAGATTCGAACTCTATTTGGCGGGCGTGGCAACATCTATCTTCGCTACGGCGACATGTGGAACGTAGATTTATCTGAATTTGATGTGGTGTACGCCTTTCTATCACCGGCTCCGATGGAGCGTTTGTTCGAAAAGGCGCGACTTGAAATGAAACCGGGATCAATGTTTATCAGCAATTCGTTCGTCGTTCCCGGTGAATCCCCAACGGAATTTGTTGAAGTTCCTGACGGTCAGAAAACCAAGCTTCTAATCTGGCGATTTTAGGTGTCGTCTTCGGATGTGCTGCTGAGCAGTCTTGTTTGATGCCCAAGGCCGCGAAGGGTCTCAATTAATTCATCAATGTGTTCTTTGTTCACAATCTCAATCACGAAGTCTAATTCTGTTCCCTTAACCGGCATGTCATAGAACATCCGCTGGTGCATGACCTCGATGATATTGCCGCGTTTTTTGCCGATCTCATTGGCAATTGTTGCCAAGGCACCCGGCTCATCGGCAATACTGACCCTTAGTCGGACGACGCGGCCTTCGCGCGCCAGGCCACGGACTAGTATAGATGATAATAGCCGTGAATCGATATTTCCGCCGGACACGATCAAGCCGACCTTACGCCCGGAAAACTTTTCTTTATTCAGCAAAAATGCCGCTAAAGAAGCGGCCCTGGCACCCTCGACGACAATTTTTTGCTCGGTGAGATATTTTTTAACCGCAAGCTCAAGTTCGCTTTCCCCGACAGTGAAGATTTCCGACATCAAGTTTTTGACGATAGGGCGGGTGAGTTTGCCGGGACGCTTAACCGCGATTCCTTCGGCAACAGTTACACCTCCAGAGGGTTTATCTCCCCCAGACACCGCCTCAGACATTGGTGGGTAGGCCGCAGCCTCCACACCAAAAATCTCTATGTCTTGGTTTAAGGCTTTCAAGGCTGTGCCAGCCCCAGCAAATAAACCACCGCCGCCGATGGGCATGATGACGGCGTCCAGGTTAGGGACACCGGTTCCAAATTCCAGGCCGACCGTGCCTTGTCCGCGAATGATGTCTGCGTCATCGTAGGGATGAATAAAGGTTCTGTTTTCCTCAGCAGCTATTTTTATCGCCCGGTTTTCGGCCTCGGATAGATCTGAGCCCTCCAAAACCACCTTTGCGCCCCACTTTTCAATGCGAAGAATTTTTGTGAAGGGTGTTTCCTGAGGCATGACGATGGTCGCATTTATGCCAAGCGCCTGGGCGTGATTGCCGGCGGAGGCGGCAATCACGCCGTTTTGACGCGCAGCCTTATCCAGGACCAACAGTCGCACCAAAGCACCTCGTGGCTTAAACGAAGATGTGTGTTACAGATTTTCAAGTTTCAACCAGACATCGGCAACACTTAGTTCTGAAAACACAGGCGAGTGGATGCTCGGTGTTCGGAGGACTTTGCCTTCGAGCAGCTTGGCCGCGTCACGAATTCCTTCGATATCGATGGTCACTTGGCTTTCTCCTGGGGTAACAACGTCAACAACTTAGCACCCGTGCGCCGCAATTCCATCTTATCTGCGGCGAATTTGATCGATCTGTTGTTTCTCCAATCATTTAAAAAGTCACGGTAATGAGGAGAGAGTATATTTCCCGACTGGCCTGTCGCGATAACGAACCTTGAATTGTTGAGGTTTGCGAGATCGTAAACTGTGCGAATTCCGGCACCATGGGTATGACGGAACGGATCGGCTTTTCGGTTGAGGCGAAAGTTTCCTCTGTTGACGGTAAACGCGCCGCCGTCTGAAGGAATCGATAAGTTCGCCCATTTGCCAATCAATGGAATGGCTGAAAATACGGGGTGACGAAAGTGCGCTTTGTGCACCTTGCCCCAGGTCCATTTCCTTATATCTTCGCCGAATTGAACGTGGAGATTGATTGTGGCAGCATAGAATGCGTCCGCGACGACATTTGCACAAGTTTCGGTTGGTAGGGTTCGGATGTCGTCACACCATTCTTGGTCTGTCGTCAGCGCCTTTTCCACGAACAAGGGCCTCAGTCTTAAAAATTGGGGTATTAGCGCTCCCAATTCGTCGCCATAAAGTTGGATGTTCACTTCTCGCAGCCAACTCATAAACAGGGTTGGTGCGACCTTGTTGCGGTCCATGGCACCATTCCAAGTTTTTAGAAGGCGTGTAGCCTCTGATGTCCCAGGGACGAATTTAAGCATCAACGGCAATAGACGCTTTGCCAAAGGAGAAACATTGTCGGCCATGATTTTCCAGGACTGTTCTGGGGTGTGATTAGACCCTGATTTCAACAGAGAGGTAATTCGTTCAGTGCGGTATTCCGGCGCCCAAAACCCCGAAATGAAATGCGGATACGTATCTGAAACAGTATTACTATTGGCTTCCACGATGTACCCCGAACCTGGACGCGAAGGGGCATCCAGTTCCTGGACTAGGGGGGCAACCAGCGTTTCACCTGTTTGAGGAAACTGGCCACGACTGTTCTTTCGCGTGGGAAGCAACCCCGGTAGAAACCGTGCAATGTTCCCGGATGTGTCGGCATAGGTGATGCTGAGGTGCGGTGCTTGGAGAAGACCCAAAGATTTTTTGAATTCAGCCTTGGTCCGGGCGGTATTGATTCCGAAATACGCATCAGGCGATTTATCATCAGGGCGTAAAAACGTCCCTGAGAGGGCCAGGACCTGTCCGCTTTTCAGGGCTTTTTTCAAATTTGGCAGGGCATCGGAAAGGACTGGCCCGTGTACGGTTTCACGTACCGTGATTTCAATGTCTTCCGCATCCTTAACCTGAATGATTTCTTTTCGCTGAACGAACGGCTTGGGGCCACTGGGCGATGCGTAGCCTTTGCCCACCAACGTCTCCACAAACAAATCCTGCAAATCAGGGTGGGTGCTGGTGACGCCCCAGGCAATCTGTCGGTTGTGGCCTAGAACGATGAAGGGAACCCCCGGAACAGTTCCGCCAGACAAGCGATGCTCCGGCGTGTTCAAATCCGCCAAGTACCACATGATCGGGGCGAGGAATTCTAAATGAGGGTCATTCGCCAAGATCGGCTTGCCGGATTTTGTTTTCGACCCGGAAATCACCCAACTGTTTGACGCACCGCTGTCCGAAATTTGCGGGATATTCTCTAAGAAATCCGCAGACTTGGAAGGAAGGAAAGCACCCAGACTTTGCTCAATCTCGTCCTTGAAATCTATCTGTGGCCAAAGCGCGTTAATCTTTTCGGGTGAAAGCTTGGCCGCTAATTGTAGGCGTAAAAATTCGGTCCGCCAGTTGCCACTCAACCACATCGCCATGACCCGGCCCCAGATCAAAGAATCCTCAGGTTTCCATTGTTTCGGCGTATACCCCATCATCTGCATTTCAAGTGGCAATGTTGCTCGGCGGTGTTTGAGCCAACCATTCACACCGTCCGCATAGGCTGTGAGGGCGGCCTGAGATGATTCTGATAGCCCCCGCAATTGTGACTGAACCAATAGGTTGAAGCCCAACGTCCGCATGAAACGATCTGAAGGGACACCGCGAACGCCTATGATTTCTGCAAGGTTTCCAGTGCCATGACGGCGCATCAGTTCCATTTGTGCGAACCTATCTTGGGCATGGACAAAACCTAAGGCGCGATAGGCTTCATTCAGTGTAGCCGCATAAATATGGGGGATGCCGCGTTTGTCGCGAAAGATTTGGGCCGGACCTGTAAGACCTTCAAGGTGTACAGTTCCTTCCGTTTTAGGAAGAGTTGTGGCGAGCCAAGTAGCACCGACGCCAGCGCCTATAATCAGCACAACAAGAGCGCCGATTAGTCCCTTTTTAATTTTTCTTATCTGAATTTAACTAATTCCCATAACATATTGTAATTACGTCATTTCATCCATTATTTTCACCGCATCAAAGGCGCTATAGGTCAAGATGCCATCAGCACCTGCGCGTTTGAAGGCTGTCAGGACTTCCATCACCGTCTTGTCGTAATCTAACCAGCCTTTGCCGGAAGCCGCGCGTAGCATCGCGTATTCACCGCTGATGTTATAGACATAGGTTGGCATGCCGAAAGTTTGTTTAATTCGATAGAGGATATCCAGGTACGGCAGGCCCGGTTTGACCATTACCATGTCGGCGCCTTCTTGAATGTCCATTGCGGTTTCGCGTAGCGCCTCATCCGAATTTGTATGGCTCATCTGATAGGTTTTTTTGTCCCCTTTGAGCAAACCCTTAGACCCGACGGCATCGCGGAATGGGTCATAAAATCCAGATGAGTACTTCGCTGAATATGACATGATCGACACCCGATCGTGGCCAGCATCGTCGAGCGCTTTCCTAATTGCGGCAATGCGCCCATCCATCATGTCGGAAGGCGCGATGATGTGACATCCAGCATCGGCCTGGACGAGGGCCTGCTTACACAGCACTTCAATCGTTTCGTCATTCAGGATGATGCCGTCTTGAACGATCCCATCGTGGCCATCACTGTTAAACGGGTCCAGGGCCACGTCACAGATTATTCCGATATCTAGATTTGCATCGTTGATCGCCCTAATTGCACGGCACACAAGATTTTCGGGATTGTAGGCTTCTTGGGCGTCAGGTGTTTTGATTTCTTCGTCAATGTAGGGGAATAAGGCGAGGGCAGGGATGCTGGCATCGGCAGCTCGCGCCGCTGTTTCAACAAGTAGATCGACCGACACTCTATCCACTTCAGGGAGGGACTCGATGGCTTCACGCTTATTATCACCCTTGATAACAAACACCGGGAGGATCAAATCATCAACGCTCAGGCGATTTTCCGTTGTCATACGCCGGGACCAGTCATACTGACGGTTGCGCCGCATGCGTGTCGCGGGATACGTCCCAAGCCCCAAGGCATTCGAATCAGTCACTAATCTTCTCCCTCATCCAGATTGCAATCTAGCCAGAAAATAATCTGGGTTATAGCAACGATCTTTTAATTACTTATGTAAGATATAGGCTCATAGTTCAAAGCTAAACCTTTATCGCTTGGGACGTCAGTGGAATATAAGAACGTAAAATTAAGGACAGTCTATTTTGAGTTCCACCAAGTCGGGCGGGCTCGAAAATGTGTGGCGATCGATCCCATAACAGGCAAAGAAATTACAATGGTCTGCGCGCCCGGATACAGCGTAAAAACATTGAAGCAATTGGCAGCGCGGAAGCTCGCCTACGTTATTTGGAAAGATAGGGAAAAGCGTCGCCAAGCTTAACGCGACTCAACCGTGAACCCGCTTATTTTCGGCCCAATTTAGAATTTTTCGCGAATTGAGAGCACTTCTTGGCATAGTTGGTCGCAACCATTGGATAATCTGGCGGCAACCCCCATTTTACCTGGTACGCTTCGGGCGTTAAATCAAAATATGCTCTGAGGTGACGCTTCAACATCTTCAGATTTTTGCCATCTTCCAGACAAAAAATGTAATCAGTTGTAACTGATTTCCGAATTGAAACGGGTGGGGGTTGAGTGGCTTTGGCTTTGGCGGTGGCCCCAGCGGATAGCCGATTTAGAGTTTGCACAACACTCAAAATCAAAGTGCTTAAGTCTTCACGAGCGACTTGATTTTGGGAAACATACGAGGAAACAATCTCAGTCGATAACCGCAAGACATCGCCACGACCTATTTGATCTGCTTGTTCCGCTTTAAGTCCCATCTGTCTTTCCCTATCAGCTATGTTTCCAATCGATAAAGTACAATGCGAACGTTTCAAAACATCAGCGATAAAATTGAGAACTATAATTTACAAAACCAATAAAAAATCCCTTGGTATAAAAAAAATGAGAGCTTAACTATATACGTAACCAACTTTTAAATCCAAAAAAAATGCAATTAATAACATTTTTGCCGCATGAATTTGTGATTATGGGGGGCCCTTAAAAATCCCAAAAATAATTCGTGGCGACAGCTTGTGCCCTGTTGGCATGAAGGCGCGATATATGGTACTTACTCCTAGCCCTAGGGGCTTAGGACCAGTCATTCACCATAGTTGTTGTAGCTTATGCCAACTGAAACAATAGCCATTGCCTGTGATCACGGGGGATACGAGCTGAAATTGTTGCTGCTGAACACCCTTGAAGACAAAGGGTATCAGGTGCTCGATCTCGGTACGGATAGCCCTGAGTCTGTTGATTATTCAGATTTCGGATTCAAACTTGCCGAGGCCATTCGCGATGGGAAGGTATCAAAGGGCGTGTTGATCTGCGGCAGCGGGATCGGCATCAGCATTGCAGCCAATCGTTATACCGATGTGCGCGCGGCCCTCGTCCACGATGCGTTGGGGGCAAAACTTTGCCGACAACATAACAATGCAAATGTTATTTGTCTTGGGGGCCGCATGATCGGGCCAGAAGTAGCGCTTGATTGTTTAAACATATTTCTTTCCACCGAGTTCGAAGGCGGCCGCCACGCGCAGCGCGTCGATAAGCTATCAAATCCCAGTTAACTAATAGGAATTGCGATAAATGAGTATGGCGAAGACCGAGTATCCGACTGAACATCACAATGTTTTTTTTGAAACATCATTAGGCCAAGCCGATCCAGAATTAGCGGCTGCGGTCGGTAAAGAACTCGGCCGCCAAAAAGATCAGATCGAACTCATTGCGTCTGAAAATATTGTGTCGCGGGCTGTATTGGAAGCTCAAGGAACGGTCCTGACCAATAAGTACGCTGAAGGATATCCTGGCAGACGTTATTATGGTGGTTGCGAATTCGTCGATATTGCCGAAGAAATTGCCATTGATCGGGCCAAAAAATTGTTCGGCTGTGACTATGCCAACGTTCAGCCCCATTCAGGTGCTCAAGCCAATGGCGCTGCCATGATGGCGGTGGTGAAGCCGGGTGACACGATCATGGGCATGTCGCTGGCAGCGGGCGGGCACTTAACCCACGGCGCACCGCCGGCTCAGTCTGGTAAATGGTTCAATGCGGTTCAGTACGGCGTCCGCCGACAAGATTGTCAAATTGATTTTGATGAAGTCGAAAGTCTTGCAAAGGAACATAAGCCGTCGCTGATCATCGCCGGTGGTTCCGCTTACCCCCGCGTCATTGATTTCGCTCGGTTCCGCAAAGTCGCAGATGAGGTCGGCGCGATGCTTTTGGTCGACATGGCGCATTTTGCAGGGCTGGTTGCTGCGGGTATTCATCCATCCCCTGTGCCGATTGCTGACATTACGACGACCACAACTCACAAGACCCTGCGCGGTCCTCGGGGTGGTATGGTGCTTACCAACGATGAAGTCTTGGCCAAGAAGATAAATTCGGCGGTTTTTCCAGGGCTTCAAGGCGGACCATTGATGCATGTTATTGCTGCTAAAGCTGTGGCATTGGGGGAAGCACTGACTCCAGAATTTAAAACTTATGCTGCGAACGTTGTAGAAAATGCAAAAGTACTGGCCGCAACGTTGCTGGAAAAAGGCTTTGATATCGTTTCAGGGGGGACTGACACCCACCTAATGTTGGTCGATCTTCGGCCTAAGGGTTTGACCGGGCGAGATGCGGAACAAAGTCTCGAGCGGGCGGCTATGACGTGCAACAAAAATGGCATTCCGTTTGATCCGGAAAAACCAATGGTGACGTCTGGGTTTCGTCTCGGCACACCCGCCGCGACAACCCGAGGTTTCGGACCCGCTGAATTCAAGCGGGTCGGAGAATTGATTTCTGATGTGTTGGACGGATTGGTGAATAATCCAGAAGACAATTCTGCGGCTGAGAATGCTGCAAAGGCTAAGGTTGCGGAACTCTGTAGTTCCTTTCCTATTTATCAAGGTTTATGAGGTAAATAGAGTGCGCGCTGCCAATAACGGGGGAAATTAAATATGCGCTGTCCTTTTTGTCATCACGACGATACCCAGGTTAAAGATTCGCGCCCAACCGAAGATAATTCGGCCATTCGTAGGCGGCGGTTTTGTCTGGCGTGTGGGTCCCGATTTACCACATTTGAGCGGGTGCAACTGCGTGAACTGACGGTTGTTAAAAGCAACGGCGAGAAGGTTCCCTTTGACCGTGATAAAGTTGCACGTTCTTTAACCGTGGCACTTCGTAAACGTCCTGTTGATGAAGATAGAATTGAGCGGATCGTAAACAGTATTCAGCGGCGCTTGGAAACCTTGGGTGGAAATGAAATTTCCACCCGTGTCGTCGGTGAAATGATCATGGATCAACTGGCCGATCTTGATCAGGTTGCCTATGTCCGTTTTGCTTCGGTCTATCGTAACTTCCGCGAAGCCAAGGATTTTGGCGAATTCGTTGGCAATTTGGACGAAGATGAAGATTGAACCAATTAATTTTGATCGCATGTTATGTTTACAGGAATAATTTCTGATCTAGGTACCGTGCGCGCCGTTCAAATTGGCGGCGATACGAGGTTAGAAATTTCGACTGGGTATGACACAGCATCAATAGATATGGGTGCCTCTATATGTTGCTCGGGCTGTTGCCTGACTGTAATGGAGAAATGCCAGAACTGGTTTGCAGTTAAAGTCTCGGCTGAAAGTTTATCTAAGACAGTGCTTGAGTCTTGGTCCACGGGAACTTCTGTTAACCTGGAACGAGCCCTGAAAATGGGGGACGAACTGGGCGGACACCTTGTATCTGGTCATGTGGACGGTGTCGGCGACGTGGTATCAGTTACTGAGGACGGTGATTCACGGCGTATATCTTTTAAAGCTCCCGACCATTTGAAGCGCTTTATTGCTGAAAAAGGATCGATAACCATTGATGGGGTATCGTTAACGGTCAACGACGTGCGGGACACAGAATTCGACGTAAACGTCATCCCCCACACCCAACAAGTGACGACGCTTGGCGCACTTGCCGTCGGAAATAATGTAAACCTGGAAATAGATATGCTCTCCAGGTATGTTGCGCGCCAACTGGAAAAATGAATAAAGGGATCGCCGGGTGCCGTATAAGGATCAACTCTCGTCTATCGAAGACATTATTGAAGACGCCCGAAATGGCCACATGTTCATCCTCGTCGATGATGAGGAACGAGAAAACGAAGGCGACCTGGTCATTTCAGGACAAATGGCGACGCCTGATGCAATCAACTTCATGGCGAAATATGGCCGCGGATTGATTTGCTTGTCGTTGGACAACAAGCGTGTCGAAGAATTAAAACTGCCGCTGATGGCCAGGGCGAACGAATCGCGCCACCAAACAGCCTTTACCGTTTCCATTGAAGCTCGAGAGGGTGTTTCAACCGGCATTTCAGCCTCTGATCGGGCACGCACAATCGCCGTCGCCATTGATCCCGATAAAGGAATAGATGATATTGTGACGCCCGGGCACGTGTTTCCCTTGGCGGCTCGGGATGGCGGTGTCTTGGTTCGTGCTGGTCATACAGAGGCTGCGATTGATATCTCAAGACTGGCAGGCCTGAACCCCACCGGTGTGATTTGTGAGATCATGAACGAAGACGGCACTATGGCTCGGATGCCAGATTTGGTCGCCTTCTCACAGTTGCATGGGCTTAAAATTGCCACCATCGCCGATCTGATCGCCTATCGTTTGCGCCATGACCGGGTGGTCGAACGGAAGCTGGAAACCGAGTTCAACAGCGTCTATGGCGGCACTTTTAAAATGTATGTATATGCCAACGAAAGCCCCTATGCCGAACACATCGCCCTTGTGAAGGGGGATGTCGGGAAAACGGACAAGCCAACTCTTGTACGTATGCATGGGGTAAACATCCTGCCCGATATATTGGGTGAGAGCAGTTCGCACCGAGCAGACGAGCTCCACACGGCCATGAAGATGATCGATGACGAAGGCAGCGGCGTCATTGTTCTGTTGCGTGAATCTTCCCCAACAAACCTGTCTGATAGAGTTCAGGCGAGCATAGACAATGGCGGTAAGCGTCCTTCAGAACTCCGTGATTATGGGGTCGGGGCGCAAATACTGTTAGACCTTGGCGTCAAGGAAATGGTCTTACTATCAAACATCAAAAGAACCATCGTCGGCCTAGAGGGCTACGGCCTCAGCGTCGTTGATCAACGGCCTATACCAACGGAAAGTACCTAATTTGGTGGATTCCTCTAAAATACTGATCGTCGATGCGACGTTTTATCAGGATATCGCCGACCATTTGGTATCAGGGGCGGTCGATGCCCTAAAGGATGAAGGATATGCTTGGGAACGAATATCTGTCCCCGGTGTTTTTGAAGTTCCGGCGACCATTGCGCTCGCAGCAAAGTCTCGCGAGAACTTTTCTGGATTTGTGGCCTTAGGATGCGTTATCCGAGGCGAGACCGACCATTACGATCACGTCTGTCGAGAATCCAGCCGCGCGTGCATGGATTTATCTGTCCAGACGGGTCTGGCGATTGGATTCGGGATTTTGACCTGTGAGAACATGGATCAAGCCATTGCCAGAGCAGATGTCAATCAAGGTAACAAGGGACGCGATGCCGCCCAGGCCTGTCTTCGGATGGTTGATCTTAAATCTCGGTTTAGAGGGTAGGGAGAATGCCTGATAATGCCCCAAACCGAAGTTCTTCACGTCTTGTCGCGGCGCAACTTCTTTATGAGATGGATGTCTCCGGCGTAGGACCTAACCAGGTTCTAAAGGAATTCCTGCTCGATCGATGGAAGCCACCGGTCGCTGATATTGAAGAAGACGGCCAACTTGCCCCTGTGGATGAAGAGTATTTGCGCAAGCTGGTTGCTGGAATTTGGGACAGCGCAGGCGACGTAAATCAGTTGCTAGAACCTATTCTTGCTCCGGCCTATAGTGTTGAACGTGTTGAAAAACTTGTGAAATTGATCCTACAACTGGGGGCGTTTGAGCTTCTAAATTGTAAATTCGTTCCTGCACGTGTGGTCATAAATGAATATATGAATGTGGCGAATGCTTTTTTTGCTGAGAACGAACCAAAGCTGATTAATGGGGTTTTAGATAAGTTGGCGCAGGAATTGCGCACGAAGGAAATGGCAGCTGGGGGAACCGCGCCCGATGGAAAAGAATGACCGGCCCACAGAATTTGACCTGATTCAAACCTATTTCGCACCTCTCGCTAAATCTGAAGCCGGCGCTTTTGATCTGACCGACGATGCTGCTGTTCTATCAATCGAGCAGGGGCGGGAAATGGTGGTCACAACAGATACAATTGTTTCTGGGGTGCATTTTCTAAACGATACACCAGCCGAAGCTGTTGCTGCCAAATTGTTGCGGGTTAGCCTGTCGGATTTGGCAGCTATGGGGGCTACACCTCACAGCTATACGTTGTCATTAGCGCTTACCGAGACCATAACTGGCGATTGGTTAAGCTCCTTTAGCGCCTCATTGGCGCGTGATCAGGATGCTTACGATATAATCCTTGTTGGTGGTGATACAGTATCCACTCCAGGCCCCCTGACGCTCACCCTTACTGCGATTGGCACTGTCCTTAAAGGCAAGGCCCTGCGGCGGAATGGTGCCCAAGAGGGGGATGATGTTTATGTTTCGGGAACAATTGGCGATGGAGCCTTGGGGTTGTTGGTCGCCCTTGAAGAAATTTCCGGCCTCTCGAACGATGCTGCAGAATTTTTATTGGATCGTTATTATTATCCTCAGTCTAGAGGGAGGTTAGGCGAAAAATTGCTTGGGTTGGCCCATGCAGTTGCCGATGTATCGGACGGACTTGCGGCTGATTTAGGACAAATTTGCCAACCATCTGGGGTTTCAGCCGTTATCCATTCGTCTTTGGTTCCTCTTTCCAATGCTGCTAAAGCGGTTTTGAATCAAGACAGCGGTTATTTTCAACAGATACTGGGAGGCGGTGACGATTATGAATTAATATTCACGGCAGCGAAGTCGGATGGAGAAAAGATAAATGATCTGTCCGAAGAAATTGGGATCCAGGTGCGTCGAATCGGTTCAATTACTGCTGAAAATGATGAAGATGTTGTGATTAAGGATTGGGCAGGGGAGCCAATGCTTCTTCACCAAAAGGGATTTCGTCACTTTTAATCGATTCTAGATCTTTTTAGAGTCACATCATCTCTAGATAATACGATGAGATGAATCCGTCCTTGGGATAGGAAATAATGCAGAAACTCATAATTGCTGTCGTACTTGTCATGATGATCGCCGGCGGCGCGATTAGTGCTCTCAAGTTTCTTGAAATTGGTCCCTTTTCCCTTGAAGAAACGGCTGCTGTAGATCCGAATGCGCCGGTCGAAAATCCAGATGAATCTCCAAATTTTGTCGAATTGAAGCCGATTTTTATTCCTGTAATTGCCCAAGATAAGGTCGTTGTTACGTATCGAATCCAAATCCAACTAGAAACTTACGGGTATGATAACAAACAATTATTGTTAAAAATGGAGCCCAAATTGAATGATATTTTCATCCGTGATTTACACGCATTTATTCCCCGCTTGTTTCGGAATAAAAAGGAATTAGATGTATCAATTGTTAAGAAACGTCTGGAATTGATCGCCCAACGATCGACAAAACCTGGCATCATTACGGGTGTTCTGGTCCAATCTGTTACAAATAATTAGCACTAATTGAACAGGTAGGTTTTGAAATTTCTTGTTATTCGATCAAGGTATTTCAGTTAACTATTTGATATTAAATTGAATTGTCCATTCGAAAGCTGCCATTGGGGCGGTTATGAAAATAATCTAAAACCCGCACATGGGCTATTGCCTTCACAGGTTCTGTCTGGCATTTTCCCCCGCAGCTAATTCAAAAATTGTAGGACCTCCGGGCGTTCATACGCCGGTCACTGGATAATCGGTGTCGGCGCGCCCCACGTATCAAGGGATCAATCTCAAATGTCAGACATGGAAATGTTCATCATCGCTTGTGGTGTCATCGCACTCATTTACGGCGCACTTGCAACTCGTTCGGTTGTCAATGCCCCGGCAGGAAATGAAAAAATGCAAGGAATTGCGTTGGCCATCCAAGAAGGTGCCAAGGCTTATCTCAACCGCCAATACGGCACCATCGCAATGGTCGGTGTCGTTATTGGTGTTCTACTAGGTATGACCCTAGGGATGTCGGTCGCAATCGGCTACTTCATCGGCGGCATCCTTTCAGGTGCTGCTGGATATGTCGGGATGAACGTTTCGGTGCGCGCGAACGTGCGTACGGCGGCAGCGGCTCAAACGTCAGGCCTTCAAGGCGGTTTGGATGTTGCATTTAAATCTGGCGCTGTAACGGGACTTCTGGTTGTTGGTCTCGCTCTCTTGGGTGTGACCGGTTACTACATTGCGCTTCGTCAAACATTCGATCCAAACAGTGCAGAAGGCCTTCGTCATATTCTTGAAGCGCTGATTGCTCTCGGATTTGGTTCTTCGTTGATTTCCATCTTTGCTCGGTTGGGCGGCGGTATATTTACAAAGGGTGCTGACGTCGGCGGTGACTTGGTTGGTAAGATCGAAGCTGGTATCCCTGAGGATGACCCACGCAACCCAGCAACCATCGCCGATAACGTTGGCGACAACGTTGGCGACTGTGCTGGTATGGCAGCTGACTTGTTTGAGACCTACGCGGTGACCATGGTTGCAACCATGTTGTTGGGGGCCATCTTCTTCACCGGTGCTGAGCAAGAAGCGACCATGATCTTCCCGCTGGTTATTGGCGCGGCGTGTATTGTCTCTTCCATCATCGGAACGTTCTTCGTGAAACTGGGTTCGAACAACAGTGTTATGGGAGCGCTTTATAAAGGCTTCCTCGTTTGCACCATCGTCTCGGTTGGACTTGTTGCATTGGTGACCTACTGGGTCATCGGCTTTGACACAGTCTTAAAATATGCCAAAGGCAACATCACAGGAATGGATCTTTATATCTGTGCAGTTACCGGACTTGTCGTAACAGGTCTGATCATCTGGATCACTGAGTATTACACGGGCACAGAACACCGTCCTGTTAAGAGTGTTGCTCAAGCCTCTACAACGGGACACGGGACCAACGTCATTCAAGGCTTGGCCGTTTCCATGGAAGCAACCGCGCTGCCGGTTCTCGTGATTTGTGCAGGTATTCTGATTTCGTACATCACTGCCGGTCTTTATGGCTTGTCGATTGCAGCCACCACCATGCTGGCCTTAGCAGGCTTCGTGGTTGCGTTGGATGCTTTTGGTCCTGTGACGGATAACGCTGGCGGTATTGCCGAAATGGCGGGACTGCCTGAGGACGTTCGTAAAACAACGGATACTCTTGATGCCGTTGGAAACACGACAAAGGCTGTCACCAAGGGTTATGCCATTGGTTCGGCTGGCTTGGCAGCGCTCGTCCTCTTTGCAGCCTACACGGAAGACCTAAAGCACTATTTCCCGAATGTTAAGGTTGAGTTCGTACTTCAAGATCCATTTGTGGTTGTTGGCTTGTTCATTGGCGGCATGTTGCCGTTCTTGTTCGGGTCCATGGGCATGATGGCTGTTGGACGTGCAGGGGGACAAGTCGTGGTCGAAGTCCGTCGCCAGTTCAAAGAAATTCCTGGTATCATGGAAGGCACCGCCAAACCTGATTACGCAAAGTGCGTTGATTTGCTGACCAAGACTGCGATTAAGGAAATGATTATTCCGTCAATGCTGCCAGTTTTAGCGCCGGTAGTCATGTACACAGTGATCTATATGATTGCGGATCAAGCTGCTGCATTTGCATCTTTGGGTGCCATGTTGTTAGGGACCATTGTAACAGGCCTGTTTGTGGCGCTGTCGATGACCTCAGGTGGTGGTGCTTGGGACAATGCCAAGAAGTACATCGAAGACGGTAACCACGGTGGTAAGGGTTCAGACGCCCACCATGCGGCAATTACCGGTGATACGGTTGGCGATCCTTATAAGGATACAGCCGGCCCCGCGATTAACCCGATGATCAAAATCATTAACATCGTTGCAATTTTGATGTTGGCGGTTATCGCTGGTGCCTAAAGTTTAAGTAGTGCGGATACAACAACGCCCTGGAGTTTCGACTTTGGGGCGTTTGTTTGTCTGGAGCTTTGGGGGCAATAAAAAAAACCACACTATTGGAGACCCAGGCTATTGAAGAGTCGCACTATTCAGACGGCAACATTCTTTGGAAGTTGGAAATGATTTGATCTATCACGGTTAATTCTGCCCCAGCACTCTGTGTTTTTCGATCAATGGGATAGACTTTTGCCGACGCATCGAGACCAATGGAATCAACTTTCGAAACCACACCTTTGCCGTCGAACTGTATAATCACAACCTTACGCTCAGTGACCGTTGGCTCAAAAAATGCGTACGTTTCGGTTCTTTCACTAAAGTAGAACCATGTTTCTTTCTTTTCATAGTTGCCGACTGTCGATGGCGACCCCAATACGTCACGGACCTCTGCGCGGGAAATTTCGCCTGGTTGAATCTCAGCCAACCGTTCTGGATCTGGCGTGTTACCACGGACGCCAACCCGACCCGTACACGCCGTCAGAAGACCAATGGTGATGACTCCAACCATGGCGTGGCGGAGGAAAAACCGGAAAAGCGATTTGTATTGTACTTGTTGTGACATGTGCATTGCCATTCGAAGTTTCACTGCTAAGCTGCAGCAGCAATTATTTGGGGGAAACCGATTGTTTCATCGGCTCTCACTGCCGATTCACTGAAGTTGCACCCGGTACGAAACATTGTCAATGATCCGAATGCGCCACGATGGCGTAAACCAGAGACCTATCCAGGATAAGAAAAGAAATGTTTGACGGCTTGTTTAAAAACCGACGTGTTAAAAGGGTCGCCTTCGAACTCTATACATCCGCCGTTAATCAGGCTCGGCTTCCCATATTTTACACTAGTTTAAATGTACCTGACACCTTGGAAGGCCGGTTTGATATGATCTGCCTTCATGTGTTTATTGTTCTTCGACGCCTTAAACAAGAAGGGGAGCCTATGGTTGATCTCGGACAAGCTGTTTTTGATTCAATGTTTGCAGATTTTGATCGCAACTTTCGGGAGATGGGGGTCGGCGACTTTGGGGTCGGCAATCGTGTTAAGAAACTGGCACGGAGCTTCTATGGACGCGTAGCAGCCTATGACGAAGGGTTTGAGGGGGACGTGGCTACGTTGAAGGCCGCGTTAAGCCGCAACGTGTATCGTCAGACTGAGCCCTCTGCTGAAAATGTGTCTCAATTAGCCACATATTTTCGAAATCAATTAGCGGCAGTTGAAAAGCAGCCTCTCACCGAATTCACAGAAGGTTATCCCGGTTTCGTCGACTTTGCGTCTGCTTTGATAGGAAGTCCTGTTGACTGACATCCCGCATCCTGAATTTAGCCACCCGATCCCAGTTGATAGACTGAGCAAAACTGGGACGTTCCTGAAAATTTCAGCCAACGAAGCCGAACGTCAAGCGTTGGCCGAACGATTGGGTATTCCTGCAATTAAATTTCTGATTGCCGAAGTTCGCTTAAAGCCCGACTCCAAAGGCCGTAAAGTATTGGTCGATGCAGATGTCAACGCCCATGTCACTCAAACCTGTGTGGTCACCCTTGATCCGATAGAAAACAGTATTCAAACCACGGCGCGGATCCGATTTGAGAACAATTCCAGCCCTTCCCAGGATGATGATGTCGAGATTTGGGCAGAAGACGAAGACCCACCAGACCCCATCGTTAACGGACTCATTGATATTGGTGAGTTTGTTGTTGAACAGATGGTCTTGGCGCTTGATCCGTTTCCACGGAGCGCCGGTGCTGAGTTTGAAACCCCTGAAGACGCGGTTAATTCTGCCGATGGGGCGGCTAATAAGCCTCATCCCTTCGCGATTCTAGAAAAACTTAAGGAGGAATTGGAAGATAATAGTTAAGCTGCTTGCTCCTTGGGTGTTTATTGGGTATGAATTCTGCCGCCCTAGAGTAGGGTAATTCCAATCAAGAGTAGAAATTATGGCTGTTCCAAAAAGTAAGATTACAAAATCCAAAAGAAACATGCGCCGCGCTCATGATCGGCTGCCTGCTGGTGTTTATGAAGAATGCGCAAATTGTGGCGAATTGAAACGTCCGCACCACGTATGTAATGCTTGTGGTAACTACAAAGACCGCGAAGTCATCAAAGCCGAAGACGCGGCATAAACGACGATTTCAATTACAAGCATAAGGACACCCCCTTTGTCGGAGCGTTTGACGCTGTCTCTGGATGCTATGGGAGGAGATAACTCACCACGAATCGTCGTGGAAGGAGTTAATCTTGTCCTTAAGGAACTTCCTAACGTTGACTATCTGCTGTTTGGCGACGAAGCGCAGATAAACCCGTTATTGGATGAGTTTCCGCGTGTCCGTGACCGTTGCCAAGTTCGCCATACGACAGAGGTGGTTGATAACGATATGAAACCGGCGGTGGCGTTACGCTCTGCACGGCAATCCAGCATGCGTCTGGCGATCAACGCTGTGCATGATGATGAGGCCGATGGCGTTGTCTCTGCCGGTAATACCGGGGCCTTAATGGCCATCGCCAAGTTTGTGCTGAAGACACTTCCTGGAATTAAGCGCCCGGCCATCGCAGGCTATTTTCCAACCCGAAATGGCGAAACCGTCATGCTCGACCTGGGTGCAAATATTGAGTGCGATGCGGATAATCTAGTGCAGTTTGCGGTAATGGGTGAAGTTTTCTCGCGCAATGTTCTTGGGGTTAAGGAACCTTCAATCGGCATCTTGAATGTCGGGGCCGAAGGGCTCAAAGGAAACGAAGCCGTAAGAAAGGCTGCCGCGATTCTGGAAAACACCGACTTGCCGGTTAAATTTCATGGCTTTGTCGAAGGCAATGACATTCCCATCGGCACAGTAGATGTCGTTGTCACCGATGGATTTACCGGTAACGTCGCGCTAAAAACGGCGGAAGGAACCATCAAAATGGTGGGATTTTACCTTCGCCAGGCGCTCATGAGTTCGTTGTTATCACGAATCGGTGCAATTTTAGCCAGTTTTGCCCTTAAAAAATTGAAATTCAGGTTTAATCCTAGTCGGTATAACGGTGCGATGTTCCTGGGGCTCAATGGCATTTGCGTTAAAAGCCATGGTGGAACCGACGCGTACGGATTTTCTCACGCGATTAAGGTCGCTGTGGAAATGATTTCGGATGGTCTTAACGACGCGATCAAAGAAGACTTTGCCCATCTTAGAGAACATACTGAAAAAGAAATACGGGCAGCTTCTTGATAATGGCCATACGTTCAGAGATTATCGGATGTGGTTCCTACCTACCGGAACGCATTGTAAGCAATAGTGAACTGGCGAAGACAGTTGATACCTCGGACGAGTGGATTGTAACGCGCACAGGTATTCAACAGCGCCACATCGCAGACGATAACGAAAAAACCTCCGACCTCGCGTACAAAGCAGGGCTAAAAGCCCTGGAGCATGCCGGTATGGACGCCTCTGACCTGGATTTGGTCATTGTTGCGACAACGACGCCAGACAATACATTCCCCGCTGCGGCGACAAAGGTTCAAGCTAAACTCGGCATGACAAAAGGGGCTGCATTCGATATTCAGGCCGTTTGTTCGGGATTTATCTTCGG
>Ga0114999_10003466_pt1 | contig 19739 bp, 21 predicted proteins | sample ArcticOcean_MG_C_3_FD_89820 | JGI IMG/M metagenome (GOLD analysis project Ga0114999, IMG submission 89820) | Marine microbial communities from western Arctic Ocean - ArcticOcean_MG_CB8_126 | ecosystem: Environmental > Aquatic > Marine > Oceanic | place: Arctic Ocean: Canada Basin | collected...
AAACCCCTTACACCTAATAATAACATAAAAGATGGCTGAAGAACAATATCAAGACCCTATTAATTCACTACTAGCTGAGTTTGGAACCAGGTTAAATGAAGTAGAAGAAAAACAAAGACTAATAAGGGATAGAGCCCTACTAATTGGAGAGAATCTTATAGAAACTAAAGAAGAATACGACAATAAGAACTTTGATCAAAAAACAAAAATTAATGATATAAACTTAGAGATTAGAAACCTTAAACAATTAATGAATAGGATTGTTAATGAGATTCCAAATCTAGCAAGAAGGTCAGAAATAGAAATTTTAGAAAATCAATCTAAAATGTTTCAGCCATTAGAGCTAACAACAAAAAAAGAAGTTGAATTAATGATAAATAAGGCAATAAATAAAACAAAAAAATAAGATGGTAATAGAACAAATATCTCAAATGAAACAACAAGGGTTGCAAACAAATGAAATTATCCAGAACCTTAAACAACAAGGAGTCTCACCCAAAGAAATTAATGAAGCACTCTCACAATCAGAGATAAAGTCTGCAATAAGTAATAATCAAAATATTTTTCCAGGAGGGTCAACAGCATCCATGCAACAACAAACAACCCCTACAATGAATACTGGAATGCAGCAACCTAATGTAAATCAATCTGTTCAACAATCTTCTTCAGCTGCTCAAATGCAACCATCTATTAGTCAACAACCAGCTCAACCAACAATGCAGAATCAAATGCAACCACAATCTATGCACCCAGTAATGAGTGGAGGCATGGGAATACAACAACCACCTCAAATGGGTCAACCAGGCCTATTAGAGCCAAGCACACAAGATTATTCACAATATCAAGAATATGGGTCAGAAGAATATTATCCTGAATATCAACAATCCGGAGGGGCGGATATTGAAACAATAAATGATATATCTTCTCAAATAATTGATGAGAAAACAAAACATTTTAAGAAAGAATTTAGTCAATTCATTAATTTTAAGAAAGAATCTCATAATAAACTAGAAGAGTTAGATAAAAGATTAACTAAAATTGAAGATAGTATTGAGGATTTAAAGATGGCAATAATAAAAAAAGTGGGAGACTATGGAGAAAATATAAAAAATCTCTCAAATGAAATGAGGGCAACTCAGGATTCATTTAGTAAAATAATTAATCCTCTAACAACTCAGGCAAAACAAGCACAAGCTACTCAATCCATAACAGAAACAAAACCTACTAGCAAACCAAAAACTCAAAAACCAAAAAAGGACGACTCATTTGAAGATTATATTAGATAATTTTTAAAAAATTTATTTATTCTAAAGTATTTTCTAACCTTTCTTAACCAATACCCAACTAACTATTGATGCTATGATAATCAAGAGTATAGATCCAAAAACAGTTCCATCAGCACCATATCTAATTTGTTCAACTAAACTAGTCCCCTCGCCACTAGTAATTATTAAGTCTGGATGAAATACTGGGTTAAAGACTTTTATTGCAGATATCAAGAAAATTATTACAAGTAATGCTATAGCAACCCATCCCAACCAATTACCCATGAACTTAGTCATATCTTTTGCAGCTAATCCTCCAAGTAACATTACTAAAAATACGCAAATAAATAAAACTACAAACCAGGGAATCACAGTTCTAACATAAAGATCTAAAGAAGAGAAACTCATAAAGATAGTAGCCATAATCAATCCAACAAAAAGATTAACCCAGGGAGCTTCACCTAAGATTTTACTCTTGACCAAAATACTCCAGACTATTAAAAATACAAATAAAAAACTAATAATTGGCATAAAAAAGAAGATGCCTGAAATATCAATGGCCATTTTAGATTATAATCCTTACCATCTTACTTATTGCTCCCAGAGATAACTGCTCCAAGAACTCCTAAAATCAGGACTATAGCCAGCAATGCAGGAGCAGAAGCAGATAAATCAACTCCAACCCCTCCTAACCAGGCAGTATCTCCTAATGAAGCAAATAATACAAACAAGAAAATTACCACTCCTACTCCCATCCAAATCTTGTTACTAAATCCTGGACTCCCATTAGTCAATCCAAGAAAAATCATTACTATCAATAAAACTGCCAACCCCATTCCTGCATAAGGAAATATACTTGCATAAAATCCTGAAACATAGTCAAATTGTAAAGCTAATAATCCAAACGCCAAACTTATAGTTGCATTAACTCCCTTATTAGGTCCTAAAATTTCAGTCTTAGATAATATACCATAAACTAAAGCAAAGATCATCAAAAAAGGCAACACATAAGCAAACACTCCTAAGTCTGCCCATCTATTCAAAACATCTCCAATAGAATAACCAAAAAATCCTCCTGCTTGATAAAATAATAATCCCATGTTCATTCCTCTTTTTATAAAAAACTTTGAAAACCGACTTTTGCGAAGCAAAACGCATCAAAGTTCTTCTTAGAGAGTTTTATTTCTAAAATCTCTAAGTTACTATACTAATTTCTATTTATATATATATCTATTAATTAGGCTTCGCTCATTTATCATTCATTCAGGTTAGACAATAAATTTTTCTTCACAGTTTACCTCGTGAAAATTTACAAATTTTTCTAATCCAGAAACATTCTGGACAGAACCTATTTAATTATTTTTGCCACAAGACCGCAGCCACTGCTCCAGCAATAGAAACTATCAAAACTATATTTGCCCAAACAACGCCATAGTTGGGTCCAAAAAAATAATAATAAACCGAATCCCAGTAACCCGTTATCATTAAAAAGAAAGTTATTAATGCTAAGAATAAAATTGCACCAAATGTTTTCTTCCAACCAGCATCCAATACATCTCCATCCTTTTTCCCCATTATAAACCCATACAAGAGCATAAAAGTTAATAATAAAACCGCACTAACTGCTAAAAATGGCATTAATAAAACAACGATCCCCCTCGCTGAAGGAAATGCAATCAACATTAAACCTACAACCATTCCAACCAAAGCATCTACCTGTTTTTTTTCTTCACCCAATAGCTGAATCTTTTGAAGTAAAGCAAATATTAAAGTAAAAACTAAAACAAAGGGTAATACAAAATCTAAAAAATACGGATGTATCAAAATTGGGTCTGCCATAGTATCTCTCTTCAATTTACTAATTAACAATCACTTATAAATCTTACCAAAAAAAACTTTACAAGACTAAAATCCTCAATAATTACCTAACTGGGCCTTCAATATGTTCCTCTTCATGAGACATTTCAATTCCAGGCTCTTCAGATAAATCCACAGTCTCCTGAACTTCAGCATTAGATTCATCTAAAGGCAAGCTAGACTTACTTATAATAACTACATCCCCTATTGCCCTTACAAACTGATGAGGAATAATAACTCCTCTTGCACCACCTAAAAAACTAGCCATACTACTAACAACTCGAATTCTCCAACTATCCACTCTATTTTCAACTAAATTACTCTCTTCAACCTCTCCAAAGTAATCTCCAGTATCGGTATAAACTTTCTTACCAATAACATCTGTTAACTTTTTTATCTTCAACATCCCTATCAAAACTAAAACTAATTTAAATAGTTTTCCATATTGCAAAGACATTTCTTAACTTCAACAATTAGAGACTTAACCATAACTTTATTAAGAAAATCTCCTATAAAATAAAAAGAGAGACGTTAAAATGTTAAGACCAAGAAAAAAAATCCTAAAGAGGCATCCTGAAATAAAGGTTAATGATCCCATCTTCTGGGTATTCACAAAAAAAGAGATAATCTGGATGTCAATATTCATATTAATAGGTTCTTTCATAAGCTTTATCCCAATAATTCCTAATGACAACCCTATAAAAATTCTCAAAACATTATTAGTTTTTACACTAATAATAGTTACAAGCCTAGCAACAAAAAAGATAGTGGCAGGACATCATGCAATGAAAATAGAGCATTCGGATTGGAAATTAATTCAGTGGTTTTGGCTTAAGAGAACCTACCTAAAAAAACCATTACCCCTAGGATTAATAGTTCCATTTTTCCTAGCAATATTCACCTTAGGATTTCTTAAACCATTTACATTCTTTCAATTTGAAACAGAAAACTTAAGTGAGAAGAGGATACTTAAAGGCCATGGATCTAGATTAAAAACTAGAAAAGAATACGTCAATGAAGAAGATTTTGGTTACACTGCAGCCTCCGGAATGTATGCACTATTAGTTTTAGCATTAATTGGAGTAATTCTCAAACCCTTATTTCCTGCATTTGGATCAGATCTTGCTAAATACTCAATATATTATGGCCTCTGGAACCTTCTACCAATCGGGCAATTAGACGGAACAAAAATCCTGTTTGGAACAACAGTCCAATGGTGTTTTCTATGTACAATCTATATTATCTCGTTAGCTTTTGTCTTCATCTAGAGCAATAAACTATAAATAAGATAAAAACCAAAAAGAGTATGGAAGAAATTATATTCAAGAAAAAAGCAAACCTCATTCTAGAAGCTCCAATCATTCACACAAAAACAAAGAATAATATAATTCAAATTGAAGAAGAAAAATATTCCTTCAATGAAAAAGTCTCAATTCACTCAGTTCAAAAACAGCTTTCAATACTAAAATTTGAAGAGGCAATTCTAATAACCTCCTTAATAACTCTAGCAGTATTGGGCAGAATATTGCTGCAACCTTTTCCCAGTATTGAACCTATAACATTTATTGCACTTTTAGCAGGGTCATTATTTGGGATTCGTAAAGGAGCATTAGTAGGAGCATCAAGCTGGTATCTTTCAAACTTCTTTATGTTCGGGGGTCAAGGTCCTTGGACCCTAGTTCATATCGGAAGTGGAATCGTTGCAGGAGTTTTAGGAGGCATAATGCTAAAAAAGCCAACAGCCAAAAAAACAATGGATAAAACAACATTGTTTTTAGGGCCTAGAGGAATCACCACACACTTTAGTGTGCAGTTTGATAAAATTCCCCTGGTAATAAAATCAATAATTGCAATAACAATTTCAACATTAATCTTTGAGCTAGCAATAAACACCATGTCAGGATTATTATTCTATGGATTAATAATATCTTTCATAACAGCCATACCATTTACAATAACCCATTTAACCTCAAATCTAATACTATCTTTAGCACTATCTAAATCAAGAACAATAATCTTTAAAAAAGGTAAACTAGATCAAATACCTATGTGTCAAAATCTTTTGAAGGAATTAAACCAAAAAAGAGTAGAAGCTAATGAAGTATAGGCTGGCTATAATCCTAATAACCTTATTAATAATACCATTTATTGCAGCAGATCGTGTAGGAGTCTTAATAGATTTCCCAGACGGGTCAACTCATGTTGAATGTCTTCAAGCAAGCGAAGGAACAGATGGCTATGATCTACTAAATAAATTAGCCCTATCAACCTTATTTTCAGGGCCTGGAAGTTTTGGCCACCAATTATGCCAAATAAATAATATTGGAGATTCAGTGTCTGGAACTGGATGTAGTTACTCTGGGCAGTACTGGAGATTCCTAAATGGCATTAATAATGCCTGGGAATATATGCCTGTAGGATTTGATGCAGGTAGTTCATGTTGGAATAAAGATTTAGGCTCATTTGATGGTCATTACTGTGTAGAAGATGGAGAGGTCATAGGTCTAAGCTATGGGGAATTCAGTGATAGTAAACCTTCATTCGAAAATTTTGAATCAATTTGTAATCCTCTAACTGTAAATGAAATAAAAGTTTATGTAGATGGTAAAAGAGAATCAGATGCTGATGAGGACGGTGGAAACATTGAGGCAGAGCCAGGAGATGAGATAGAATTCAAAATAGAATTAGAAAACATCTTTGATTTTGATGAGGATTTAGAAATAGAAGAGATTGAAGTAGAAGTAACAATAAAAGATATTGATGATGGTTCAGATCTTGAAGAAGAAATAGATTTTAAAGATTTAGAGGTAGGGGACGAAGAAAAAGAAGAAATTTCAATCAAGATACCTTTAATATTAGATGATAACAATTATGATTTAGAACTAATAATTACTGGAGAAACTTCAGATGGAATTGAGCAAGAAATTATAATAAATTATGATTTAGAAATTGAAAAAGAGAAACATGATCTAAAATTCTCAAAGTTAGATCTTGAGTCTTCAGAATCATGTCCAAATGAACAAAATATATTAATTCTAGAAGTAATAAATATTGGAGAAAAAGATGAAGATAATGTTCTAATCTCAGCAGAAAATTCAGAACTAGAATTAGATTTTAAAGATAGATTTAATGTGGATGAAGGAGAAGATGATTCAAAATATAAAAATGAGATATTATTTACCACCCCTAATGTATCTCCAGGAGATTATAGAATTGAAATCTTATTAGATTACTCAGAGAATACTAGAAGAGACATAACATTAACCGTAAAAGAGTGTAAAAAGGCCCCAATAACTGGAAATATTATTAATGAAAATAAAATTACAAATAATCAGCCAACCCAGGCAACTCCAAACTATTCCCCCGTAATAACTGCAACATTCTTACAGAATTATGCAATACCAATCCTATTAGCAATATTCTTATTGTTCTTAATAATCGCAATAGTCTACATAATTTCTATTTTATAATTCACAAAAACTTAATAAGATGATATCCCATAAAAAATCATGCCCTATGAAGTACTCTCAAAAATTGAACCAAGAGAATATCAAAAGAAGATATTTAGTTCTTGTAAAGATAAAAACTGCCTAGTGGTCTTGCCAACAGGATTAGGTAAGACCCTTATTGCATTAATGGTCTCTATATATACCCAAAAGCAATTTCCTGCAACTAAAACCCTCTTTCTAGCACCAACTCGCCCCTTAGCAGAACAGCATCTAGCGTATTTCCAAAAGCACCTGCCGGAACTATTTGCAGAATTAACATTATTCACAGGTAAAACTCCTGCAAATGAAAGAAAAAAGATATGGGAAAGAACAGAGATTATCTTCTCCACACCTCAATGCATATCTAACGATCTAAAAAATAAATTATACTCATTAGAAGATGCATCCCTTCTTATAGTGGATGAATGTCATCGTTGTCTTAAGAATTATGCTTACACATATATTTCAGAGTGCTATAAAGAACAAGCAAAAAATCCCAAGATATTAGGACTTACTGCAAGTCCTGGAACTGAAAAAGAAAAGATAAAAGAAATAGCAATTAATCTGGGAATAGATTCTATAGAACTGCGCACTAGAGATTCAGAAGATGTAAAAGAATACCTGCAAGAATTAGAATATAATACAATAAGACTAGAATTTCCAGATGAATTCAAAGAAATCAATCTATTAATCAAATCATTATATGATAAAAAAGTTCAAGAGTTAAAAAACAGAAGATTGTTATTTGGACCTCCAACAAAAACAAGTATTATAAAACTACAGGGGCAGCTAATGGCAACAATGAATTTTGGGCAAAAAGATTTTAATAAGTTAGTAGGGGTCAGCGTTGCAGCTCAAGCAATAAAAATAGCCCACCTAATAGAGTTATTTGAAACCCAAACACTTTTCACTGCAGCGAACTATATTCGTTCACTATATGAACAAGCAGCAGCAAAACAATCCAAAGCAGTTATAAATATTACTAAAAGTCTTGAATTCAATCAGGCCTCAATAAAGATAAATGAACTATTAGCAAAAGAGATTGAACATCCCAAGTTATTAGAACTTATTTCTATAATGAAAGATTCAATAACTGAAAATCCTAAAAATAAAACAATAATTTTTAGCCAATTTAGAGATACAGTTATAAAAATTTCAGAAGAATTAAATAAAATCTCAGGAATCATTTCAAAAACATTTGTTGGGCAAGCAAAGAAACAAGGAAGCGGGCTATCTCAAAAAGAACAACAAGAAATCATGAATGAATTCCGGGAGGGAGAAATTAATGTAATCTGTGCAACTTCAATTGCAGAAGAAGGGCTAGATATTCCTGAAGTAAATTCTGTAGTTTTCTATGAACCGATTCCAAGCGCTATAAGATCTATTCAAAGAAGGGGTAGAACTGCAAGACTCATGAAAGGAAAATCAATAGTCTTACTAACTTTGGGTACTCTTGATGAAATATTCTATTATACATCCATGAGCCGTGAAAAAAGAATGTATTCCTCAATAGAATCTGTTAAAGAAGATTTAGATTCTGGAAAAGAATTAAAATTAAGAAAACCTAGAGGACAAAAAACCCTATTTTAAAATGATTCACAACATATTTAAATCAAAGTCTAGAAAAACAAAACCTAAACAAATACCTTTAATTATAGCAGACGTCCACGAGAAAAATTCCCTAGTAATCGCAAGTTTACATAAATCCCTCGAAATAAGTTTAGAAATTAAATCTCTAAATATAGCAGATTATATAATCAAAGATATTGCCATAGAAAGAAAGACTATCTCAGATTTAATCTCCTCAATGATAAGTAGACGTTTAATAAGTCAATTAAAACAAATGCAGGCATACAAAAGATCATTGCTATTAATTGAAGGAAATCTAGATATGGTTATTAATGAAGAGAATAATATTAGCAAAGCTCTAAGAGGGTTATTATTGTCTATCTCAACAAACTCTCAAACTTCAATCATTCGAACTCAAGATCATTCTGACACTTCAAAATATCTAATAACTTTAGCAAAACAACAACTAAAATCCAATCAGGAGATCTCACTACACTCAAAGATACCTAAAACGATTCCAGAACAAAAGTCCTATATTTTAGAATCCTTCCCAGATATAGGTCCTACAAAAGCCAAGCAACTTTTAAACAAATTTAAAACAGTAAGTGCAACTATAAATGCAAGTGAAGAAGAACTAGAAGAAATTTTAAAAAACAAAACTAGGGATTTCAAGAATCTAACAACCCATTAGGCCTATAACCTTTAGTCTCTAAAAAGTGAGTTAAAGAAACATTATAACCAGAAGTCTCAAAATCTCCTTGAGAAATAAAAATATAAGGCCTATAACTTCCTCCAAAAGTCTGATCCAGAATTTTCTTAAATCTATCTTCATTTCCATCCCCAAAATAAAGAACAACATTCTTCCTTATCCTAGATCTCCTGAATTCCTCAACTATGCTCACTGCAGCATTATTCATAGCCTCTTCAAGAGATACTTTATTTTCACAATTATCCTCTACCATTAAAATTACCTACTTAAAATTTATTTATAAATAAAGGCCACATCAAAAACATATATTACTCAACAAAAATTACTTAAACCTAGATTGACTTTACAAGTTATATTTTTATTTATAGAGTTAACACTAACAAAAAACAACCTTAAAATTAATTTTAAATTAATACAAAGAATTAAACGTCAGACATTTCGGACTTAATTTTCCCAATCTTATTCAATTTATCAGAAAGTTTATCAATTTTAGTCTGAGTATTTGATTTCCTTTTTGATAATCTAGCCTCTTTCTCTAGAAGCCCAGCAATCTTCTTTTTCAATTGTTCTTCCATTGTCCTAGCATTGGTCACGCTACTATCCAGGCCTGTAATCTGTCTCTTAAATCCTGATCTCTCCTTACTCAGCCTAGAAAGCTCTTTATTGATATCTGCTATAGCGTCCTTCAACAAAGATTTATTACTATTATTTTTTGCTACCATATCCTCTTTTTCCTCTTCTATATTCTAAATAATTTATTCTTTATAAACGTTTTCTTTATTCGTTCAGGAAATTATTTAGCCTTAGATAATTTCTTCTTCCCCCTCATATAAGATTTTTTACTAATATATCCAGAATCATAGGCACTATCTAATGCGATAGATTTCCCAAAAAGATTCTTAATGGATCTCTTAGGTTTCCTTCTAGAATATACTTTGTGGGCCTTCACTTTAGATCTCTTCTTCCTAGCCCTAAACTTCAAATGAGGCCTACTATATATCAGATAAGCTATAATTCCTAAAACCACAATTCCGATTCCAATTATATATTTATATTCAGATAAAAAATTAGTCTTACTTATACTTCCAATTTTGTCACCATGGTATTGAAAAAGATAACTTGAGGTCCCAAAAGATGGACCATACCTAACATTTACAATTACAATATACTCTCCAAATTCAAGATCTTCTGGAAACTTAACTACTTTGGAAAAGGATATCTGTCTCTCAATCTCAATAACTTCACTATCCTGGTGAACAATCTTTCCTTCAAAATTTTTAATAAGATATTCTACATTAATTTCGGTTTTTCCCAAATCTCCAATATTAAATAACGTAACTTGAAATTCAAAATCATCCTCCTTAGTAATAATTCTAGACTCTATGGGCACATCCAATGTAACATCAAATAAAACATTTTTACTTTTGATTGTATTAACAATATTAACTATTTTCTTATAGGTATTAGTTTCAATAATTAAATTTCCAACATAAACTCCAGGGCCTCTTTTGGCAGAATCCCTAAAAGTTAGGAATACCTCATTCTCTTCAAGAGACCCTAATACAAAAGATCTCTCAGAGAGGGTTACAAAACTAGAAATACTCTGACTTAATAAAAGTCTAAAAGATTGATTATAATTTTTAGTGTTTGTAACAATAATAGATTTCTTAAATGACTCTCCCTCGCCCAGAAGCACCTTTAATATCTCTGGGTCTACTTCAAAAGTCTTAATGGTGCTAGAAGTAAATCCTCCGCCACCGCCACCAGCCCCTGCCACAGGACAGCTACCACAATCTTCCGCACAAGTACTACAGGTTTCATCTTCCTGACAGGTAGAATCTCCGCAAAAGGTACTAGTGCTCCCTATACTCAAATTTATAGTTCCCTGACTATTAGAAGTAAAACCTGTAATTGTAGATAAGAAAATTCCATTAAAAGCATTAATAATTAAAACTACAATCAACAAAATAACTATACCTCTTTTCATAAATTATCTAATTGCCATTAATTTAAATACCTTTCTTAGACGAGAAAACTTCCAAAATTAGATTTCCCGAATACTTGCCATAATTTTGGTCTTGGGGAACAATGATTATAACAGAAAAATCTTCCTTACCAAAACCTTCTACCTCAAAACTATTTAATTGAATAAAAGTTTTCATTTCCCCCTCGCCATAAACTTCAACACTTACAGGATAATCAAAACTATTTACAAAACTAACAGTTCTTGAAGCACTAGATCCGGGCAATATTGCTCCAAAAGTCAGAGACTCATTATTTAAATCAAATCCTGCCCTATCTGAAACAATAACACTAGACTCTAGCCCCCTAATTTCAATAGGAGATGGAGCATCTAAAGATATAACCGCATTCAGAAGAATAATCCCCAGAAATAAGATTGCAAGTAATTTCAATTGATTATTTCTTTCCATTTTTCTTAACAAGTTTTACCACTGGATTCTTTCTCTTTCTCCAAAAATAAAGAACAATCAATAAGACGAATACTCCAATTATATAATAAATAAACCTATTGTCCTTTTCTCTAACTATCTTCATCTTACCCTCAATTTCAGTCTTCTCACCATAGTTTAGGACTATCCTAACATCATAAGTGCCATAATCTAAATTACTAGTATCCATATATCCCACAATAGAATTCTTTTGCCAGGAATTTAGGGTTATAGAGGGTGTAAGAAAATCAATAACTGCTTCTGAATCCTTAGAAATATAAACTTCTGCAAAGATATTTTCTATAGGATCATTCCAAAAGCTTTCTATTTCAATTGAAAAAGGTTGTATTCCTAATTTTAAGGCCTCATTACTAAATTCATTCACATCTACAAATAAATGCCCAACCCGAAATCCCTTTTCAGCTTTAGCAATTCCTGCAACATAATCTACAATTGAAACAGCCCTATAATCTCCTGCACCATATTCGTTAACAAGATTTCCAACAAAATTAAAACTATCTTGATTTAAAATCTTCTTACTCCCCAAATTTAACTCTTCAACCTTATTATCTGAAAGGTCATAAATTTCTATTATTGGGTTTGTATCAATAGATTGATCTCCACGACTATAAACTGTTAAATCATAGGTTATCTTTTCATCCACATTTGTATTCCTCATGTCAAAAGCTAACTCAGCATACTCTCCGGGATAGGGAACCCTAATTACAATTGGTGCCTGAACTACTACACTAACCCCTACTCCTGAAGCACTCTGGGCAATTTCTCTAACCCCTATCAATAAAACATGTTTCCCAGGACGATCCAATTTTTCAGGCAAATTAATATTTGCCACAAAACTATTCTTACCTACAAAATTAGTCTTACTAAACTTAACATATTCCTTCAGATCTCCTGCAGCATAAATTTCTATCTCCTGATCCTGATTTGCCATTACTCTAAATTCATATTGCAATTCCAAATTAGGTTCAAAGTCAGCCCTATGGATAGAGGGACTAATACCTAAAGCAAAAATAGAATTAACAAGAATTAATGTAAAAAAACCTAGAAATAATAATTTTTTATTCATATCCTCAAAAAAGGCAATCTAAGCAACTGCTGCAGCCGTAGCAGTAATAATATCACCGATAGTTCCAGTGATATTTGAATCTGCACTAATATTTAATTGCAAATCTATCCTTACAGTATCTTTGGCGTCATCAAAAAAGAAATTATCACAAACTAAAGTTCCTGGAGAGGTAAAGTTTGCATTGAAGAAAAAACTCCGATTATATCCTGAAGTCATTCTAGTTCCAGTTCCAGTGTAATCTGTAGAATTAGTACAACTGCCAGACTCCGCACTGCTAATATTTAATCTATAATCACTATCAGTTAATGCTGTTCCATCTCCACCTCCAATAAATTCTGCGGCAGATTTTGAAGTAGCAATTTTAAGAGTTAAATTCCCATTCCCAATATTTTCAATAACTAAACCTACACTAATAGCAGTCCAATTTCCATCTGTAACAGTTCCTGCAGAGGTATCTAGAATAGCAACACTCTGCCCACTATCTACTTCTCCAACCCCCCAACTAATATTGCCCGTAGAGAAATTTATACTACTTACAGTACTAATTGTTAAATTTGCAGTGCCTGTAGCATTCCCAGTTATTCCATAAAATTTACTAATATTAATAAGAAACATAACAACAGAAATAACCAGCAACAACAAAACTAAATAAAACCAAAATCCCCTGCCTCTATCTTTAACCTTCAAGGCCATTATTCCTATCCCCGTTACTAATCACTAAATTGACATTGCCATCACTATCTCCATCAACAAAATCTTCATAAATAACCCCTCCACTACTCCCAATATTATCTGAACCAGCAATCCAAAAAGAGCCTACAAGTAAAACTAATGCTATAATAAACATAATAACAATCGCTTTTTTTGACACCATCTTTCTTATATGTAATAATCCTAATTTATAAACCTTAGGACACTGCAGTCGCAGTAGCAGTAATAATGTCCCCTGTATTTCCAGTGATATTTGAATCTGCACTAATATTTAGATAAAGATCTATTCTTATTGTATCTTTAGCATCATCAAAAAAGAAATTATCACAAACTAAAGTTCCTGGAGAGGTAAAGTTTGCATTGAAGAATAAACTTCTATTATATCCTGAAGTCATCCCATTTCCAGTCCCTGTATAATCTGTAGCATTTGTACAACTACCTGCCTCTACGCTACTAACATTAAATCTATACTCTCCATCTGTCAATCCCCCTCCATCACTCCCCCCTATAAATCCTGCAGCAGATTTGCCTGTAGCTAATTGTAAACTTACATTCTGATTTCCAATATTTTCAATAACTAACCCTGCACTAACTGCAGTCCAATTTCCATCTGTAACAGTCCCTGCAGAAGTGTCTAATACTGCAACGCTCTGCCCGCTATCTACTTCTCCAGTACTCCAATTAATAGTTCCCGTAGTAAAATTAATACTAGTAATCTGGCTTATTGTTAAGTTTGCAGTCCCTGTAGCATTCCCAGTTATCCCATAGAATTGACCAATATTGTAAATAAAAAATCCTACTGCAATTACTAATAAAATTACTACCAAGTAATACAATAATCCATTCTGACGCTTTTTTTTAATTTTTTTATGCACCATCTATAATCCCTTCTTTTAAATATATAGAAATAGGAGATTATAAACATTTCTCCCTTCATCAAAGATAACACCTACTTTAATTTTATGTTTTCTAGAAGTTTTTTCTTATCTTTTCTAAATTTATTATATTTATCACTCTTACGGATAAATTTTCTAAAGAAGATAAACCAAGAAATATTAGCTAATAATAAAATAGCTACTAACGCTATTAAGATCGCAGTAATATCTATCCCTTCGCCAACACCTGAACTTATCGCATATCCAATACCAAATATAGCTAATTCATTTTGGCTTATCTTTAATAATAAGTTTTTATCTGCAGATTTACCATTATATTTGACAAGGATCTTTCCATCATACTCTCCTTTCTTAACCCCAACTGTATCCCAGTAAGCTATAAGTTCCTTCTTACTCTGGGATGGAATAGGTTCAGATGCAGACCTTATGTCTGCCATAACCTGATCATTTTTATTATAAACTAATAAATTAGCAAATACATCTTCTAAATCTTGATTAAATTTATTCTCTACTAATATCTGTAATTTGGCTATCTGACCTAGTTTAAAATTATTAACCAAAATACTTTCTATACTCAATACATTCTTCCCTACTGTAAAATGTTTCTCAAAATTCTCAGTCTCTCCATCATAAAATATACTTACCTTCGCTAAGTAGTTCCCAGGGTTAACGTCAACATCCCACTTCGCAGATAATTCAGTTCTTCCGCCTGCAGTTATTTCCCTAGTATCTGTAGTTATGGTAGCTTTCTTATCATAATCCAAATTATAAATATCAATTACTGCCCGGATACTCCCAATTCCTAATTCTCCCCTATTCAAAACAGGAATTATAAACGTGGCAGTCCCATTTTCTTCAGCATCTAAAACACTCAAGTCATACTCTATACATTTTCCAGGGCAAGCAACATAAACATGTAACTGTGAAACTACAGCAATAGTAGCACCTACATAGGTCCCATCTGCATTCTTCTTAGGTAACTCCATAGCAACAATCTCTGCACTATGCAATCCAGGTTCTAAAGCAATACTGTTAGGTAATTTAACCCTATACTTCAACTGCCGCGCGTCATCACTAGGCTCAAAATTAATTATACTTTCATATAATGTTATTGAGTCTGCCAACTCTCCTTGTAAGGTCAAAACTACCTGAGCATTATTATGTTCATTATTCAGAATCGAAAAAGCTACATCCTGCTCTAATCCATTTTCATAATTAATTGTAGTTCTACCCGGAGTAATTCCTAATGCTGCCGCATTACCAACTACTAACAAGAATACAAAGATCGTCAAAATAAAATTCCTATATTTCATTCTATTTGTCTCCCTATAAATTTATTATCTTCAATTAATTCCTCAACTCCAGGACCAAGAACTATATGTCCAACTAATTGGCCCTCTTCCTCAGTAACATTCAATTTAACATTACCAATATTAATAAGTTTGGAGTTATTGATCCCAAGGCCCACTTCAGACTCAATCAATATCTTTTTCTGGAACCCTTTAATGAGTCTATTTGATCCCCTAACATAATACTCTCCAGACTCAATCTCAAAACTAGAATCCTCTAGTTCATCTAGCCTAATATATCTAGCATTAGAGAAGTCAGGATTCTTAGATAATATTATTGCATTAGTGTTTACTGAATCAATTCCAACAACATTTCCAGTAACGCTAAGTTCAACATTAGGATACATTACATAGATCATACTTCCAACTATCAATATAAATGCAATCTGAACAATAATAAATTTCTTCATTTTAATATGTCTCCCCCAAAGATGAAGTGAATGTTATTAATGAAGATTTATTTCCTGGAGGTTCATCATTAGGAACCCTAATTGCCAGATCTATAGAAACATTTCTACATGCAGTTTGATATCCACTAGTAAAATTTAATTGATGAATTGCAGGAGTTGTATCCCTCGGAGCATTAATCCAACTAGTAGAACTAGTTCCAAAGTTGAAACAATCCCCACTCACATTCCTAACTCTAAATCTAAATGTTTCATTAGGCAGTGGAGCACTGTCCCAAATATTTGTAAAGTTAACACTTATGTTTAATAAAGCATTTCCATCATTCCTCAAAGTTAGAGGTTGAGGATCATTATCTGTAGTATTATCTTCCTGAGTATTATTCAAATTAACAAAGTTCACCTCATAAATTGGCAAGCTAATTGTAACATCTGAATTTATCAGAATATATCTCGCGCTGTTATTCCATTCTCCATATTCTTCACCATCATGCGCTCTAACAGTCCAGGTATAGTTATCCAAATTATCCCATAAACATTTTAGATAATTAGCTAAATCATGATTAGTATTTGTTCCGATTGTACTCTTAGTAATATATCTCTTTGTATCCGTACATAAACTTGCAGCAACTAAACTTACATTCAATTCATATTCTAAAGTATCTCCATCATCATCACTTCCTGAAAAAGTAAAATTAGGAGTTCTGTTTGTTGTCTGATATCCACTTATAGGTCCATCAAGTATTGCTAAAGGGAGACTGTTTAGTATAGTAATATTTATCGCACTAGTAGAATTTACAAAAGCACTTGCATCACTTCCATCATGCAACCTAATTCCACAATTCCAAGCTTTTCCCTTGGTAGTATTACTGTTATCTAGTGCTGCAATAAACAAACTACCACTCGCATAACTAGCATTATATTCTAAAGTAAAATTCAAAGTATTATTCTCAAACCAATTGACAGTGACATTCATCTTATCAGAATCTGAATCGGTGATATTTGCATAACAATTCAAATCAGTCAGTGTCTTATTAGAGTGATCTGTACTATTCAAACTTATCACCGGATCTGTCGGAGCATTATTTCCTGCAGCTGCAGCACCGACAGTATAAGTTCTCATGGCAGTTATATTACTCTGACCTGCTAAGTCCTTAGCGAATGCAGAATATAGGTAACTTCCATTAACTAAAACATCAGTAACATTTTGACTTTGATTAATATAAAAAGAATAGTTATTAACTCCATATCTCCTTAGGTTACTTGCATATTCAATATAAACTTCCTCATCACTTAAACTTCTATTCCATATCCTAACTTCATCTAAATGCCCATGATAACTATATCCTCCTCCAAATCTTCTTCCTAAATCTATTTCCGTAACTCCAGTTCCAAATGAAGCAGTAGTTTTATTTGCCCTTTTAATTCCATCAATATATAATGCCATCTCTCCACCATCTTCAGCCTTACAAGTCCAATGATACCAATTTCCTGCAATAACTGAACTCCCAGTTAATACATCACTTCCTAAATTCCACAAACATTCTGTGGCTCCGCCATTAAGCCTCATTTCATAATATGTTCCTGATACTTCAGTCATCATCATTTGATAGCCTGAAATATCTCCTGGTTTAAACCAAAAAGACCAAGTTGCTGCAGCTGTAGCTGCAGCAATATTATTAATATCTACATAGTCATCCACTCCATCAAAATGGATAGCATTACCATAATTAGTCTGAGAAGGAGTCCAATTACAACTATCCCCCATCCCAAAGCATTTTCCATTATCAGAATATTTACTTAAATCTATAGGAGTGTCTGTTCCGTTTTCATTCAAAGCAGTGACATTATCAAAATTATACATTAATAATAAACTATCGTTAAATATAGTATAATTAGTTCCGTTCCAATTCCAAATAACTGTATTCAATTCTTCATCAGTTATAGATGTATTAATTATCACAGAATTATTTGTACTGGTAGTATCATTAGTAGGAGTTGGATCTACAAATAAAACATCAGGGTTGGTGACATCTAGACTCAAGACTACACTTAGTGATCTATTAGTTATATTGGATTGCCCTGCAAAGTCACTAACATAAGTAGAATAATTATATTCTCCCACACCTAATGCTTGATTTGAATACAAACTCCATTTATCAAGATCATATTTTCTTAAATTAGATTCATATTCGAGTTTAATTTCAGCAGGAGTTAGTGTTCTATTAAAAACTCTTAATTCATCTATTCCTCCAGTAAAAAAATCTCCTACTTCATCTCTACCAATATAAGTTGCAACTGTTAAGTCAGGTGTAGTAGACATAGCTGCATAAATAAAGGAAGAATGATGATCTCCATCTAAATAATATGTAACATTTAGATCCAATACAGTTACAGAAACATGATGCCATTCATCATCAAGTGTAGGACCTGCTGTTGACTGAAACCCACCTGATGCTGTTGATGCATACCACCTTACAACAGTATTATCTACACGAAGTAATGACCATAATTTATGACCTACTGTTGAACCATATGTTCCATAGATTGTCCTGTATCCTGTTCCCTCTTTCTTTACCCAAGCTGATACAGTCATATTAGTTTGCAATCCTGTAATTGAAGAGTTAGTGCCTAAAGAAATACCATCATTAGATCCATCAAAATAAATACTATTTCCATACTTACCACCTGTAAAATTACAATTACTTCCCATGTTAAGACAAGTAGCATTATCCCTATTATGACTTACATCAATTACATCTACACCAGTTTCTCCAAGTGAGGTTACATTATCAAAATTATACATCAATACCAAACTTTCATTATACAAAGTATAGTTAGTTCCATTAAGATTCCAAATTACTTCATCCAAACTAAGCTCGGTGATTGAAGTATTAAATATAAAACTTGCATTTGCACTAGAAGTTAAATCAGCAGGAGTAGGAGCTACGAATTCTATTAAAGGAAAAGTACTATCAATAGTCAATGTATAATTACTCAAATTAAACGCACAATTATTACTCGTATCACAAACTAAATAATTCCATTCATAAGTATCATCATAAGGCAATATTATTGAAATGTTCGAACTATTCAAAAGTCCAGTAACGCTCACACTCTCTGAACTATTAATCAAATTCCCACTAGAATTCCAGACATGAGGAGTCGCATTTACTAATGCAGTTTCATCGGTATAATTAGCAGCAAAATTAATTGTCAAACTTGTATAATTACTCCCATTCTCAGGACCTAATAAATTTACAACAGGGTTAGTTGTATCGCTAGCTGCACTCACGTTAAAAGTAACCCTACTACTATTCTCATTCCCACTACTGTCATTAGCCCAAATTGTAACATTATGCTGTCCAGAAGACCAAGTGATCGTTGTCAAATTAGCACAACTTGCCAAGGTCACATTCACAGTATAACTATCATTACTATACCAACAACTATCCAACTGAGGATCTCCTCGAGTATAATTAACATCAATACCTGTATCTGGCTCTTCAGTATTATTTATCGGAAAAGTTATGTTTACTACTGGCGCAATAGTATCACCTCCATAAATAATCACTTCCGAATCCCTAGAAAGTAGAGTAGGACTATAAAATGGATTTGGAGGGCTAGGATAAGTATAATTTCCCGCATGGAATGTATAATTCACAGTAATATTCTCACTATTCTCATCTATTATAAATGTATTAATCCCATTAAATTCTTGCTCATTAGTATAAAACCAACTACCATTATAATATCCTAAGCTCAAATTCAAACTACTATTCAAATAAGCCTTAGAGTCTCCAACAACTTTGAAGTCATTATACCCACTAGTAAAATTAAATTTAGTAGAGTTTCCAAACCCTTGCTCACCACTACTATTAAACCTTGGACTCTGATTATTATAAATTGCAGCTATCTGAGTCACATCTAAGGAATGATTAAATATCATAACTT
>Ga0114999_10003467_pt1 | contig 19732 bp, 17 predicted proteins | sample ArcticOcean_MG_C_3_FD_89820 | JGI IMG/M metagenome (GOLD analysis project Ga0114999, IMG submission 89820) | Marine microbial communities from western Arctic Ocean - ArcticOcean_MG_CB8_126 | ecosystem: Environmental > Aquatic > Marine > Oceanic | place: Arctic Ocean: Canada Basin | collected...
ATACGGTGCGTCGGACTGCGGGCTTGATTGGTGAATAAGATGTGTGGTGCAGTCGAAGACTCGAAGATCCGGATCGGTTAGGTGCTGCGCAAGCCAATCGCTCGTGACTATGGCCTCGTTTAAGGTGTGCGTGTTGTTAGTCATTGAGATATTAAGAAGTTAGTTTTGACGGTTCATGTAGCAGGATAGAGCGACCATAATATCCTTTGTATGTCAGGGTTGACAGTCTAACTTGAGCGGCTTGTGGCTGTGGCTACTAAAAATAACAGAAGCGTCTCTTAGCATTCAGGCCTATGTGGCGCCATATGGACTGACGGGCTACAGCGAGTAGATCGGAGTACAGTTAGAGTCACGATTGCACCAAAGGAAGGCTCTACTTAAGTGGGGCATACTAATTTCAGAGTTATGGGGAGATAAACCTCAGTAACGACGAGATACGGCTAATTGTTATAGGAACTGAATTACGCCACTTTCGTAAGCCTCTGGACATCATTCTATATAGGTTGAAGGGTTTTAAATACCTTCCAAACGTTCATCGCAGCTTGCGTCTATGTGGTGTTCGAATTCAAGGGTTGAATGAAGAATGCCGAATGTCTTATTCAGAAGTTCCTTTAACTTATCTTTTATAACTTCAACTTGTTTCAATTCGTTTGCAATTACCACCACGTGAGCCTCTAAAGCAATCCTATGTTCGTCCAAATGCCAAATGTGAATGTGGTGAACACCCTCTACTCCTTCAATTGCCTCTAATGAGCGCTTAACCTCCTTCGATGATAGGTCTTCAGGTGTACCCTCCATTAGTAAATGGATAGTTTTAGGGAGTAGTTTCATAGCTTGCCATGAAATAAAGCCGGCAATCAAAAAAGTAACCGCCGTATCTACCCAATACCATTCGTATAGTATGATTAAAGTTCCAGCGAAAATCACGCCAATGGAGGCCAATGCATCTGATAAATTGTGCAAAAAAGCTGCTTGCATATTCAGGTTGTTTTTTGACTTGAGGTAAGTAATAAATGCTGTAACCATATCCACAATCAATGCTATAGCTGCCAGAAGCACAATGATCCACCCCGTTACAACTTGTGGTTCTACTATCCTCCAGATCGCCTCATAGATTAAGTAAACGCAAACAGCGATTAAGAGGGTGAGATTGATAAGTGCGGCGATAACTTCTGCCCGCTGATAGCCAAAAGTTTTGAGTTCATCAGGCGGTTTGCGACTTATTTTACGTGCAAATAAAGCGATGCCAAGGGAGGTTGCATCACTCAAATTATGCAAAGCATCTGCTATCAGGGACAGGCTTCCAGAAACAATACCGCCAATGAACTGACATATAGTTAAAAGTAGATTAAGTCCGACGGCGAAAACTAAACTTCTATCGTTATCGGTTTCATGATGATGATGACCGCTAGACACTAACATTAGTCCTTTTCTTTAATTGTGTTACTTAATCCTAAGCCCTAAAGTAAGGTTTAAGGTCAAGTACCGAATAGCGCTCATCCTGATATCCGGTCGATATAGCTTGCAATACAACTGCTAAATACAACAGACCACGGGGCTCCCGCATGTCGAAAACTACACTGACAATAGGCGAACTTGCCAAACTGGGCAACGTCGCAACATCCCTCCTCCGCTACTACGAGAAAGAGGGACTGCTCGAGCCAGCCGGACGCACACGATCAGGTTACCGTCACTATTCCGCAGATTCGGTAAGACATCTAAGGTTTATTCGTAAAGCGCAGCGTTATGGATTCTCGTTGAACGACATCAAAATGATGCGCGGTGCCGCACATGAAGCGGGTACCGGCAATGATATTAAGGCGATAGCCGAGCAACGCTTTATTGATATCGAACGACGGGTAACAGGGATGCTAGTGCTGCGCCATGAACTGGAGATATTTCTAGACGACCTGGCAGATCTCATCAGCGAACAGGCTGGTGAGAAAACCGGCGGGCAATATCGTGACCTGATGGAACAGGTCTGCGGGCATGAGCATGGGGGTACCGCGCGCTCTTCCCTGCAAAAGCTTACTGAACGCATGAGATGCAATCTCGCCAGAAGTGAATGGGACAAGCTACTAACAGACCTGCGTGGGTGCCACATGCACATCTGGCAGGAAGCCGATTCCTACAGCACGTTATTTATTGGTTCCGGCGCAAACGTCCTAAAAGCTTTAGAAACACTGGCAAAAAGCGAATCGTCTTGCGTGGCGCATGAACAGCCCTATGTGGAACAGACCGGTGACGGCATTCTATTTACTGCCGGCGGCAACAATGCCTTTTTATATGCGCAGCTATTCTTGGCTTTAGAAGCGCCCAAAAGCTAACACCGCCAAGCTATATAGGATTAATTAAATTTCTGTAAATATAATATAAATACATGATATTTAATACTTAAAAATAATGTCTATATAAATGCTTGACCTTCAACCTGCATTTAAGCCATAAGGTTACATCCCTAACTTGACTCTGGACTAGTGTCTAGGGTTACTGTATACCCAAGGACTTTTTGGAATGCATCTGAGCAAAAGATATTATTCATAAATCACTTGAATCTGGGAGGCAATCAAATGTTTTGTAATAACCTGTTGAAATCTTATTCATTGGCAACAATATTTGTTGGAGCCATGACGGTTGGTTTGTCACAAGCACACGCGGATAAGATAGTGTTGCTGGATCCTTTTGCACCTGAGGCCAATTGGGCGATGGAGACCGATGATGCCTTTGCCTTGGCGAGAGCCGGATGTCTGGAAAGTTTAGCCCGCATTGACTTTGATGGGAAACTGCAACCTTCTCTTGCCACTTCTTGGAAGCAGTCGAGTCCGACGACTTGGGATTTTTCGATACGTCAAGGTGTCAAGTTTACTGATGGTCAGGAACTCAATGCTGCTGCGGTAGTCAATTCTTTGAATCGCGTGCTAATGGCAGAGGCCCCGTCACGCACGTTTAATCCGAAAAAGGTCAGCAAGGTCGAGGCGATTGACTCTAGTACCGTACAGATAACTACACCTGCTCCGAGTGTGGTGTTACCGCTAAGGTTAGCTTCCCCGAACACGGGTATTCTGTCGCCGGCATCGTACAAGGATGGGGGTACAGTTGATGTAATTGGGGCCTGTACTGGGCCATTCGCTGTAACGTCATATGTTCCAAAACAAAAGCTCGACTTAACTCGTAACGAATCCTACTGGGGTGGAATGCCCGCAGTAGAAGAGGCTGAGGTGCGTTTTGTTGCTGACGGCAGTACACGCGTTACCCAACTTAAAAGCGGCGAAGCCCATATTGCGACGAAAGTCCCGCTGTCTGCCAAAGCCGGGTTAGCGAAAAACAAGGATATCGTAGTTACCTCGGTAGAAATCCCACGTACAACGGGGATGTATCTCAACAACAAGAAGGCTCCGTTCAATAACCCGCTTATACGTAAAGCGGTACAGGCGGCTATTGACACCACTGCGATTGCCGCCAGTGCCTACGAGGGTGGTGCAGTTGCTGCAATAGGCCCGTTCGGATCGAACGAGCCTTGGGCCGGTTCTACTACGGCAATTACCCGCGACCTGGATCGTGCAAAAGCATTGTTGGCGGAGGCAGGAGTCAAGGAGGGTGAACTTAGTATCTCATTGCGTGCCTATAACTCGCGTCCGGAACTGGTGGATGTGGCTCAGATCATCCAGGCACAGTTGAAGGAAGCTGGCATCGCAGTGGCAGTGATTATTACTGATTGGGCTGGGATGGCGCCCAGTTTCAAGGGAGCCACGTATGATATGGCAATGATGTCTCGTGGCCATCAGCTTGATGTCGCTGACCCGATAGGATTCTTGCAGGCTGATTACACTTGTGAGGGTAGCTTCAACATGTCGCATGTTTGCAATCCTGAAATTGATGCACTTTTAGAAAACGCTTCAGGAATTGCCGATAACGACACGCGGTTTGCTATCTACAAGAAAGTTTCCACATGGCTCCAAGAGGAAGCGATAACCGTTTTTATCGTTCATAATTCGGAGACAAATGCGGTCAGATCTAACGTTAAAGGTTTTCGGACACATCCGCTTGGCCACTACTACGTTACTAAAGAACTTGCCATAGGGAATTAAGCAAGAACATACCAATATAGTAGGCGATCAAGCTTGAAACCTAAGTACTTCACTTTTGATCCATGTTAAATATCCATAAGCTTCTGGATATTCCCCCACTCGGGAGCCATTTGCCGACCGGGTGGGGGAGTCCGGCAAATGGTGTATTAATATAATTCTTCTGTTTGAAAATTTTTTTCGAACCTAATCTATATGGAGAGATCATTGTTACCAAAATTGCAGCCCAAGTACATTTCATTTGATGCATACGGAACACTTGTTAACTTTCAAATGTCTCCCCCAACCCGGGAGATCTTTGCTGACCGGATAGGTGAGGATCAGATGGACGAGTTCTTAGATGACTTTGAGGCCTACCGTGGTGATGAAGTTCTGGGAACCTTCAAACTGTATCCCCAACTTGTAAAAGATGCGTTGAAACGAGCATGCGCACGGTGGGGAATCGAATATAAAGATAGCGATGGTGAAGAGATAGTGGCCGTGGTACCAACTTGGGGACCGTATCCAGATGTGCCAGACGCATTAGCAAAGCTCGCTGAGCATTATCCTCTCGTCATACTTTCGAATGCTTCTGAAGATCAAATTTACTCTAACGTTGATAAACTTGGTGCTCCATTCCATGCTGTCTTGACCGGTGAGCAAGCAGGCGCATATAAGCCCCAATTTCAGGCGTTTGAATACATGATCGGTAAACTGGGTTGTGATCGGTCAGAAATTCTTCACGTATCGTCGAGCCTCTACTACGATATTATGCCGGCTCATCATCTACGTTTTACTCAAAAAGTCTACGTCAATCGTGGGTTCGAATGGGTGGACAATGCGGCAACTGTATCTCCCTTCAATTACCATGAAGTAAGTGATTTAAGTGGGTTACCAGATCTTTTAGGTCTATAACTCACTTAAGGAGTACAGAAATTGAAATCTGCTGAGAAAGAACAAGGCCACAGTCATAGTCACAGTCATAGTCACGGCCATGGCCACAGTCATGGCGGTGGCTTGGAAGAAGGGGTCGAGACTATGCCATATTGGCTTGATACTGCACCGGCGTTTGAGGACGGAGCTACCGATCCGATCGTTGGCGACGTCGATGTGGTAATCGTCGGTGGTGGGCTCACTGGACTTTCTGCAGCAATCACTCTCGCCCGGAAAGGGACGCAGGTTGTTTTATTCGAGAAAGACACGGTGGGGTTTAGTGCGTCTGGTCGAAATGGTGGGATGTGTACTCCGGGTCTGGCTACAAGTCCTGCTGGCGTTCTAAAAAAGTACGGATTGACCCGTGCCAAGGAAATGTATCTTTCGTATAACGCCGCTATTGACTATGTCGAGAAGCTCATTGTCGAAGAAAAAATAGACTGCGATTTCGAGCGTACTGGCAAGCTTACTCTTGCTTCTAAGCCCCATCACTACGCCAATTTTGAAAAACGTCACAACTTGCTCGCCGAACATTTTGACTACGAAACCAGTCTAATTTCTCGTTCCAACATTAGGTCAGAGATTGGATCTGATAGCTATTACGGCGGCTTGCTTGATAAGCAGGGTGCTGGCTTGCATGTTGGAAAATTTGTGAGGGGCTTGGCTCGAGTTGCGCATAAGCTTGGCGTGCGCATTTACGAGAATACCCCTGTCACAAAAATTCGGCGGATAGACGGCTTTGAGCATGAGCTTACAATACCCAAGGGTACGGTAAGGGCAGCTAAGGTTCTACTTGCAACTGGGAGTAAAACAGGTGCGCAATTTGGCTGGTTTCAGCGACGAATTGTTCCAGTCGGTAGTTTCATAATTGTCACTGAACCCCTTTCTCAAGAGCTAGCAGATGATATTTTACCGATGCGTCGAATGGCGTCGGATAGCCTCAATATTAGTCATTATTTCCGAATCACTCCTGACAATCGATTGTTGTTTGGTGGAAGAGCTCGTTTTGCAATATCCAATTCCACATCCGATCGAAAGAGTGGACGAATCTTGAAGCGCGACATGTTGGCTGTCTTGCCACAACTGCGTGACACACGAATCGACTATTGTTGGGGAGGACTTGTCGACCTGACGATTGATAGGCTTCCACGTGCTGGTGAGAAAAATGGGCTTTTTTATTCCATGGGTTACAGTGGTCACGGGACCCAGATGGCGACCTACATGGGGGCACAACTGGCCGAGATAATGGATGGCAAGGTCGGGGACAATGTTTGGCGCGAAAATCAATGGTCTGCGATACCGGGACATTTTGGCCCCCCATGGTTTTTGCCGTTAGTTGGTATGTACTACCGCATCAAGGACAATATTTCCTGATAACCACCTTGCGGCCGCCACGAGGGGATTCGCAATGTTGAAATTCCTATTTCGGCGACTGGTTATTTTGTTTGCGGCTCTTCTTGTGGTGTCGATACTGGCTTTTCTCATCCCTTATGTAAGTGGACCTGAACCTGCCCAGATGATCATGCATGCCCGGGTATCTGACCTGGCGGTCGATCCGGATACGATTGCTGCGCTGCGGGTTCAGCTCGGTCTCGATAGACCGTTGGCAGTCCAATATTTGGACTGGCTCGGGAATGCAATTCGTGGAGATTTTGGCTTCACCTTTACCGACCGACTGCCTGTGTCAGTGCACATCAAGTACGCTTTCGTGGTTTCGATTACTCTCGCCCTGTCCGCACTGATCTTGGCCCTAGTGGTTGCGTTACCCTTGGGAGCAATTGCAGCGCTTAAGCCAGCTGGAAAGTTTGATAATGCAATCACTTTCCTAACGCAAATTTTGGTGGCAATTCCTGAGTACTGGCTTGCACCGATGGCAACTCTCGTATTCGCTGTATATTTGCAGTGGTTACCGTCAGCTGGATGGACCGGACCGGAGCACGTCATCTTACCGGCGCTAGCACTGGCGCTCCGACCTATGGCCTACTTTACTCGCGTGATGAGAGCCTCGATGATTGATGTGCTGGAGGCGCCATACATTACCGCTGCACTCAGCAGGGGATTAGGGCTGGGCCAGACAATTTGGCGTCATGGCGTTCGTAACGCCATGACGCCTGTAATTACTCTGTTTGCTATGTGGTTGTCAGGCCTAATCGGTGGTGCCGTGGTGATAGAGGTGATCTTCTCTATTCCCGGCATGGGGAGGCTTCTCTATGAAGCTGTAGTCAACAAAGACCTTCCAGTAATACAAGGAACAATTATGTGTTTGGTGTCGTTCGCCGTTCTCATGAGTACGATCACCGATTTCATCTATGTTCTGATTAATCCGGCGGTAAGGATCAAAGATGCTTCAGCCTAACCCCACCCCAGCGATGGTTCGCCCACGTTCAAACACGGCTCGTGGTCTGAGGAAAATGATAAGGCAAACCTTGTACATTCTTGGCACACGGCACTGGTCGTTCACCGCCGGCGTCAGTATTTTCCTAGCAGTAATCTGTGCCCTTATTCTCGCTCCGTGGATCGCTCCTTACGACCCCGACGCCCAAGAATTACTCCACCGGCTCTCAGTTCCCAGTAGCCGCTACTGGTTAGGGACGGACCAGCTAGGAAGAGACGTTCTCAGTCGCTTATTAATTGGTGGGCGATTTTCGGTCTCTGTTGCGGCCATGGTTATGGTAATTTCGGCCACCTTTGGGACAATTGTGGGAGTTATTTGTGCGCGTCGTGCTGGCGGTATGGTTGATGAAGTAATAATGCGAACGGTTGATTTGTTGATTGCTTTTCCGGACGTCTTGGTAGCCCTTGTCATTATTGCTCTTATTGGACCAGGATCTATGACGCTAATCTTGTCGCTGACAGTGGTCGCATGGACGCCCTTTGCTCGGATGGCGCGTAGCCTTACTCTTGAGATCAACTCCAAAGATTACATTACGGCTGCCGAGGTTCTTGGTTGTTCTCGTTTCTTTATTGTCTTTCGTCATGTGATTCCGAATGTTTATCGTCCTCTGTCGGCACTTACCTTTCTAAGGTTTAGCCACAAATTAATCACAGTTGGCGCTTTATCCTTTCTCGGGCTTGGTGTACAACCACCAAAATCGGACTGGGGAGCGATGCTGGCGGATGCGCTACGCTTTGTCGATCGTGCTCCGTTACTAGCCTTTGCTCCAGGTTTCGCGATCTTTATTACCGCTCTCGCAGTTACCTTGATAGGTCAGGGGCTTGAAATTGAGGACAAGTCAAAAAAGGCAAAAGAGAAGTCTTACAAAGATGTCGAACCATCCGCTAAGGTAATGAAAGGTCCAAATTCATAAGTGCTAATGAATTACTTTATGATGCAACCGACGAAAAATGATTGACATCCAAAGAAACAATATGATGGGTATTAAGGCATTGTACTGGCTAGGAGTACATTGCAAAGGTGTGGTGGGACCATCTGTATTATTTCGACGACAGAACTGCTGGGTGTAGAGGAAGAACTCTCATGGACGCAGAATAGAGCAAGCTTGTGAACCAGAATCGAATACTACTGTGACCACCCCGCTATTAAGTGTCAAAGGGCTATCGATCGGCTTTGCTGGTGAAGAAAGCAAAAAGCAGGTGGTTGAGGACCTTGAATTAACCATTGGTCGCGGTGAGATCGTAGCTCTGGTTGGTGAATCAGGGTCAGGTAAGACGATGACTGCGTTGTCACTGATCCGATTATTGCCCCATGTGTTTGACATCAAAGAAGGTTCTATAAAGTTCGACGGAAAGGAAGTTCGTGATATGACTGCGCCACAGCTCAACGAGCTGCGTGGTGGTCGAATCGGAATGATCTTCCAACAACCGCAGTCTATGCTCGATCCTTCGGCAACAGTGGGGTCTCAAGTAGCTGAATCACTGACTCTTCACCGGAGACTTGATAAGCAGGCAACAAAGGCGCGAGTGATTGAGTTATTAGGGGAAGTTGGAATTCCGGAACCGGTGGAGCGTTCACGTAACTATGCTCATCAGATGTCAGGCGGTATGGCCCAGCGGGTGATGATAGCGGCTGCCCTGAGCGCCGATCCGCATCTGCTGATTGCTGATGAGCCGACGACGGCACTCGATGTCACGGTGCAAACTCAAATTTTAAAACTTCTCGAACGTGAACGTCGAGAAAGAGAGTTAGCGATACTCCTTATTACCCATGATCTGACAGTGGTCTCGTCGTTAGCGGATCGTGTCGTTGTAATGTATGCCGGGAGAATTGTTGAAGAAGGGCCGACCCGAAATATTCTTAGCAAGCCGCGACAACCATACACGCAGGCCCTATTGCGTTGTTCTCTTTTGGAGACTGACGATGAGCAGGCGCTATATACAATACCCTCAGGTGAGAATCCAGGAATTGAAACAACTAGCGGATGCACGTTCTTGCCACGCTGTATAACAGCAGCGGACATTGGTATTTCTGAGAAATGCAAACGACAGGAGCCACCTCTTCGCACATATTCAGAGCACTGTCGTGCGCGATGCTGGGCAGTACCTCCTTCTGAGTACTCGATGGGTGGCTACGACTATTCCCATCAAGCAGGAGAGGAGACTTCAACGTGAGCGTGTCCAACAACTCACACTCTGATCCGTTGAAATCGGATACTCCACTTTTTGTCGTAGAGAATATTGTGAAACACTTCCCGATTCGGGCCAGTGGAAGTGTCCGCGGGGGAGTCGTGCGCGCGGTAGACGGTGTATCTTTTTCTATTCAAAAAAATGAGACTTTAGGTTTGGTTGGTGAGTCTGGATGTGGAAAGAGTACACTAGCCCGGTTGTTGCTCAAATTAATAACACTCGACAGTGGTACTGTTGTAATTGAAGGTCGAGAGGTTTCCGCGGTAAAGGGCAAGGAGTTAAGAAGGTTGCGGCAATCTATGCAGCTAATCTTTCAGGATTCTCTTGCGGCATTTGATCCGCGTATGCGGATAGGGGTGAGCCTTGAAGCTCCGCTCGCCCAGCATCACATAGGCGATTATGAGGAACGCCAGAAACGCGTACTTCGAATTCTCTCAGAAGTTGGTCTCGATGGATCATTCTATGAACGATTTCCGAGCCAGTGCTCGGGCGGTCAGTTGCAGCGTGCTGCTATTGCGCGGGCACTGTTACTTGAGCCGAGCTTTCTAATTTGTGACGAGCCGACATCGTCACTTGATGCCTCTGTAAGGGCTCAAGTGCTTAATCTGTTGATTGAGCTAAAGAGTAGATTTGGGCTCACAATTTTAATGATCACTCACGATCTTCGGGTGGTCAAATACTTCTGCGATAGAGTGGCTGTAATGTATCTTGGTCAAATTGTAGAGATTGCCGATCGTGATACCTTATTTGCCACTCCCACTCATCCATATACCCGTGCATTGATAAAGGCTTCGTGGCTCGAAGAACTGGAACTTGCCGGTAGCGACGAATCCTTGAAAGGAGAGCCACCCAGTCCAATGAATCCACCCAGCGGGTGCCGTTTCCATTTGCGGTGCCCAATTGCGGAAGAACGGTGTATTCGGGAGGCCCCGAAGTTAAAACCGGCTGTGTCAGGTCAGCTTTCTCGATGCCATTTTCGCGATCGATAAAATTGGCTGGGAATCAAGTGTTTTGTGTCAGATTTTATTGAAGCCAGTGCTGTCGCGGTCTTTCTTCTTATTTGGGCTTTGTTTTTGCTCCAAATAGCTTGAAGTTTCGCATCCGTTAGATTTTTTGGTGTAGTTAAGTTTTTGATAAATATCGCGCTCCCGGAGAGGGGCGAACCTCAGACCATCTGCTTCTAAGCCAGATACCCAAAAATTAAATTTACCGCAGAGCTATGCGGATTTCTAAAAATAGTGCCAATCAGTACCCAATCTCCCGCTACGGTGAGGTCCTGTGCTTCACCAGTCCGGCATAACCAAGGAACAACACCTTGGGCGCCCTAATTCACGGCCTTTAGCCTGAGGCCCTTACTCCTGGTAGGTTCCAGAGAAAACGGGGTTAAAGATAACAAACCCTTGACTCTGGACTAGAGTCAAGGGTTAATATTGCCGTTATGAATCTGGATATTGAGAATCCGATGACCATCGGTCGTCTGGCCCGGCATGCCGGGGTTGGCATCGATACGGTCCGCTTCTACGAGCGCCGAGGGTTGCTCCCGGAACCTGCGCGCACACCATCTGGGTATCGTCTGTATCCGCGTCAAACGACGGTACGCCTGCGTTTCATTCGTAGGGCCAAGGCACTTGGTTTCACGCTGGACGAAATCGGGTCGTTACTGGAACTGCAGGATGTAGGCGGCCAAAAATCGATGGTTAAAGATCTGACTCGTAGCAAACTCAGTCAGATTGATTCTAAGCTTAAGGATCTGTCACGAATTCGCAAGGTACTAAGCGAACTCGAACGCGAGTGTTCCGGTTCCGGCGATGTGAGTGGTTGCCCAATCATCGCGGCACTAGCTTTTGGAGGAAACCTGAATGAGTGAACTGTCGGCCACCGAGCGTGATTCAACTGACAGCATGGGTTTGCCAGTCAGCGGCATGACGTGCAGCGCCTGCGCTACGCGGTTGCAGAAGGCGCTGGCCCGCGCGCCGGGTATCCACAGTGCTGCAGTTAATTTTGCAACCGAACGTGCCGATGTTGTATTTGACCCTGGCACGGTCAACGCGGCATCTATTGCGGACGCAGTCGCCAAAGCTGGTTTCGAAGTGCGGCGAGAACATTTTTCTCTCGGTGTCAAAGGTATGACCTGCAGTGCCTGCGCATACCGAATCGAAAAGGCTCTAATGGGAGTATCGGGCGTTACCGAAGCGAACGTAAATCTCGCACTCGAGCGAGCCGACGTCAAAACGGTGCGCGGCCAGACGGACTTGCATGCTCTGAGTGAGGCTGTCGAAAAAGCCGGTTTTGAGGCGGTACTGAAATCGGAGTCGGACCGTCGCGCTGCGGGCGACGCGGAATTCCGCTCCGCCGAACAGGCCCAGTTGCGGCGCGACGGCTATACACTGATGATCTCCGGCGCACTGACGCTACCGTTGGTCCTGCAGATGCTCTCCATGTTGGTTGGCTGGCCCTTTCATCTTTCCATCTGGGTCGAACTGCTGCTGGTCACCCCTGTACAGTTCGTCATCGGCGCTCGTTTCTATCGCGCGGCCGCTAGTGCAATCAGGGCGGGCTCGGGCAATATGGACGTGCTGATCGTTCTCGGTACTACGACTGCCTATCTGTACAGTCTGTACCTGCTTCTCAGCTTGGGTCCCGCGGCAGAGGGACAACTGTATTTTGAAGCCTGTGCCGTAATTATCACGCTGGTCTTGCTCGGCAAGTTGCTGGAGGCTCGGGCCAAACGTGGCACTACGGCAGCCATTCGCGAGCTGATGAACCTGAGACCACAAGTTGCCCGCGTTCTTCGCAACGATGCAGAAGTCGAACTGCCTGTCGCCGAAGTGCGTGCCGGTGATTTAGTCATCGTTCGTCCCGGAGATCGATTACCGGTGGACGGCGAAGTCGCCGGTGGTGAAAGTGAAGTCGATGAATCACTGATTACCGGTGAAAGCATGCCGGTTGATAAACGTCCTGGAGATCTGGTTACTGGAGGCGCCATTAACGGAACTGGACTTCTCAGAATTCGGACCACGGCCGTGGGTGAGGATTCGACGCTATCGAAAATTATCCGACTTGTTGAAAATGCGCAGGCCGGTAAAGCCCCTGTACAACGTTTGGTGGACCGGATCAGCGAGGTTTTCGTACCAGTTGTGGTTGCCATTGCCTTGCTTAGCTTTGCTAGCTGGATGTTTGTATCCGGCAATCTCGAGCAGGCACTGATCGCGGCCGTGTCGGTGTTAGTTATTGCCTGCCCCTGCGCGCTGGGCCTGGCTACACCCACCGCAATTATGGTTGGCACTGGTGTTGCGGCTCGTTTTGGAATCCTTATCAAGGATGTCGAATCGTTGGAACGCGCACACAAGATAGACGCGGTTGTATTCGACAAGACCGGAACTCTGACCGAAGGTCACCCCGAGGTTGTCGCAAGTTTTGTCGTTTCCGGCAACGAAGCAGAACTTCTACTCGCAGCAGCTTCATTGCAACAGGGCAGCGAGCATCCTCTTGCCCACGCCGTGTTGCAAGCCGCTAGCAGGAGCGCTCTCGAACTGAATACGATTGACGAATTCCGCAGTCACACGGGACGTGGTGTATCCGGTCGCGTAGGCGGTGCACAGGTGTTGGTCGGCAATCAATTCTTCATGGCTGATAACGGCTTTGAAGCACCAGTGAGCGAAAGTCCATCTGAGCGCTGGGAAAATGAGGGTAAAACCGTGATATGGGTCGCGCGTTCCGGAGAGGTGTTAGGCGCGCTCGCGATCGCCGATCCGCTTCGTCCTGAGTCTGTCGCCGCCATTCTCGAATTGAAAGCGCTTGGCGTCCGGACACTCCTGATATCCGGAGACTCGGAACGCGTCTCGAAAGAAATTGGCCGGCAGGTCGGTGTCGATATAACGAAGGGTGGGTTCAAACCGGATGACAAGGCGTTTGAGGTCAATACACTAAAATCACAGGGATACTGCGTTGGCATGATCGGCGACGGAATTAATGATGCACCGGCGTTGGCCGCGGCCGATGTCGGCATAGCCATAGGAACCGGCAGCGATGTGGCCATGGAAACAGCCAGCGTTACGCTGATGCGGCCTGACCCCAGGTTGGTCGCTGCTTCTATTTCGGTCAGCAGGGCGACCTGGAACAAGATTCGCCAGAATCTATTTTGGGCATTTATCTACAATGTCATAGGCATTCCGCTGGCCGCAGTAGGTTTTCTGAGCCCGACTATCGCCGGCGCGGCAATGGCCATGAGCAGTGTCAGCGTAGTCACCAACTCACTGTTTCTGAAGCGCTGGACACCCCGACAATCGAAACAATGAATAGAGGAGCTTACTAATGGAACGTATTGAACTAAAAGTCGAAGGCATGACCTGTGGCGGTTGTGTCAACAGTGTGCAAAACGCATTGAATCAGAGAAATGGAATCAGCTCAGCGACAGCCGACCTTGACAGCGGGATCGTTACGGTTGAATTTGACTCAACGATAATTCAGCAACCGGTAATCTCGGCGGCAATCACCGAAGCTGGTTTCGACGTTGCCATCTGAGACTACAGTTTTTATGGTTGCAAAAGGTATTTCCATGGCTGAACCAACCGCTGAAATGCTACCCCCGAATCTCCAGATGCCGAAACCCGTGCTGACGGGCAAGGGTCCGGCCGAATCCTCTCCGCACTCGACGAGACCTTGTGCGACGCTGAAATCACAAAGTGTACCAACGTTCCTTGGATGAAGCGTAAACGGTCGCCTTACCGAACAAGTTATCGTGTTGGTCATGCATGGAGCGACAGAGCCTGCGGTGGTCGGCCTCCACAACAGTTATTTAACCCTTGAGGTGTAGTGAAGGACAACTCGGGGCAATGGATGTTCTGGCGCGCGAAAGGGCAGAATGGCCAGGGACACCAGGGCTGCCAGCGGACGAGCACTATAAAATTTTGTACCGCCCGTGAATCTTATCAGCGGTATCAGGTCGAAACGCCTTGCTAGACCGATTGCCTAGCCCAACGGCACGTCAAGAAACGCGATAAATGACCCCAGCCCGATCAGGGTCACGAATATCGCTCCTGCGTAATTCATCGTATGTCGGAGCATATTGACGCCGCTACTGCCACCGGACCGTTCCATAATTCGCATGGCAGTTTTTCTCGCGAGGATGGCACTCACCCCCAGCGTGCAAATACTCAATCCGATACCTACCGACATGGCCGCAACCAGTATGAACCCAGGGTAAATCATATCGTTGGCGACTGCGTATAACATGACTAGTACCGCACCCGGGCAAGGGACCAAGCCAGCTGCAAGGGCTAGGATGCCACCTTCCGCGTTACCGCCATGACTATGCCCATGGCCATGACTATGCCCGTGGCCAGTCGCACCGTCATCGGCTGATCCCCGCGACGCACGAATTGCCTGGTACAGCATATAGATTCCGATGCCAACGATGATCAAGAAACTCCCAGCACGAACACCCGGCACCTCAGAGAGCCCAACACCGAAACCAGCCTTCAATACGATGTCTGCCAGCCAGACAATTACGACGGCGGCAATCACGTGAACGATCGCCACCTGAGTCGCCATTATGACCCCCCGCATGACACGAACCTCGCGGCCCAGAAAATAAGAAACAATGATGAATTTTCCATGCCCCGGTCCAAACGCGTGGATCATGCCGTAAATGAAAGCGATGGCCAATCCCAGGAAAAACGCGCCGAGATCGTTACCCTGCTCAATGGCGTTCATATGTGTTGCGATCTCAGCGTTGGCGCGACGCTGGAAATCAATCAGGTACTCGGTGAAGCGGGCAGTCATCCCTACAGCTTCTTGTTCCGCGATTTCAATTTCAGGTACGGATGTTTGGCTTAACCCTTTGGGAATAGCGCCAATCGCCAGTAGCAATGCAACCGTTGCCATGGCCAAAAATGAAGGAGATGCATTCATTCGTGTGCCGCGATTATTGAAAATTCTCATTGACTATGCTCCACATTTCAGTGTTACAACCTGTGAGTGATCCGATCGTGTACCCTTGCCGCGCGCGACTCGAAATTTGCAGTCGGCTCCTATCGTTCCATCGACGAGTAGGAAGTCGGTTTTGGAGAAACGAAAATCTACGACTGTACTATTGTCAAACAAGCTCGCAACAACCGGGCTGTTGCTAGGATCGGCGGAAGGGATCAGGGGTATGGTAAACCGATACACCAGATGAGCATCTTCGATACTCGCGGTGAAATTCTCGATGTCGGGAGTTTTGCGTTTCTCGCCGTTCGCCCAGACATGAACGTAGTAACCGAACTGGGTCAAGGGATCGAATGACTCGGCCCGCAGCCGTGCTACTTCTTCTGGTCCAAACGTCCCATCCCGATCGCTGTCATAGGTTTGGATGGCCCGGGAACTGTAATAGTCATCGAAACGCCAAACATACATAAGTCCATTAACTCGGCTATCTTCAAACCGAAAAATAATTCCGGCAGTCACCCACACATCCGGATTGGCGTTAACGCGCCCGACACCAAGCGAGAGCGCAACGACCAGTGCTAGCAGCAATGCTTTGACGGGGTGAAACATTTAATGATCATCTCCTTGACATGTCAGGTGACATGTCAAGATAATCAATCACATCCCCTATTGTCAAGCACAGGTTAGATGCATGGCGGGTCGCCAGATTCGGAGTTGGGTGAATTACCTAACAACCCCAGTGCCGCATTATCTCCGAAAGATGGGTTACGTGAGAGAAATGAAAGCCCTGGGAACACGCCGGAACCGCTGCCTAGCTAATTGGCGACTACATCTTGAGCACACCCAGGCATTGATTCTTGAGGCTGCACACCAGTGCGAGCACAAACACAAGGCATTGATCATCGGCTCAGGTTTGCTATTCGACATTCCCGTTCTTGAATTAAGCCGCCTGTTTCATGATGTCGTATTAGTAGACATTGTGCATTTGTGGCGGGTGCACCAGCAGACCAGTCCATTCCCTAACGTCCGTCTGGCACAATGGGATGTTACCGGCATGGTCGAGCAGAGTTACATGGCAGGCCGGAAGCGGGTACTGGCACCCATGCCTCAACGGCAGCTTAAGTACTTCCTTGACGAAGGGTTCGATCTGGTCGTATCGGCAAATATTCTTTCGCAACTTCCGGTGTTGCCGAGCGGGTATTTATCACGACGAATCCGATCGTTGAAAAAAGAGCAGGTGTCGGTTTTTTCGCGGGCATTGGTTGAAAACCACCTGGACTGGATAAGCTCGTTTTCGGGTGTGACGTGCCTAATCGCTGACCTCGAACGTCTGCAATACAACGAGAAGAAATTGGTCAGCCGGGAAGAGTCACTATGGGGTGTTACCCTGCCAGAAGGTGGCCAGCAATGGTTCTGGGACTTGGCACCGCGGCCAGAGATAGACTTCCAACTCGATATCTGTCACCGGGTCATCGGTTACGCAAACTTCCCGAAACAGGCCTGGCTCGAACGGGATCGCAAATAAAGTACCATGGCCGATGAGGGTGACAACCCGGCAGATCTACCGCAGGGAGTCAATACTATTTGGGACTAAGATCAAGCCCCGTCACCGAGATCTGATTGACCGAGTCCGCCAGGGCATTCAACACTTTGGACTGGCCTCCCCGCAATGCCGTTTCGGTCAACTGAGCGGCGCCCACACTATCGCCCTCAATCAACGCCTTCACCAGATCATCGTGAGAATGCAGGAACTCACGCTCGCGATTCTGCAAGGCAAGCCCTAAATGAACAATTCGCTCATGTTGTTCCATTAGATTTACAACCAGAGCAGCCAACCGGCGGTTACCTGAGGATTCTGCGACATACTGATGAAAGTCTCGGTTGGCTCTCAAATAGGTAGCTTCACTAGCTTTGTTACCGGGCGTGTATCCGGCATGCACTGCTTGGTTCAGCTCGCGAATCCGAGCCTTATCCACTTGGCCCGCGGCAAGCCGGACTGCGGTTACCTCAAGCACCAGACGCAATTGAAAGATTTCTTGAACGTCGCGGAGCATAATCGCGGAAACTACGGCTCCCTGACGTCCACGCGAAGTGATAAGGCCTTCCTGACGCAGTCGCATCAACGCATGTCGAATCGGCGCTTTACCCAGACTGTAGCGTGCGACAAGCACCCCTTCCGATATATCCTCCCCTGGCTGCAAAGCGCACGAGATGATGTCTTCCTTAATCCTTGTATAGGCTATATCGTTTAGATTAATGTCAGCTGCCTTGCCCACGGTCATCCTCGTAGTTTCGGTGCCAGGAGATATGCGTTTGTTCTTTACCGGCATGGTTTCTCTCTTCCCTCTCGCATTCTATCAGGAGCAAACCACAACTAGGCTGAGCGAACGATTTCAATTAATCCAGTATTTATCAATTATTCGACAGATATGGATACTGTCGGAGGGGAACGTGACGGACGCGGCAAGGTTCGAACTTGCGACCCCTGCCTCCCGAATGCAGAGCGCTTTCACTGAGCTACGCGCCTAAGCGCGTAGAACAGCCATTGCGCGTTGTATCAACTGCTGGTAGAGAATCATCCTCGACACCTATATTTATACCCGTTGTGACTAGATTGTGACAAGTCCGCCAGCCTATAGTTGCTTGCAGTCCTTTTAATACAGAAACTAGTATCTTTAAACCGATATGGGAGATCCTGAAATGAACCCACCGCAAAAGGTCCCGTGGGGTGTCCAAGCGCAAACGGGCATGCTCACCGATGTGTTACTTGGTAAACCGGATCACTTCAGGTGGGTGCCGCTTAATTCTATTTCTGCAGTGACTTTCGCCAACCAGCAATCGATGAACCACCGCTTCGACAAGGAGCGCGCAATGCAGCAGCACCGGCGGATGGTCGAAGTCTATGAAGAAAACGGTGTGCGCTGCCATTTCGCCAAAGCTGATGAAGGCCTACCAAGCAGTATATTTACCCGCGATTCCAGTTTCATGACACCCTGGGGCGCAGTTATTGCCTCCATCCAGACGCCGCCACGTCGCAGAGACTATGCCGTTGTCTCTGAGTTCTATCGCAGCGCTGGAATCCCGATCTGGAAGTGGGTCACGGCCGACCATTTTGAAGGCGGCGATTTCGTCATCGTAAAGCCTGGCGTCACGTTGCTCGGTTGGTCTGGCGATCGATCAACCCGAGCGGGCGCGGAGCAGGTTGCAAAATGGATGAGTGAGCAGGGTTGGCAAGCGTTTATTGTTCCCATTCCGCCCCAGTTTGTGCACATGGATGCCGTGGTGGTGATGCTCGAAAAGGGGATGGCATTGGTTTGCGAGGACGCACTTCCACCGTACGCAATTGAGTGGCTCGATAAGCAGGAAATACGTCGAATATCTGTATCCTATGGAGATTGCGTGAAACTCGGCGGAAATCTTGTAAGTCTTGGGTGTCGGCGGGTTCTTTCGATGGCGCACAATCTAAATGTGAATGCACAGTTAGAGGCGGAAGGTTTCGAGGTACATGTCGTGGAGTACGATATGTTTACCTTGGGTGGCGGCGGGGTGCATTGCTCGTGCCACGAACTGCATCGTGAGGCGGACTGAAACTTTCCCGACCTTAAAATAAGTACGATAAAAGTCGGCGCTGACAACGCCGCTAGGAGATGCGAACGATGACCCCAAAGATAATTATCTGGATCACCATACTGATGCTCGGTGTGTCGGCATATGCTTCGGATCTTGAGAAGGAACAACGATGGCGTGAGGAGGTGGAAGATTCTATTATGGATGGCGAAGCGGTCGACCTCAGAGTCGATGGTTATGATGTTTTTGCGATCTACACTGAAGCCGAGGACGGTTCAGATAAAGGAATGATTGTGGTGCATGGCACCGGTATACATCCGAACTGGGTGCATGTCGTACAGCCTATTCGGATCGAGATGACTGCTCATGGTTGGAATACACTTTCCATCCAGATGCCGATCCTGCATAACGAGGCGGAGTACGAGGAGTATGTCCCGCTTTATCCAGAAGTGCCTCCGCGATTGCGAGCCGCTGAAGCATTCTTGAAAGATAGGGGGATGAAGACCCTGTTGATCGTTGCCCACAGCCAGGGTGCCACAATGTCGAGTTACTACCTTTCCCGGCACCCCAGCGATGTCAAAGGGTTGATCGCTATCGGGATGGGTGCGACACAAAAGGACAGCCACGTAAACAGCGCAGAGTCACTGAAAAACATA
>Ga0114999_10003469_pt1 | contig 19726 bp, 14 predicted proteins | sample ArcticOcean_MG_C_3_FD_89820 | JGI IMG/M metagenome (GOLD analysis project Ga0114999, IMG submission 89820) | Marine microbial communities from western Arctic Ocean - ArcticOcean_MG_CB8_126 | ecosystem: Environmental > Aquatic > Marine > Oceanic | place: Arctic Ocean: Canada Basin | collected...
AAGGAAAATAATAGAAATGCATGCCAAAGCTCAAATGATAGCCCTATTAGTGAAACTACTAGAGACATTCCGATGAGCGAGAAAACGGTCAACAGTACCCGATTGTAACGGTCTGCAACCCATCCAAACGGATACTGTAGGGCCGCAGAGATCATCGTTCTAGTTGTAATTACAAGTCCTATTTGAGTGCCGGACGCCTGCATAATATCAGTCAACAAAACTGGTAAAAAGATAAATGAGGGCACCATTGACAACATAACTGCTAAACGGATCACGAAGACGCCAAGCATGCGGGTTTCCCCAAGTATGGTTTTGAAGGCACTGAGAATGCCTTCTTGCGGCTCCTCTTTGTTGATTTTGCTTCGGCTCTCTGGTAACAATAATAAGATCGAGACAAATGCCACCCCACCAAGAATGCCCATTCCTACGAAAGACGCGTTCATGCCAAAGGCATCTTTAAGGATCCCTCCAATAAGTGGACCGCAGCCAAACCCCCCAAACATTGCTACGTTATACATCCCCATGTAGCGGCCTTCGTGCTCTTCGGGTGCCAGATCTCCAACATAGGCCATTGATACGGCAAACACCAATCCACCGCCGACCCCTTGTACTAGGCGGATTAAGCTCATATCAATTACGGAAGAGGACCACACATAGGCGAATCCCGTTAGGCTGTAAATAGCTAAGCCAGCAAGCAGGAATGATTTCCTCCCATATCGATCGGAGAAGTGTCCTACAATTGGCTGGGTAACAGCCATAGATAGTGAAAATGATGCCATGATCAGCCCTAATTCAAAACTGCTTGCTCCATAATCAACTGCGAGAATGGGAAGGAACGGAACTACGAAGGCGATTCCCACTATTGCTATAAAAAGGGAACCCAAGAGGGTCGCCAGTGCAATTTTTGAGCGTATTGACTGTTCAGGTTGTTCCAAGTTGGTTCGCAAGCGTAGCCCTTTGTGTGGCGGAGGTAATATCGAACTTAATGAGCAAACTGTTGAAGGTTACAAATTGCAAAATTGTATAACTAAGTATGTCAAAATATGGAGGACTATACTGGGGCCATCACCGCATCTCACTAGAGCCAATCCATGGGGTCTAGAGGTTGGAGTTCCGTATTCTAGTATGGCGGAGAGGGTGGGATTTGAACCCACGATACCCAAAGGTATACCGCTTTTCGAGAACGGCGCCTTAAGCCACTCGGCCACCTCTCCATAATTTCAGTCCTTGTAAGGGCAGAGGATTTGAGGGAACACTGCTATAAGGCAAGTCCAGCTAATGACGAGCATAGCACGCTCATCGACCATTGCCAAGTAAATCAAAATGACCTGAACAGGGGCGACGGCGTTCTTGACACCGATTTCATGCTTCGCTACCATCGTGGTGTAATTCTGGACTGAGGTGTTTATTTGCGATGGGCGAATGGCATGCTGTCATACTTGCTGGTGGGAATGGTTCTCGAATGGGCGGCGATCTGCCCAAGGTGTTAAACCCAATTTGCGGAGTTCCAATGATTAGGCTGATGTCTGATGCGATTCGGAAAGCGGGAATAACGGATACAGTAGTAGTAGTCCCTGATGAACATGAAGACATACGGGCTGTGTTGCCTGAAGATACTCAATTCGCAATCCAACACTCTCGTTTGGGCACTGGAGATGCCGTGTTGCGTTCCTTGGATTTGATTGATAAAGGCACTGATACAAATATAGTAGTGGTGAATGCTGATGTACCACTCTTGAAGGCAAGCACAATTCGAAGCCTGCTTGAGGTGCATCTTTCCTCCAAGGCTGTCATGTCGTTGGTGACTGCGACGGGTAGCTTTAGCGAAAGTTTGGGTTCAATTTCAAGAGATGATGATGAGTGTGTCATTAGTATAACTGAAGGGGATCGGCTTTCCGAAACGGTTAAGCATCATGAAATCAATGTGGGACTATACTGCTTTCGAGTGGATTGGCTTGTTCAAAATATCCTAAAGCTGAAGCCTGCTGAATCTGGAGAGTTCTATGTCACTGACCTTGTAGAGTTAGCAAGGCGGGGGAAAGAAAAAGTTGCTGACCTGAAATTGGAAGACAAGACTGAAGCCGTGGGAGTCAACACACTGAGTGAGTTAGCCGATGCCGATGAATTACTGCGCGCGCGTATACGTAATTATTGGATTGATCGAGGTGTGTACATGATGGACCGGCGAAGTGTTCATATTGATTGGAATGTGACTATTGGCAGCGGCACATCGATCTTACCGAACACAATTATCTTGGGAGAAGCTAGCATTGGTGGCGATTGCGAAATTGGCCCTGGTAGTTTTATAAGGAATTCACATATCGGATCTCACTGCAAAATCATGTCATCAGTAATTGAAGAGGCTATTATTGAAAACTCAGTTGATATCGGTCCCTTTAGCCATTTGCGTGGAGGCGCGTATGTTGAAGCAGGCGTGCATATTGGCAATTACGCAGAGGTGAAGGCTAGTCGGATTGGTCAAGGAACCAAGATGGGGCATTTTAGCTATATGGGTGATGCTGATGTCGGGTCCAATGTTAATATTGGAGCTGGTACTGTAACTTGCAACTTTGATGGTGATCAAAAATATCGCACGATTATCGGCAACAATGTTTTTCTTGGGAGTGATACTATGCTAGTCGCTCCGGTAGAAATAGGGGATAGATCCCGCACTGGTGCCGGAGCTGTTGTTACCAAAGACGTGCCTGAAGACGTTCTTGTTGCGGGCATTCCCGCGAGAATTGTTCCTAAGTCAGATTGACCTGAGTGCAGGCTTGCTTTGACAATGGTCTAGGGATTTGATAGCATTTCATTGTCTCGACACTTGGATTTCTCGATAGCCTGAGTAGTATAAAAACTGGTAGGATCTGTGGACGAAGAAGGCAGTACAATCGTCTGGGTGGGGTTTCTTAGCGTACTTGCGATGTTGGTGATCGCCTCCGCAGTGCGAAAAGGCATCTCTTTGGTTGTGACGACTAACCTCAAGGACGCAGGGCAAGGAAGCACAAGTTCGCGTTTGTCGGACGCTTATGCAAAATGTCCAGAGACACCGTTGGTGCTATCCGGATTGCGTCTTCTACTGTTGATTGCCAGTTCTGTTTTTGTATCATTACAGGTTAGCTTAATACATATTCTACTACCAGCAACGTTACTTTTAAGCCTATTTACTGTCTTTGCAACTGTAATCATTGCAGACTCCATAGGATCTAGTTTGGGGCGGCGATGGCCTGATAGATTCTGCTTGGTTGGTTTGAAGGTGTGTGTCCCTATAGCTCGTCTGACTCGCCCTTTACTCAGCTTGATTCCACTTCAACCATGGCAAGCATCAGCTCTAGTATTCCGGCAGCAGCCTACTTGGGACTCAATTACGCAGCAACGAAATGGTTTTGGCGATACGGATGACAATAAGAATGTTCAGATGGTTGAATCTGTGTTAGAACTCAAACAAACTCAAGTCAAAGAGTTGCTTGTCCCTCGGGTCGACATTATCGCTTCAGATATGACTGCTTCTCCAGCCCAGGTAATACATTTGGCATTAGCCTATGGGTATAGTCGCATTCCGATTTTTGAAGACAGTATTGATAAAATAATGGGTATTGTGTATAGCAGGGACTTGCTGCGGTTCCTTCAAGAAGGATCTGGTGCTGACATCAAATTACTGGACTTAGCGAGGACTCCTATGTTTGTTCCAGAGACCAAGAGTGTGTACGATCTGCTGCAAGATTTTCAAGATCGGCACATCCATATTGCAGTGGTCGTTGATGAGTATGGCGGAACGGCGGGGCTAGTGACGATTGAAGACCTGCTTGAGGAAATTGTGGGAGAAATAGAAGACGAGTTTGATCTTGGGGAGCCAAAGTTTCAGAGGATCGGGAAAAATGAAATTATTGTGGATGCTAAACTAGGATTAGATGATCTAAATGATCTGCTTGGACATCAAGTTGAAGGCCAGGGTTTTGACACACTAGGCGGCCTAATTTACGATCGTCTAGGCAAGGTGCCTGCTCCTGGTGATGCCATAATGGAGGATGATTTGAACATTGAGGTACTTTCCACCGCAAGTAAACGGATTCGAAGAGTCAAGATTACCACGGTTGAGGCGGCGGGGGATCCGACTGATCAATAATGGGCATCCACACGGTGTGAATAGGCTGATCAGTTGGTAGGACTCTTTTTAGTTGCGCTCTAAATACAACGGGTGAATTTAGATGCCGAGTATAATCTGCCTGATCCCGACTAATGCCATCGAGATCGCCAGGAATATAAGCACCACCTTCTGGTTTACCCTTGAACTCAGATAAACACCGACTTGAGCCCCTATCAAGGCTCCAATGCCGAGTAGCGCAGCGCGCTCCCAACCTTCTTGGTACTGATTTGTAAGTATCCGGGTTGCCAGGCTTGAAGATGAAGTTAGGACAAGTAGAAGCATTGCAGTGGGCGCTATGACCCGAGATGGCATTTTAAGAATGAACGTCATAGCGGGAACGTTTATTACTCCACCACCGATTCCGAAAAAGCTTGACATGAAGCCACTTGCCGGGGATAAGCCTACCGCAGTGAGGGTGTTGACGTAGAAACGATGAATTGTTCCGTTACGTTCTCTAATAAGCCGGTTAGGGGTGATGGCGGGATCCGCAACTAATGGCGTTGCGCGGTATCCCCGCCATACTACGTATGCGGATCCAAAAACCAGCATCACGCCCATGGCCAAATCGAAGGTTGATCGGGTAACTCTGCCCGAAACAACAGCCCCAACAACAGCGGCAGGAACAGCCCCGACTGCTAATAACGCCACCGTTTTGAAATCGATCAGCCTTGCCCGATAGTTCCCGATAGTTGCAGAAATAGCGTTTAGGAGCACAACCGTCAAGGAAATACTAGCTATCGTTGACGGGCTGGCATTAGGAAACAGAACTAAAAGGATAGGAACTAGGATAAAACCACCACCGAGACCGACTAAGGTCCCTAAGGTGGCGACACCGACACCAATAATCGGCAGCACGATCAATTGATATATATCCATATATGAACCTAGTTTGCTTTCGATTGTAGTAGTCAGAGTCGAATTTTGCCAGGCACATCAGCCACGGTCATAGTTGGTGCTTGAAGGAGAATGAGTCGAAGTAGGATTGTGCTATCTTGGATTAAACAAAGGAGCGACGGGTTGTCCCATCGCTCCTTTGTTTACCTTTTCCATTAGAGGGGTTTGATTATTCGCATTTTCCATCTGTTAGCGCGCTAATTTCCACGGCTGCAGTTGCTACAGAATTATCTAACCCAAGGGCCATTACAGTGTAAACTCCTGGATCGATCGATTCCGGTAACTTCTTCTTGCTTGATGACTTGAACGAGAAAGCACCAGAATCGTTGGCAGTAACGCCACCGAGTGGGAATTCATCGCCGTCTCCTAGCTGAAGGCTGACAAGAACGGTTTCGCCAGCATTGAATCCAGACCCATGTCCTTCAGCGACCCCACCGTGACACACTAGGCTCGATGTCATGGATAAATTATTTTCAGGACTTGGCTTTGGAGCAGCAGGAGCAGGTGCATCAGTGACTTGTACTGGAATACTGGTCTGTGATCCGTACTGTCCATCGGCCTGCAATGTGTACCAACCATTCCAGACTGCAGCTGGAAGGGTTTTCGCTGGCCCGGTGAATTCAAACACACCAAGTGCATCAGCAGTTCCAGATCCAACTGTCACTACTGTGTCAATATCAACTAACATGCTGAGTACGACGGCCTCTCCAGGAAGGAACCCCGCCCCTATGCCAGTAAATGTACCGCCAGTATGTATCTCTTGCGATGTTACGTGAATAGCAGCTGCCCGGTTGACATCAGCTCCGGTAGGGCCGGCTAGACCTTGTGCCCCTGCTACTCCTTGTGGACCCTGTGAACCTTGTGAACCTGTAGCACCAGCTGGTCCTACAGCCCCTTGGCACGCTAAGGTTGCTAGTGTAATTCCCAACACCAGCGACATTCCTAGGTATCGTCCTAACGACATTTTTCGGATCATATATGCCCCCTTACTTGATTTGGTCAAGTCGAATTTCAGCACCAGACACACTTTACATTGTAGCCGCGAGGCTTATAAAGGGTCATAAAGCGCAGATAACCTAACAGTCATTAGGAAGAATCATAGTCATAGGAACAACTGCTGTCAAGTACTTATGATGCCCATAAACGAAAAGACTGCACGCAGTTTGTCTTTAGATTCTGGCAAGTATCTCCATATACCTGAAGTGGAGACTATGTGTTCAAGACAGTGCACGATGGTTTTCAGTAGTCTGGTTGCAACTGCAAAATGCCACTGGTATAGTACCTGATGCACCCCCGTAGCTCAGGCGGATAGAGCACCAGCCTCCGGAGCTGGGTGCGGGCGTTCGAGTCGCCCCGGGGGTACTCGTATGCGAAATGGAAGCCTACGTCTGTAGTTGCAACGCAGTCTCCTAGAGATTCCATTGAACTCATAGTCGTGCCGCCTCGGGGCGTAGCGCAGCGGTAGCGCGCCTGTTTTGGGAACAGGAGGTCGACGGTTCGATCCCGTCCGCCCCGATTTCTAGTCAACAGTTTAATGACCGGAACCAGCCATTAGCTACCCGGAGCTTCGTGTTCCAAATCTATTCGTAATTTATGGTTAAAGTGATTCTTCGGTCATTCTCTCAGTTAATTCTAAAGCAGTCCCAACCGGTGCCGTACAGACAAACCCCCTGCAAATTAAAGCTATAGGTCCTTGGTGTTGAGGCGCCGGGGTATCAAAGATAGCTAAGGGAGGATTTGCCTCTTTCTGTGAGCGCAGCTTTGCTGCCAAAACGATATTGGGGGAGTACCTCGTCTTTATCGCCACTAGCAATTCGCTCAGTTCTTCCCTGGAATTTCCAATTAGAAGCACTTCGCCTGACTGTGATAGGTAGTAGTCGATGGCGCTTAACCAATTTCCGAAGCCAGAAGGAGCCCTCATGATGAGCGGTAGAACGGTTTGAAACAACAGTTCTACTTTGTGGCGCAATTCGGGATCATCATTCAGTGTGCTGATACGAAGCAAGAGTTCCGCAGCCATCGAATTGCCGCAGGGGGTAGCGTTGTCTATGATATCCCGAGGGCGAATAAGTAGAGGGTCTTGGTCTGCTCCTGTATCGTACATCAGATTTTCTGACGAGTCCCAAAAAAGGTCCATCATTTGGTTCGCTAATTCGACACAGCGTGTTAACCATTTTGCGTCAAGCGACGCCTCATATAGTGACAACAACCCCAGTCCTAGCGATGCATAGTCCTCGAGGTATGCTTTGGTTGGGCTAGGGGAACCGTTATAAAACGAACGGACAAGCCTTCCATTTACTATAAGATTATCAAGGAGGAAGTCTGCATTTTTTGTGGCTGCTTTTAAGTAATCTTCGCGTCCTAGAACAACAGCCGCCTCTGCCATGCTTCGCAGCATTAATCCATTCCAAGCCACGATGATTTTTGTGTCTGTGAATGGCTGAGGTCTGCTATTCCTGGTTGCAAGCAATTTGAGTTTAACTTCGTCAATTTCACCTAAAAATGATTGATCCGACTCAGTTCGAGTGGACAGAACAGTGCTTCCTTCGAAATTACCAGAGTCGGTGACTCCATAGTAGCTGCAAACCCTTTCTCCAGCTGTAGCACCGAAGAGAGACATGATTTGCTCTTTCGACCAGACATAAGTCAAGCCTTCTTGTCCCTCAGTGTCAGCATCTTGAGATGAGTAAAAACCTCCAGAGGACCCAGTCATCTCATAGAGGACGTAGTCAATAGTCTCTTCAGCAATAGTGCGCAGGGTATCGTCACCAGTGACTTGAAATGCATGTAGGTATACCGATGTAAGCAGGGCGTTATCGTATAGCATCTTTTCGAAGTGAGGGATGGCCCAAAAGGAGTCGGTTGCGTAACGGTGGAATCCACCAGCTAAGTGATCCCTAATTCCCCCCTTCGCTAATGCAGTTAGTGTTGTCATCACCATATCCAGCGCCTTTGATTTGTCTGTTTGTATGTAATATCTAAGTAGAAACTCGAGTACCAAAGGCTGTGGAAATTTGGGTGCACTCCCAAACCCTCCATGGTTAGGGTCAAATCCTGCATCGAAGGCAGTAAAACTTGCCTCTGTAGTGTTCGTGTCAATTGGCTGTGGGAGAAAAGCTGGGCGAGACATTTCGTGGATCCTTCGGATTATCTCTGCACTAGCGACGTTAATTTCATTTATCTGATCCCTAAAGGCATCGGATACCGCGTCCAGAATCCGATTGAAACCTGGCATGCCTTGCGAGTCTTCAGGCGGATAGTAGGTTCCCCCAAAAAATGGCTTACCGTCTGGAGTAAGGAACATAGTCATGGGCCAGCCACCTTGCCCAGTCATAGCTTGAAGTGCTTGCATGTAGAGGCTGTCCACATCGGGCCGTTCTTCTCGGTCGACCTTGATGTTAACAAATAGGTCATTCATCTTTTCAGCTATCAAAGGATCCGAGAATGACTCTCTTTCCATGACATGGCACCAATGGCAAGAGGAATACCCAACACTCAACAGTATAGGTTTGTTTTCATTTAAGGCTGTGTCAAACGCTGCGTTGCCCCAAGGGTACCAATGAACAGGATTTTGGGCGTGCTGTAGTAGATAGGGACTGTTTTCAGTTGAGAGTCTATTTTTCATATTGAATGGATGGCTTCACTTACATGGTTTAGCGCGGTTTCAATTCTAGTGAAGCGACGTCCTCTCTACTTATATGGTGTGTGTGAATCAGCTGTTACTTGAGTGTACAATATGGCGCCCTTTCCTGCGAGTGTTTTGCCTCGTACTCCGGCATATAACCCAGCCACATCTTATTAATGGGGGCGCTTTAGCATATAATGGGTTATATTATTTGAGTTTCGAAAGGTTGATATCTCGTGAGTCCTGAGACTTTCAAATCCGGTTATGTTGCCTTAATCGGCCGACCCAATGTCGGCAAGTCGACGTTACTTAATAAATTGATTGATTTCGATCTTTCAATAGTCACGAAGAAGCCGCAGACTACTCGACACGCTGTCTTAGGCGTTTTGCATGGTGAAGGGTTTCAAATTGGGTTCTTGGATACTCCTGGGCTGATCTCTGGACGATCTAATCGATTGGATAGGAGCATGCGTGCAGCTGTGTATAGAAGCCTCACACAGGCGGATATCCAGGTATTAGTGGTTGAACCTAGGATGCCCGGTGCTGTAGAAAAAACCCTGATTGAAGAAATATCCATAACCAATAAAACTACCCTATTGGTTATCAACAAAATGGATACAGTGCGTAAGGGCCGCATCTTGCCTGTAATTGATACCTATTCGAGGTTGTATCATTTTGCTGAGTTACTTCCAATGAGCGCATTGAGAGATGACGGGGTTGCGCTCTTGGTGTCTTTGATTGCGGAGAATTTACCAGAAGGACCACCAATCATGGAAGAGGACGAATTCACCGATAGGTCTGAACGGTTTCTGGTGGCAGAGATTATACGTAAAAAGATTTACGAACGTTACCATGAAGAACTTCCGTATAGCACTGCAGTCGCTATCGAACAATTTGAATCCAAAGGGAACGGAGTAGGGGTAACAGCATTAATCTCTGCTGTTGTCTACGTGGAACGCGTAGGACAGAGAGGTATTCTTGTGGGCAAACAAGGCGCCAGCATACGTGAAGTAGGAATAGAAGCTAGAGTGGATATAGAAGAATTGTTAGGAATGAAGGTCTACTTAGAGATCTGGGTCCGTGAGCGGGCTGATTGGAAAAATGATGTCAACTTCATCGAAGAGATAAATTACCCTTCGGTGGAATAATTCATTGATTTGCTGATGGCACCAAATCATCTTGTGCACCTAAAGTAGTACGGTTTATTACTCCCGGCATTCCTGGACTTTTTCTGTGGCTTTCAGGTTATTCTTAGTCCAACTGTTGGGTTGTCATTTGACCCCTATGATCAGATGGGTGGGTTCTGGGTTCCTTCCGTGACTAGGTAGTACTAAGGTAACCAGCCCAATTCAGCGCATCCTGCATGTCTTCAACATCACAGGGCAAGCACCGATTCTTGGAAAGCCTGATCGCCTTCTTTGAACTGCCCTTCATACGGTGTTTCTGGAAGGGTCCACAGAATCAGAACCAAACCCAGCGATACAGGTTATGCATCATGGAAAAGAGTATCATTTCAATCTGATAGCTAATGCCATTCCACATGGAGGTGTAACTGTGTCGAGTGATGCCGACAGACTTATGAAGGCGGTGATCCTTGCGCTAGTCAAAGCATTCCAGGATCCGCGGAGATTAGACTTGCTCGAAAGAGGTCTGGACGAAAGAGATCTGGCATATGAGGCAACCTTGCTCGATCCTCCGGATGTAGAGACAACACGGTATGTGGGCCACAGGAGAAGGGGTATACTAAGAACCTACAGGTATATGGAAAGCGTTGGTTTGCTAGACCTTGTTGACCGAAAAGGCGTATACGGTGTCAGCCCAACTGACATTGCCCTCGCCTACTACGAGTATTTTACACTACCTTTTTGGCGAAGGTGGTTACTTCGTATCACAGGCGCTGCTCCACCAAAACTATCGTGCCTTGTAAAAAAGCTGCCATGATTGATCAGGCCATCGTTTGGCTCGGGATCGACGCCTAATGCATAAGATGTCGCATGCACCTATAAGAGCCTGTTGTTTGCAAGGGAGATGCTAGCGGCCTGAACAGCCATTCCAGGCCCCACTTCATATCCGTTTAGCGGAAGTACTGTCTCTAAGGCGGAGAGCAAGGCCAAGACGTTGATTTCTTTTGAAGATTCACCCATCAGGCCAAATCGCCATACTTTACCTGCGAACTCGCCAAGTCCCCCACCGATCTCTATTCCATAGTCATAGAGTAAAGACCGTCGAACGTCCGTGTCGACAACACCTTCTGGGATGTAAACAGATGTGAGTTGGTTAAGCCTATACTCAGGTTCAACTACAAATTTCAACTCCAGTGCTTCCAACCCGGCGCAAAGGGCCGATGCATTTCGAGCATGCCTGGCTAGACGAATATCCAAGCCTTCTTCAAGTATCATACGTAATGCTTCTCGCAACCCATAGATCATCGACATAGGGGCAGTATGGTGATACCTGCGATTGTTAGCCCAGTAGTCGAACAGAAGAGACAGGTCTAAATACCAACTCCGTGAAGGGCTTGACCGATTTAGCATCGCTGAGACGGCTCGGTCAGAGGCGGTAACTGGAGAGAGGCCGGGGGGTGCTCCCAAGCATTTTTGGGTCGCGCTGAAGCAAAAGTCTATACCAATCTCATCAATATTGAGGTCAGATCCTCCGAGTGAAGTCACTGCATCTACAAGAAGCAAACTGTCATGCTCTTTGGCGATAGTGGCTATTTCTTCCAGTGGCTGTAAAACTCCCGTGCTAGTCTCAGCATGTACTGCGGCTAACATTTTCACTGATTGGTGATTTCGCATCTCTTTGCGAAGGCTATCCGTGTCGATCGGTTGCCCCCATGGAGAGTCAACACGAAAGACCTGGGCTCCTTGTCTCGAAGCTATGTCAGCCATTCGTGCGCCAAAGAACCCATTGACAGCAATCACCACTACATCATCAGGTTCCAATAAATTACAAAAGCCTGATTCCATGCCTGCAGAGCCGGTGCCGGAGACTGCGAACGTTAACGGGTTTTTTGTTCGAAACACCTGTCGCAACATCGAACTCACGTCGTCCATCAATTTCAGAAAATCCGGGTCCAGATACCCAAGAAGCGGGGATAGCATTGCCTGCAGCACGCGTGGATTTACATTACTCGGTCCAGGTCCAAGCAGAGTTCTTTGGGGTATAAATGGTTCGCCAATTACTTCGGTATTCATAATTTTCGTCCGTGGTCAGGTTTTGCCCTTCATTCGAATCTCTAGCCAATATGGTTTATAATCATTTTCACTGTCGATATATCGCCTTCCATAGTTGGAAACTCAAGTGGCTTATATAGATCAAGTGTACGGTTTCCGTTAGGTTTTAATCCGCTGCTCTAACGCACGAGAAGACTAACAGTGCACGCTGGGATCGTCAAGATCTTTGCCAAGCATGTACTGGCTGAAGAGGCGCTGATATATACGTAATCGGTGCCTTACCGTGGATATCATAAGTGGGAATTGTGTAAGGATATGGAGTGGTTACTCGACCTGACGTTTCGTAATTGGTTGTTAGCGATACTTCCCCTTTTTATCCTTTTGGTATCGATAGTAACAGGCAGACTGACGGCTCCACGGGCCGCAATTATCTCTTATTGTATCTCGGTGGGCGTAGCAGCTTTCTTTTTTGGTGCTGAGTACCCGCTCGTTGTTGTTGCTTCGCTGAAGGGGATCAGTCTTTCATTTTTTGTTCTGGCTATCATATGGTCTTCGGTTTTGCTATATAACATCGTGAACGATGTCGGTGGAATGGTTGCGATTGGGGAACATTTGCTACGCGCCACTCAAGACCAGGGTGTTCATGCATTGCTATTAGGTTGGTGTTTCGCTGGATTCATCCAAGGCGTAACAGGTTTTGGTGTCCCTGTTGCGGTTGTGGTCCCGTTGCTAGTCATGGGAGGCATTCCAGCGGTCCCAGCAACCACCGCTGCACTGATAGGGCATTCATGGGCAGTAACCTTTGGGTCATTGGGATCATCTTATTACAGCATACAGCTAGTGAGCGGTATAGAGGGATCTGCAATCGGCCCGACAATGGCGTTAATGTTTATCCTTCCAATCTTGATGACTGGATTTGCAGTGGCGCACATCGCGGGGGGCATGCCATTCGTGCGGAGACTGGCAGGGCTAATCGTGAGTGCAGGCATGATTATGGCCATAGTTAGCTGGGCGATGACCATCATTGGGGCTCCTCATCTGGCTTCTACAGTTGCAGGTTTAATGGGCTGTGCAATAGTTTGGGGGTGGCTAAAGTTCTCTAAAGGACTGGACCTACAAGCTCGAAAAAATTTCGAGCGAGGGGCAATAAGCAACCCTGACCCAAAGACTCCTTCTATAAGCTTCCACAGAGCGTTTCTCCCGTACTATACTGTCGTCGGACTAACTACGATTGCCCAGTTGCCAGGATTGAAACAGTTTCTGGGGCGCTTTGCTTGGGGTATTGATTATCCCGCAACCATAACCTCTTACGGACTCCGAATGCCAGCGGTCAATGATTATGCTGCATTTGAAATCTTCACCCATCCAGCGCCTCTAATCATCATCTCATCAATGATCACCGTACTCCTTTTTCGAACTAGTGGCAGCAACTCTTTCAGCCTGGTGGGCGGTGCCTTGCGTAAAACCTACAGGCAGAGCATTTCCAGCACTGTAGCGGTTGCTGCCATGGTGGCTATGGCGCTTGTAATGCAGCATTCAGGGATGACTGAGATGATAGCTAAAGGGCTTGCGGTAGGAAGTGGTGTATTTTTCCCGATCGCAAGCCCTTTCATTGGCCTTTTAGGGGCTTTGATGACGGGTAGTAATACCAACTCTAACGTTATGTTTGGGGCACTTCAGGTCGAAGCAGCGCGGGCGTTGAAACTCAGTCCAGTGATTATTGCATCTTCGCAATCAGTTGGTGGGTCTTTAGGCAGCGCTGTAACCCCAGCGAAAGTGTTGTTGGGCACCACTCTAGTAGGCATTCCAGGCCGGGAGGGCGACATCTTACGACAAGGGTTGAAATACTGCTTGCCAATAGTGTTGATTGTAGGCATTGAGACGTTCGTTGCTTCTCGATTGTTTTAGAACTAGGCTGTAACCAGTGTTTTGCTGAGAGCCCTCGCATCGGTTACTAGCATTTGTACCCCAAACTATATTCCCCGTCATGTTTTAAAGTACAACCGCCACTCCTGATGTCAAAAAGATAGGAGGAACGCGGGTTTATACGAGTTATGCTGACTATAATGGTCGCGGCTCCGTATGCGGCTCCGTATGAAGCTGGTAGGTGCAGGTTTTTCGCATTGTTATGCACGTATACTCATGCCTTCAGATACTGGCGTCAACTCCATGGCTACCTATAGGTAGCGCCTTATGCTGCAGCTCTTCTTTTCTGCTCATTTGATTGTGGACCTGATGAAGCCCTGAGTATTCTGGACGCAGATATGTCAGAATTATGTGCAGCGATACAGCAAATCTTCATATCGCGAAACTTTCATAACCCAAGGGTGCCACTGGGACTTCATTTATTATAAATGCTTCAGCTGCTAGACAGGATAATAAGAGGCAGCACAGGGGGAATTCTAGGGCTCTACATGGAGAACTAAGCATGGGATCGTCATGTTGCAGTAATGACTGTGGTCATGTGGTAGTTCGTTGATGTATATTGTGTAGGAACTTCCGCTTGAAAGTTTTAGCTCTTTGCTGAGGATTCGTTGTTGGCAAAGGCGAACCGGTCATGAACTGTAAGCCGTTATGTTGGCTTCTTCGCTCGTGAACGATTAGGGTTGATATCAACATTAGCTCTGGTCACTAATGATATGTGTGAAGAGCTAGTGTTTTGATTGTGCACTCGAACTGTAAAATTCTAATTTATGGGGCTTGCTTTCACTCCCTATCCCATTCGAGGTAAGCTCAGGGTTAATCAACTGAAAACATTCCAGGAATATGGATATCTATGGACATCACACTAGCCTTAATGCCGGATACATATTTCCCCGGGTATTATAATCTGGCTAGTGAACTTGCTATCTCCGGACTGACGGTGGAAGTGCTGTTGATAGGATCAGCCTATTCTCCAGAAGTCAGTAGCAGTAAAAGAACCCCTTCGGCTACGGGAATCCAAGTCAGAACTGTCCATTGGAATGATAGTATTGGGAGTCGATATTTAGCCCATTTTTATGCTGCGGTGTATAGCAGGTCATCAGCGGTATTAATTATTGGACCTGGATTTCAACCAGATGCCGCCACAGTCATATCCTTGCTAAAATTATTTAGGCAAGGATACGATGTGATCATCGTATCAAGGCACCATAAGATGTCCACCCTCAATTACCCATTTCTTAGATGGGTTTTTAGCAAATACTACAACCGGATTGCATCAGTCTTGCTAGGCACTAAGACTACAGATGCAACATCAGGGTTGAAGCTTTATTCCAAAGAAATGTTAATTCAGTCGCTAGGGAGTGCAACAACTAAAGAACTTACGTTTCAATTGGAAATCTTAAAGAGAGCTCGGCGATTAGGGGCGGCGATCACCGAGGTACCGACTATCATTGAATATCAGCAATCTCCATATGCTGTCAAGGCTTCCGATATAACACGAACAGTCTTTGAGACGTTGACTCTTTGGTGGCGTAACCGTTAGCCATTCTCGTCGATACATTGCACGGGGGATATAGGCGTGCTTTGGCGCCCCAGGCAGGAATCGAACCCGCAACAACCTCCTTAGAAGGGAGGTGCTCTGTCCGTTTGAGCTACTGGGGCAATGGTGAATAACCAGCCTAATGGGTGGGTTTGAAGTATTTATTCTGGGGAGTGTATCAGACTAAACATTTGGAGGCAACGAGGCAGTGAGTCATTTTCAAGGGAACCATTTTGTCTTTTGTGTTGAGTCCCATTCCTACCACTCAAAACAAGCGATACTTGTGCAGGAATACACCACGTATTGAACCGAATAATCCATCTATTTCATTTTGCATTTAGGCACAAAACGGGGCTTGCGGATGTGTTCGATCGCTTGTACAATGGCACCTGCCCCTGACCGTGAAAGCTTTGCCGCTGTGCGGTACCGACGCAATAATTCGCCGGAGCTGGATCGTTCTGAATGGTGCATTTGGAGCAGAAGCCAAAACTACTGAGGAGCCGTTACGTTGACGAAGAAGACTAAGCTTATGAGAAAGGTTGAAGAGCGTTTCCAAAGGCCACTTGAAAGCTTGCTTCCTGAAATGGTCAATGAGCTTGGATTATCCGCTGCTGCGGATGAATTGGGAATCAGTAAGGCGACGTTGGGGTATTGGCTACTTAAATTTGGCATTGACGTTCGGAGAGTTGCTCTAGCCCCTGGCGAGTCGAAAGTGTTGCGGAACAACCGCAGCATGTGATTGCCTGAGCACCCTGAATGACCCTAATCCCACGAATGATAGCAGCGGAGCTGTGGGTAGGGAAATAGCTTAGCAGGAGGATATGTATGAAGAAGAATCGTTTAATCTGGTTGATCATGGGAGCAAGTATCGCATTGGTGATGGCTTGTGGTGGGAGTGAGTCTACGGCCGCGGTTACTCCAACGGAGGTTCCCACTAAAGTTGCAGAAACCTCATCCGTTACAACTACGAGTTCGTCTACAATAGCTGATATCACCATTGTTATGGAAGAAGTTCCGGCGATGGCATACGTCCCAGCTAATATAACAATGGAGGCAGGAAAAACATATAACATCAAGCTAGTTGGCGGCACTGAGTTTCACACTTGGACCATCGTTGACAGTTCCGGGGGATATGTTGAAAATTTCTCGATCAACCCCAGTACTGAAGATATAATCCAACTAACTGCTCCAGTTAGTGGCACATATGATATTATATGCTTACCGCATCAGGTGAATAATATGATCGGCAAGCTCGTAGTCGACTAATCAGCCTGAGATGCCTGAGAATGAGCGCCACCTTCGTGAGAGTGGCGCTCATTTCTATTTCAAAGCAATCCGCCAATGGTTTTAGTGTATGGTTTTGCATCAAACAGTCGGAGGAATGACCTATTGGTGGAAGCTTTTCATCCTCAAAGATAGTATTGAGAATGGAATATTTTGTGCAATTTACCCCAAAACTTTCGTTGACCGTGCCGAGGGTTTGAGTATATACTTTCTATGTCTGTCTCAAGGAGTAGTGTATGAAACTCTTGTGTTCTCAAGATGAGCTAGCTCGTGCATTGAGTGTTGTTGGTCGGGCCGTGCCAAGGAGGACGACGTTACCTAGTACCCAGAACGTCCTGATGGTATCCGAACAAGGACGCCTTCGGTTATCCGCAACCAACTTGGAAATCGCTATCACTACCTGGATGGAATGTGAGATTGAAGAAGATGGCGCCTGTTGCGTACCTGCTGTCTTACTGACTGAACTGGTGAACAGCATACCCAGTGGGGATGTTCGTGTCTCCGTTACGGATCAACCGGCTAATATGCATATTGAAAGCGGCAGGTTTGAAGCGAGCGTCAACTGTGGAGATATTAACGATTTCCCCCCGCTACCAGTTATCGAAGAAACCGTGCCTGCTCGGGTTAATAATCAAATTTTCCGCAATGCGATTAATCAGGTCGTTTTCGCTGCTGCAACGGATGAGTCTCGTCCAGTTTTAACCGGGATCAAAACTGAATTAAAGGGAGACCAATTTGTCTTGGCAGCAGCAGATGGTTTCCGTTTGGCTGTTCATACAGGGAAACTCTTGGCGGTTACAACTGAGGATATCGATGTGGTCATACCTGCTCGCACCTTGGAAGAGGTGGCACGTGTGGCTGGTGATGCACGGTATTCCCCATCAGACGAAGTGGAAATCACGGTTACCCCAGCGAGAAGTCAGATTTTGGTTAAACTGCCTAATGTCGAATTTGTTGGTCAGTTGACCCAGGGGCAATTCCCGGACTATAAGCAATTAATCCCTGATTCGAAGGATTCGATATCCAACGCTGTGGTCAATCTAGACGCGTTCACAAGGGCGACAAGGACAGCAGCGATACTAGCACGTGACAGTAATGGGATAGTCCGGTTAGAATTCACTCCCGCTGAAGACGGGAAAGGAACCCTACAGATCTCTTCAAGCGCAGACGAAGTCGGTGAAAACCGCGAAGAGATAGACGCTGAAATCACAGGTGAAGAATCCAAGATTGCGTTCAGCAGTCGCTATTTGATTGATGTGCTACGCAATATGCCGGGAACTCAGGTTGTGGTGGAATCGAGCAGTCCGTCCAGCCCTGGTGTGTTTCGTCCACAGGGTGACGAGAGTTATATCCATGTGGTGATGCCAATGTTTGTAAGATGGTAGATCGGGACCTTCAGTGATGGTGCTAAAAGGCTTACTTACCCGATAACACGTAAATACCCTTCGCCCACTAAAGCCATCCTCCTAGCATCTTCAGTGAGAATGCTGCGAGTGGAAAAATGTACAGTAATGAGGTGTTAACTTGGTGACTATAAATAGTGGGCTGCAAGGCCCAGAGAAGAATGTACAGTTTGAAAAGGCGATCGATCGGCTAGCTGCGATCGCTCGGGGGGGGCACCGAGGGCCAAATAATTTCAATAATCCTTCTGACGCTTGGCTAATCTCAAATATGCGCATTTTTCAAAATATGGAACCTTCCCAGCAGTCCGATATCCTAAGTGAAGTGGAACATTTGGAGCTAGAAGCAGAAGAGTTGAACGCACGTGGAAGGGCTGCTACTAAGCTCTGGCCTGACGCATCGATTCGCCTAGATAATGACGGCTTGGCCTTTTTTAGCCAATTAGGGGTTGCTAGAAGACCGGACCTTACGCAGTATTTTGTTGATGGATTTACCCGGAACCGAGATGCACTGGCATTCAACGAAACAAACCAAGCAATTTTTGCCGAGGTTATATCGACGATAGCGGATGCAATGGAAGCACATCTAAGTGATGGTGATTTTATTGTTCAAATGGACAGGCAAATAGGGGATGCTCAAGGGAGTACCTTTCACGCACGACAGTTGCTGTTCGGCACTCACTACTTGCAGCTCCCGTATATGTGGAGACAGTTGACCTTCGACCTGGACCCAACCCTACAAGCAGGTTCTCCGGATATTTTGGAAATCTCCTTACCTGATTGGCTAACGGATCTCAGTCTTTCGGAAAAGCTAAAGGCCAGCATTGACGCTGTTGGCTTAAATCAACTTATACTTAAAGCTCCTACTAAAGGATTGTCGCTTCATTTGGGGTTTGACTATGCAGGTGAACACAAGATGGGACCCCTCTCGATTGCGATGTTTAAGGCGAAACAGCAGGGTGATGTGGCAGTTCAGGCTGCCCTAAGCATTGCAAGAGCTAAGACCGTCGACGGTAAAATGAACAATACTGCCATGATTACAGTAGGCCCATCCCTTCACGGCAAAAGCACGCTGACTATGATGATTGAATTCAAAGAGAGTGGCTTCGCTAAGATAGCTGGCTTGAAAGATGACCCGGATGAAGGCGTGTACCCTATGAATGATGACATTATTCTATTGCAGCGTCTGCCTGAGCCCATCAAGGCAGATCTTGATGGCAAACAGGTAAGTATTTCACATGGGATTAACGGAACTGAGAATAATTTCTATGCCGTCCCTTTTGGGCTGACACGAGAAGACGATCCAATAACTTACGATGTTCTTCGGGGCAACCCTGGACAGCCTAATTCTCAGGAAACTTTGGAAAACGTTCCGGTTGATCATGTGCATGGGAAGCCGAACTACCTTGAGAACCCCGTGAAGAACATGAGGATGATATTGTCCCGCGAGCGCCTATTGTTGCGAAAGAATGTCCATGGATTACTGTCGAAAATTACGTCTGGACAAGTCGAAAAGGCTGTCCACATTCCAATGACGCACACCAATCGGGTTTACTGGCAGGCTGTGATGCGTCAAAATACCGTGATTCCACCCTTGAGAAAAGTGAACTTAGATCAATATATTAGGGTACTGATGTACGGTGAGGCTGTAAATATGGGGGCTACGGTTGGTGGCGTCATTGGCAGTCCATACGTCGAGTATTTCTCCGACCCTTTTATCATTGGGCTTGAGGATGA
>Ga0114999_10003473_pt1 | contig 19713 bp, 20 predicted proteins | sample ArcticOcean_MG_C_3_FD_89820 | JGI IMG/M metagenome (GOLD analysis project Ga0114999, IMG submission 89820) | Marine microbial communities from western Arctic Ocean - ArcticOcean_MG_CB8_126 | ecosystem: Environmental > Aquatic > Marine > Oceanic | place: Arctic Ocean: Canada Basin | collected...
CCGTGAAGATCGTTACCGGCATCGTCGGCGTGGTTCTCGTCATTGTCATCGCCGGCATTATCGGCGTCTTTGTGTTCGCCGGCGACATCATCAAAACCACGGTCGAAGAGCTCGGCCCCCAATTGACCAAGGCCGAGGTGAAGCTGGCGAAAGTGGATTTGTCGCTGACCTCGGGCGAGGCGGCGCTGGAGGGGCTAAAAATCGGTAACCCGGCCGGCTTTACGACGCCGCACGCCTTTCAGCTTGGCAATATCGGCGTCAAGATCGATACCAGCACCATCGGCTCCGATACCATCGTCATCAAGGAAATTATGATCAACGCGCCGAGCGTCATCGCCGAGTTTAAAAAATTCAGCTTCAACCCGTTGAGCGCCAGCGCCTCGATCCAGGAATCCTTGAAAACCTCCAACTTCATTGCCATCCAGAACAACGTGGACGCCTTCATCAAGGCCCAAGGCGGCGGCGCATCCGGCGGCAAGGCGTCCGGCGGCGGCGAGGCGGCAAAATCTTCCGGGTCTAAGGAAGGCCCCAAACTGATCATCGAGAAATTCCGCATGACCGACGTTAAAGTGCGCGCCGTTGCGCACGATGGGCTAAAAATGGATACCGCGTTGCCGGCCTTCTCGATTTCCCTCGACAATATCGGCAAAAAGGAAAACGGCCTGCCGCCGGCGGAGATCGCGGCGGTTTTGATCCCCAAGGTGCAGGACGCCATCGTCACCGCCATGACCGGCGATCTGACCAAGCTGGCGACCGATATGTTTTCGAAATTGGGCGGCGGCGCGAAGGATGCGCTGAAGGCGATCACCGGCGGCACCTCGGGGGCCGCGTCGGAAACATTGAAAGCCGTCACCGAAGGCGCCTCGGGCGCCACCAAGTCCCTGGAAGACGGCGCCAAAAGCGCCACCGGCGCGCTCAAGAACCTGTTCGGTAAATAGCGCCGGACAATTATTTGTAATGTGAGGGGCGGCGCTTTTAAGGCGCGTTACTTGTGTGTTTCGGGATCGACCAGCTTGTCGGAATCCAATATCACCAGCAACTCGCCATCAAGCTGAATGACGTTGCGGGCAAACTTGGTCCAGGCCGATTCCAGCGTCGTCGGCACCGCTTCTTTGTCGCGGGTGGCGACGGTGATGACCTCGCCGATTTCATCGACCAGCAAGGTGTAAAGATCGGTCCCGTATTCCACGGTCACGCCCACATGGGTGACTTCGGCGGCGGCGGCGGCTTGGTCATTGCCATCGGCCTCGCCTTCGCTTTCGCTTTCGCTTTCGGATTCGAATACTTGATCTTTCACCGGCTCATAATCGAGCATGCCAAGACAGATGCGCACATTGATGACGGTCACGATATGGCCGCGCAGGTTGATCGAGCCGCGCACCTGGCGCGGGGCCAGCGGGATCGACGCGATTTTATCGAGATTGAGAATATCGCGAACCTTTTGGATCGAAACGCCGAAAAGCTGCCCGCCGGTACGGAAGGTTACAAAATCCTCGGAATCGATTTCATCGGACGTTGCAAGCTCAGCGCCACGCTGGACTGTCAATTCATTATTCATCGCGTTTACGGTCCTTTATTTCGAATATGGCGCAAAGCCATCACCACACAGATACGGGTTCCCTCCATAGATATTGAAATGCGACCGCCAAATTTCAAGCCCGCCGGGCAAAACTAATTTTCAGGGCCCGGGAAATATCATGAAGCGCTTGTGAAGTGCGCCGCCATCGCTATAGTCCGCCGCCTGATCCCATACCAGAAGAATGGAATATTCATGAGCGGCGAAGCTGACATGCTCCGCAATATCGCGATCATTGCCCATGTGGACCATGGCAAGACCACATTGGTCGATGGACTGTTGCGCCAATCGGGCCTCTTTCGGGACAACCAAAATGTTGCCGAACGGGCGCTGGATTCGGGCGATATCGAACGCGAGCGCGGCATCACTATATTGGCCAAGTGCACCTCGGTGGCTTGGAAGGATAAACGCATCAATATTATCGATACCCCCGGCCATGCCGATTTCGGCGGTGAGGTGGAGCGTATATTGACCATGGTCGATGGCGTGATCCTGTTGGTCGACGCCGCCGAGGGACCGATGCCGCAAACCAAGTTCGTCACCGGCAAGGCCCTGGCATTGGGGCTCCGCCCGATTGTCGTCATCAACAAGGTGGACCGCCCCGACCAGCGCGCCGGCGACGTCCTGGATGAGATATTCGATCTGTTCGTGGCCCTCGATTCCGACGAAAACCAGCTGGATTTCCCGGTCCTTTATGCCAGCGCCAAGCAAGGATGGGCGGCGACCGAACCCGATGGCCCCAAAGACGATCTTAACCCGCTGTTCGATCTGGTCATCGATCACGTTGCGCCGCCCGAAGTGGAGCCGGATGGCGCGTTTCGCATGCTGGCGACAACGCTGGAGGCTGATCCCTATTTGGGGCGCGTGCTGACCGGAAAAATTGCGGCCGGAACCGTGCACGCCAATCAGACCGTGCGTTCCTTGAGCCGCGATGGAGCGGTGCTGGAAGAAACCCGCATCACCAAGATCATGGCCTTCCGGGGATTGGAGCGCCAGTCCATCGACGCGGCCGGCGCCGGCGATATCGTCGCCCTCGCCGGGTTCCAGAAAGCCACCGTCGCCGACACCTTGTGCGCCGTCAACGTCGATACAGCGATCCCGTCGCAGCCCATCGATCCGCCGACCCTGGCGATGACCTTTTCGATCAATGATTCGCCGCTGGCCGGCACCGAGGGCGATAAGGTGACATCCCGGGTGATCCGCGCCCGCCTCGACCGGGAAGCCGAGGGCAATGTGGCGTTGCGCATACGCGATACTGAGGATGCCAACGCGTTTGAAGTTTCCGGCCGGGGCGAATTGCAGCTTGCGGTGCTGATCGAAACCATGCGCCGGGAAGGCTTCGAGCTGTCGATTTCGCGGCCCCGCGTCGTTTACCAGGAAGACGCGGAAAGCGGCGAGCGGCTGGAGCCCATTGAAGAAGTCACCATCGATGTGGACGAGGAATTTTCCGGCGCGGTGGTCGAAAAGCTGAGCGCCCGCAGGGCCGAATTGATCGAAATGCGCACCGGCGAGCGTGGCAAGCAGCGGCTTGTTCTGCACGCACCGACGCGGGCGCTGATCGGCTATCACGGCGAGTTCATGACCGATACCAAGGGCACCGGCGTGCTCAACCGCATCTTCCACGGCTACGCGCCCTACCGGGGCGCTTTGCAATCGCGGCGCGCCGGGGTGCTGGTGTCGATGGCGGCGGGCAAATCGGTTGCCTATGCGATTTGGAACCTGGAAGACCGCGGGCCGATGTTTATTGGGCCCGGCGAGCGCATTTACAGCGGCATGATTATCGGCGAGCATAACCGCGGCAACGATCTTGAAGTGAACCCGTTGAAGGCCAAGCAGCTCACCAATATCCGGGCATCGGGCAAGGACGACGCCGTCGATCTGACCACGCCCATCGAGATGAACCTGGACAAAGCCATCGCCTATATTGGCGACGACGAGCTGGTCGAGGTGACGCCCACATCGATCCGCTTGCGCAAACGCCATCTCGACCCGCACCAGCGCAAAAAAGCCCTGCGCCTGCGCAGCGTGGAAGTCGCTTAAACACCATAAGGATCATCCCATGGCCGCCATGAAAACCCGCGTGAAATGGATCGAGGACCGCACATTCCTGGGCCAATCGGGCAGCGGCCATTCGGTGATCATGGGCGGCGCGGCGACCGGTGGCGGTCCCGACGCCGGGGTGCGCCCGATGGAAATGCTTTTGCTCGGCCTCGGCGGCTGCACGGCTTATGATGTGGTCGATATCCTGGAAAAATCGCGCCAGCCGGTCAGTGATGTGGCCATCGAAATCGAAGGCGAGCGGGCCGGGGATATTCCCAAGGTGTTTACCGAAATCCATGTCCGCTACATCGTTACCGGCGCCGGGCTGGACCCGGCCAAGGTGGAGCGGGCGGTCAGCCTGTCGGCGGACAAATATTGCTCGGCCACCGTGATGCTCGGCGCCAGCGCCAAAATCACCCACGCGATCGAGATTGTAGACAGCGGCGCCGGCTAGTCGCCCTCAACCGCCGCCGATAAGCCGCCAAGCTGCAAGGCGCCGCCGGCCAGTTTGGAGCGTAACTGGTTCAGGGTGCGCCCGGTCACTTCCAGATCCTGGGTGCTCATGCCCTCGGCCAGCTTGCCCGCTACCTGGGCGAACTCGGCGGTCATTTTCTGGTGCAAGGCGCGCCCTTCATCGGTCAGGCTGACCAGTTTTGATTTCTTGTGGGCCGGGTTGTCGGCAAATTCGATCAGCCCATCGGCCTCGGCTTCGTTGGCGATCTGTTGAATATGCTGGCGCGACACGGGCCGGGCGCGCGCCAATTGCGGCACCGTCTGCGCGCCATCCACCGCCAGGGAATGCAGGAACCCCCAGATACCGCCGCCGCCGGGGGTCACCAGACCGGACTGCTTGCCGGCATCGCGGAGGCGGAAATAGAGCCCCATGGTCTCCAAAAACACGGTCATGGCAGCCGCGCCTTCATGGGTAAATTTGGTTTTTTCGTCCATTTATTCCACTTCCAACATAAGCCTTAGCGTGATTCTTTATTATTGACAATAGTCTTGTCATGCCGTATTGACAATATTGTTGTCATATTGGAGGCAGGCCATGTCAGACCAAACCCCAAACCCCGCCGAAGACCGCGCCGATGTGGTCGTCCGCCCGCCCGCATTGTGGTTTCTGCTGTTGGCGGCCGGCTATGGATTGAGCTGGCTGGTTCCGCTCCGCTTCGTGCCCGCGCCATGGGCCAACATTTGGATCGGCGCCGGGGTTTTCGGCATCGGTTTGGCGATCGCCATCTGGTCGTTTCGCCAGTTCAAAAACTTTCGCGGCGATCTTGATACCCATTCGCCGTCCTCGGCGCTGGTCGATAGCGGCCCCTTCGCCATCTCCCGCAATCCCATCTATTGCGGCATGTTCTTAGGGCTGATCGGCGCCGCCATCGCCGCCGACACGTTATGGATTATCGCCGGGCTGGTGATCTGGTATCCGATCATGCGCCACGGCGTCATCGGCCGCGAAGAAGCGTATCTGGAACGCCATTTCGGCGCGCCGTATCTGGACTACAAATCCCGCGTCCGCCGCTGGATTTAATCCACCCCCAGGATCGCCGCCGCCTCCCCCGGCCCGGCCACCAGATGGGCCGCAAAGCCCGCCGCATGCGCGCCATCGACATTCTCGGCCCGGTCATCGAAAAACGTGATGTCTTCCGGCGCCACCGACAATAATTCCGCCGCCGCCCGAAACGCCGCCCGGTCCGGTTTGCGATGCCCCAGCTCGAACGACAAAACATGGGTTTGGAAATAGCCATCGATGTGCAGATCGCGGCATTGGCTGGACCAGTGCAATGCGTTGATATTGCTGAAGCAGGCCACATGGGTTTTGGTCGCCAGCCCTTCGAGCAGTTCCGCCGCGCCGGCGAACAATCCCCGGTGAATGTCCTCGAACCGCTCCAGAAACTGCGCCGCCGTGCAATCCAAAGCCAGCTCGCCGACAATCGCCTCGCCAAATTCGGCGGCGCCGATGCGGCCCCGCTCAAAATTATCGATGGCGGCGCATTTGTACCAATCCTCGGCCAGGCTGGTATCGATCACCTCCGAGGTAAACGGCGCCACCACGCGGCCCATATCCACATCGATTATGACGCCGCCCAGATCGAACAGCACGCATTTGGGCAAAGCGCGCTCGCTCATGCCCTGTTCTCCGATTGCAGGCTTTGATAAAGCTGGATCATCGTCGTCGCACCCCCTATGAACAGCCGCGCCTCGTCTTGCAGCCACCGGGACCAATAATAAACATGATTGAGGATAGCGCCATAAGCCGGCCCTCAAGGATAGGGTCTGAGACCCGCGCCTTGCTGCGCCTGGCCGCGCCGGTGATCGGCTCGCGGCTCGGCATGCTGACCATGTCGCTGATCGATACCATCATGCTGGGGCGCTTCTCGACGGACCAGCTGGCCTATCAAAGCATCGCCATCGCCATCACCGTGCCCTTGTTCGTGACCACCATCGGGCTTTGCCTCGGCACCCTGGTGGAAACGGCGCGCGCCAAGGGGGCCGGCGATGACTTGGGCTGCGGCGCCGCGTGGCGGCGGGGAACGTTGTATGCCGCCGGGCTTGGCCTGGTTTGTTTAGCCCTGGCCCTGGCCGGCGAATGGGTGCTGCAACTGTCGGGCCAAAGCAATGAGCTATCCGAACATGGCGGGCGGGTTGTCCGCATCCTAGCCCTCGGCCTGCCGTTCATGATCATCTATGTGGCCAGCTCGTACTTCCTGGAAGCCCTCAAACGGCCGGCCATGCCGATGATCATAATGGCCGCCGGCAACCTGTTGAACATCGCCCTCAACTGGATGTGGATTTACGGCAATCTGGGCTTTGAGCCCCAAGGCGCCATCGGCTCGGCCTGGGCGACCACATCGGTGCGCGCCGTCATCGCCGCCGCCATTATCCTTTATATCTGGAACCTGGCCGACCATGAGCGCTTTGGTTTGCGCAAGCCTGCAATGGGAGGCTGGCGGGCCTGGCGGCGCCAACGGCGCATCGGCTACAGCGCCGGCGCCAGTCAGGCGGTGGAATCGATAGCGTTCTCCATACAAACCCTGATCGCCGGATTGCTGGGCACCATCGCGCTGGCCGCCTACTCGATCACATTTCAGCTGCTGGGCATGGTGTTCATGGTGGCCCTCGGCATGGGTAGCGCCACCGCCGTCCTGGTCGGCCACGCCTGGGGCGCCGAAGACGGGCCCGGCATGGCGCGCGCCGGCTGGCTCGGCCTGGCTGTCAATTCGGTGGCCATGGCAGTGCTCGGCGGGACGCTGTTCGTCCTCGCGCCCTGGATCGCCAAGGGCTTCGCCGTCGATGCGACGTTAGTTGCCGCCGCCGCCCCGCTGATCGCCTTCATCGGCATCATCATGATCCCCGACGGCGGCCAGGTTGTCTTGTCGCACGCTTTGCGCGGGCGCGGCGATACGGTGGTGCCGGTGCTCAGCCATTTCCTATCCTACCTGTTCGTGATGATCCCGCTTTCATGGTTGCTGGCGCTCAAATTGGAGCGCGGCGCGGCCGGCATTCTCGAAGCCATCCTGATCGCCAGCGTGGTCGCGGCATCGCTGCTGGTGTGGCGCTTTTATTATGTATCCAAACGCGGCGTTGTTTCTTAAAATCAGCGCGCAAGAATTAAAGGCGCTTTGCCGAAACAGGGGGACACATGACCACAACCGCCGAAGCCGAAATTCTGACCCGGACCGGGCCGGGAACGCCCATGGGCGAAATGATGCGCCAATATTGGATACCGGCGGCGGCGTCCGGCGAGCTAGTGGCCGATGGCGATCCGGTGCGGCTGATGCTTTTGGGCGAAAAGCTGATCGCCTTTCGGGATTCCCGAGGCTCCGTCGGCGTCATGGACCAACGCTGCCCGCATCGCTGCGCGTCGTTGTTTTTCGGGCGCAACGAAGAGGGCGGCATCCGCTGTGTCTATCACGGCTGGAAGTTCGATGTGGAGGGCAATTGTCTGGACCAGGCCAACGTGCCCCCGCACCAGGATTTCAAACATAAAGTTAAAGCCAAGGCCTATGCGGCGCGCGAACGGGCCGGCGTAATTTGGGTATTCATGGGCGATCAGGAGAATATACCGGCGCTGCCCGATATCGAGGCGACGCTGACCCCGGACACCGAAGTCAACGCCGTCTTCATCCAGCGCGAATGCAGCTATCTGCAATCCTTTGAAGGCAGCATCGATACCTCTCACGCCGGCTTCCTGCACAGCGAACTGGCCGGCAGGCGTATCTTCGATGCAAAGGCGCCAGACAAGCGCGGCGATTTCATCCGCCAGCCCGAATACGAGGTGACCGAAACCCCATGCGGCACCGCCTATGGCGCCTACCATCCGACCGAAGATGGCGGCAATTACTGGCGCGTGGCCCATTTCCTGTTTCCGTTCTGGACGCTCTCGCCGACCGGGCCCATCGACGGCCATGTGGCGGCGCGCCTGGGTGCCCATGGACGACACCCATAATATGTCGGTCTATTTCGGCGTTCGGCGCAAACGCAAAGCGGGCAGCAACCGATTGGGCGGCGGCGTCGCCAATTTCACCGGGTTTGAGCCCAATACAACCGATTGGTTCGGGCGCTGGCGCACCGCTGCCAACGGGTCCAACGACTACCGCATCGACCGGGCCAAACAGAAAACCGAGACCTTTTCCGGCATCGAGGGGCTGATTTTGCAGGACACCATGGTCACCGAAAGCATGGGCGGCATCGCCGACATGGTATCGGAGCATATGGCGCCATCGGACCAGATGATCGCGGTTACCAGGCGGCGTATGATTGAGGCGGCCACCAATTTCGCCAAGTCCGGCGCCCGCCCGCCCGCCGCCGATACGCCGGAAGATTTCTTCTATGCCCGGTCGGGCTATTTCGTCGCGCCCAAGGATGCCAATTGGCTGGATGCCTACCGCGACCGCCTCAACGAAGCGCGCCCGGAACGCCAGATCGAAATCGGCTGAAACGCCGGCCCCAAGTCTGGCGCTGAGCGATCAATGGTGATTTAACGGTCCGGCTTGTTTTATTCAGGGAGACCATCATGAGCGATCCGGTCAATCGCGCCGAAGGCATGAACGCGTACGAGCCCAAGGCGCCCGGCTTCACGCCGTTCACATCCCAAATCCCGGCCTTCCTGGATGGCTCGGACAGCCCCCGGGACTACCTGGAACGCTGCATCGAAGCGATTGGCGCGCGCGAGCCCCAGGTCATGGCCTTCGTCTGCCAGAATTTGGAGATTGCCCGCGCCGCCGCCGACGCCGCGTCCCTGCGTTACAAGGACGGCCAGCCCTTAAGTCCGGTCGATGGCATGCCGGTCGGCGTCAAGGACATCATCGAAACCCAGGACATGCCCACCGAATATGGCAGCCAAATGTTCGCCGGCCATCAATCCATGTGGGACGCGGCGTGCGTCTACTGGCTGAGACGCGGCGGCGCCGCGATCATCGGCAAGACCGTGACCACCGAGTTCGCGGCCCGCCCGCCGGGCAAGACCCGCAATCCGTGGGATCTGGAGCGCACGCCCGGCGGCTCGTCCAGCGGCACCGCCGCCGGCGTCGCATCGGGCATGTTCCCCATGGGGCTCGGCACGCAAGTGCGCGGCTCGGTGATGCGCCCGGCCGCCTATTGCGGGCTCTGGGCCATCAAGCCGAGCTTCGGCTGCATCAACCTGGAAGGCATCAATCCGATCAGCCGCGGCATCAATCATCTCGGCACTTTGGCGGCGAGCCTGGAAGACATGTGGCTGTCGCTGCATTACATGTCGCGCAACGCCGGCGCCGAGGTGACCCACTTAAGCCTGCCCGGCGCCACCGAAATGCCGGCCCCGGAAAAGCCCGCCCGCCTGATCCGCCTTGAAACGCCGGGCTGGCAGAAAACCCCCGATGACGTGCGCGCTATTTTCGATGGCCTGCTCGAAAGCCTCGCCAAGGTCGGCGTGGAAATTATTGATCGCAGAATCGACCGGGAGGTCGACGCGCTGGAAGTCATGATGGACGATGTCCTGGAAATCTCCGACGTGCTCCGCGATTGGGAAAGCCGTTTTCCGGTGCTGGCCTATCTGGATCGCTCGCCCGATCTCCTAAGCAAGGACGTGCATTCCAGAAAAGACATCATGGCCGAGCTGACCGCCGACGATTTCGCCGCCGCGAGGGGGCGCGCTGACGCCATGCAGAAAGCCTATGCGAATCTCGAACCCAAAGCCGATGGCTGCATCACCCTGACGGCCGCCGGCCCGGCGCCGGAAGGCATGGCCACCGGCGATGCCTCCTTCCTCGATCCCTGCTCGGTGATCGGCCAGCCGGCGCTCAACTTGCCTTTGCTGGCGTCGGACGGGCTGCCGCTCGGCGTACAATTGCAGGGCTTTGATTACCAGGACCGGCGTCTGGTGGCGCAAGGCGCCTGGCTCCGGGACTTTGTCCTGGCCTAACCCAATCCAATCACACCAACCGGAGTACCCCAAATGGCTGACGACGTACTAATTGAACATGATGGCGATATCGCCAAAGTCACCTTGAACATGGCCGCCGACGGTAACCGGGTCTCGGACCCCCTCGCCGTCCAGCTGGCCGTCACGCTGCGCGAGCTGGCCGCCGATGCGCGCGCCATCATCTTTACCGGCGCCGGCGACGATTTCTGCCTGGGCCGCTCGCAGATGGGCCGCAAAGGCGGCGGCGGGCCGCCCGAAGCTCTCGATCTGCGCGACAACAACGAGATCATCTTCGATGCCTATGGCTCGTTCCGCGATGTGGATATTCCGATAGTCTCGGTGGTGCGCGGCCGGGCGCTGGGCTTCGGCTGTGCGCTGGCCGCCGTCTGCGACATGACTTTGGCCGCCGACAATGCCCGCTTTGCGCTGCCGGAAATGGGCCACAACATCATGCCGACCATGGCGATGTCGTCACTGGTCGACCGGCTGCACCGGAAAGCCGCCGTCTTCATGACCTATTCGACCGAGGAAATCGATGCCCAGACCGCCCTCGCCTATGGGCTGGTCAGCAAGGTAACAACGCCGGGTGATCTCGATGGCGAGGTGGACAAGCTGATCGAAGCCTTGAAGAAAGCGCCATTGCCGGCGGTCAAGGCGGTCAAGGAGTTTGCCCGCAACGCCTTCCATAACGATATAAGGACGGTCAATGATTTCGCCCGCAACCTGCACGCCACGGTCAATGCCTCCTCGCGGATGAAAAGTTGAGCCCTGCCTCGTTGGACCAAACCCAAGGCAGCGCGCCGTTCGGACTGCCTTTTTTCTACGGCTGGGTGGTGGTTGCCGTTGCCTTCGTCACCATGGGCATCGGCGTCAACACGCGCACCGCCTTCTCGCTATTGTTCCCGCCGATCCTGGATGAGTTCGGCTGGTCGAGAGCGACCCTGGCGGCGACCTTTTCCATCGGCTTTATCGTCTCCACCCTGGCGACGCCGGCGATCGGGGCGATGATGGACCGCTGGGGCCCGCGCATTGTCATCCCCATCGGCGTGGTCATGACCGGGCTCGGCCTGATGGCCGCCACCTTCGCGTTCCTTCCCTGGCATTTCTATCTGACCCTCGGCGTGATGGTGGTCGGCGGCACCATATTCATGAGCTATATGGGCCACACCATGTTTCTGCCGCACTGGTTCGACCGGCGGCGGGGTTTGGCTATCGGCCTTGCGTTTTCCGGCGTCGGCGTCGGCTCGATCATCATGTTTCCGTGGATGCAGTTCGTCATCGACACCGCCGGCTGGCGCCATAGCCTATGGATTACCGCCATTGTGCTGATCGTTGTTCTGGTGCCGCTCAATTATATTTTCCAGCGCCACAGGCCCGAGCATCTTGGCCTCCGCCCCGACGGCGCGGCGCCTGACGATACCGCCGGCGGCGAAGGCGCGCCGGTCGATGATGGCATCGTCAACCGGCAATGGACCGAGACCGATTGGACCCTCAAACGGGCCATTCGCACCAAGCCGTTCTGGTGGCTGATTCTGGCCTTTTCGTCGGGGCTGTACGCCTGGTACGCGGTGCAGGTGCACCAGACCCGCTACCTGATCGACGTCGGCATCTCGGCGGAAAAAGCGGCAATTGCCCTCGGCCTGGTGGGGCTGACCGGCATCGGCGGGCAGATCGCTATCGGCCACTTTTCAGACCGGATCGGCCGCGAATGGGCCTGGAGCCTGGCCTATGCCGGCTTTTTGCTGACCTATGTTTTTCTGCTGGCGCTCGATCAATGGCCGTCCGACTGGATGATGTATGTGATGGTCGGCGCCCAAGGCTTTCTCGGCTACGGCATGACCGGCATCTACGCCTCGGTGCCGGCCGAATTATTCGCCGGGCGCCGCTATGGCGTTATTTTCGGCGTCCTCGGCGTCGCCAGCGGCGCCGGCGCCGCCCTCGGTCCCTGGGCCACCGGCTTTTTGTTCGATCTCCAGGGCGGCTACGGCCAGGCCTTCGTCATCGCCATTGTCATGTGCGCGATTTCGATCTTCGCCATGTGGCGGGCGGCGCCCCGCAAGGTGCGTCTGGTCGCGGGGCAGCGCGGCTAATAATTTTTTTCCAATCGGGAATAAACTCCATCGTCATTTGTATATCCCTATAGGCGGCTAATTTTGGCCGTTCATTTAGCTCGGAGGCAAATGATGAAACGCAGTCTTATTTTATTGGCCCTTGGCGCCGTCCTGGCGCTGCCCTTGTGGCTGGCCCCGGCGCAAGTTTCGGCGCAAGGCAAAACGGCCGTACAAACGGAACGCACAAAATTGATGCGCGGTAATATGGGCGCATTGAAAAAGATCGGCGGCGCCAAGGATACCGCTTCGGCCGCCGCCGCGGCGCGCACCATCGCCGCCAACGCGAAGATGTTGCAATCCAAATGGCCCGCCGGGTCCGGCGGCGGCGCGTCCCGCGCCAAAGCCGCGGTTTGGCAGAACGTGGCCGATGTAAAAGCAAGATTGAGCGGCCTGGAAGCCGCCGCTAACAACGTGGTCAAAGTGGCCGCAAGCGGCGATCTGGCCGCCGTCAAAAAAGCCTTCGGCGCCGTCCGGGGATCTTGCGGCGCCTGCCACAAAGCCTATCGGGGTCCGAAAAAGAAATAACGCCGGCGCAAGTTTTCGCGTAGGCTTCTATCCGCCCGCCGCCTAAGTCCCCCCCCAAACTGCGGCGGGCGGAATTTTTTACCGGACCGCCGATTGCATGAACGAAGAACACCAAATCATCGTCGATCAGGTACCGCACTTAAGGCGCTATGCGCGGGCGTTGTTGGGCGACAAGGCGCTGGCCGACGATTTGGTGCAGGAGTGCCTCACCCGCGCCATGGACCGGCTGCATCTGTGGCGTCCGGGCGGCAATATGCGGGTCTGGCTGATGGCCATCATGCACAATTTGCACATTAACGAAGCCAAGCGGCGCTCAGCCCGGCCCGATCAGATCAGCCTCGCCGCGTCTCACGAAAACTTGCGCAGTCAGGCGCCCGGCCAGGACGCACCGCTTTTGCTGCGCGACATGAGCAACGCCCTTAACCAGCTGCCCGATGAACAGCGCCATGTGATTCTACTGATCGGGCTCGAAGGGCTGGAATACGCCGAAGCCGCCGACGTGCTCGATATCCCGATCGGAACGGTGATGTCGCGCCTCGGCCGCGGGCGCAAAAAGTTACGCGAATTTCTGGATGCGGACGGCGCACCCAGGTTAAGGAGTGTCAAGTGAACAACGCTGATCCCATGTCCCCCGACGATCTGCAAAAATTCGTGGACGGACGGCTGAGCCCGGAAGACCAGGTGCGCATGGAAGCCTGGCTGGCCGAGCATCCCGAGGACGCCGCCCAGGTGCATGCCTACCGGCTGCAGAACGCCAATCTGTCCCAAGCCTACGATGGCGTCCTGGACGAGCCGGTCCCAGCCGCGCTCAAAGATATCGTCACCATGCGCGCCAACCGCAGGGCAAGGGAAGCCCGCCCGGCGATGCCCGGCTGGATGCGTATCGCGGCGGCCATTGTGATCTTCGCAGCTGGCGGCAGCGCCGGCTGGCTGGCGCACGGAGGCGCGCCGGCGCCGGAACCGGCACGCTTCGCCGCCAACGCCATGGGCGCCCACAAGATTTTTGTCGCCGAACGGCGGCATGCGGTCGAAGTGCCAGGCGGCCAGGAAGCGCATTTGTTCAAATGGCTGTCGAAGCGGCTTGGCGTCACCTTGAAAGCGCCGGACCTGGCCAGCGCCGGATTTCGTCTGATGGGCGGGCGATTGCTGGCCGACGGCCCCCTGCCCGCCGCCCAGTTCATGTATGAGAACGCCGAGAAGAAGCGCATGACCGTCTATGTGCGCGCCGCCGACGGTAACAGCAAAAATACCGAGTTTCGGTTCGAGGACAATGAAGGCACCGGCGCCTTTTACTGGATCGATGCCAAATACGCCTATGCGCTGGTTGCCCCCATGGGGCGAGCGCCATTGCTGGATATTGCCAACCGTATTTATCGGGATCTGAGCCGTTAGAATTCAGGCGGGCGCCAATATCTGCTTACCGTTGGTTTCGCGGGCTTGCATGGCGGCGGCGTCGCTCAAATCGGCCTCCCTCTGGAATTCCGCCGTTATTTGCTGGCGCACGCGATACAGGTGGGCACCGCCGGATTGTTGTCCAGCCGCGCCGCCGCGATGTCCTCGCCGCAACTGACGCAAAAGCCATACGCGCCATCATCCATGCGTTTCAGCGCCCCGTTGATGCGCGCGATCTCGACCTCGCGGCGGCGATCCTGTTCGAGCGCCATTTCCTGCACCTGGATGGCGTCGAGCCGCGACAGACGGCCTTGGGAGGTTTGATCCAGTTCCACCGGCTTGCGGCCGGCGACCGTGGTGGCCGTCAGGCGCGTCAATTCACCGCGCTCGGCGATAAGGGCTTTTTGCAGCTTGCTTTGGCGTCTCGATTCCATGGGCGGCAATTATAGCACCCAAGACGTGCTGCCCGTAAAGCCGGTAGCGTCTATTCAAGGCGGCCCTCGGGCAAATGCGGAAAGGCGCTCATTTCGTGGGGGAAGCGTACATTTGTGCCCTGGGTGAGGGTGGCCGGGCTCAATTGATCCAACCGGGAGACGCCCAAAAGCTCCACGGAAATCTCGATCTCTTTTTGCAAAATCTCGAGCACGCGGGCGACGCCCGCCGCCCCCGCCGCCGCCAGCCAGCGGCGATCATAGAATTTACTTGTTTCTATTTTGTTCTTACAATTGTAGTTTTAATCCTGCTAACAGGGAGAGAAACAATGACAACATCCATTCTCGGGCTACGCACCACCATCTATAAAGTTGCCGATCTGGACGCTGCCAAGACCTGGTACGCCGAGGCGTTTGGCGCGGCGCCTTATTTCGATGAGCCGTTCTATGTGGGCTTCAATATCGCCGGCTATGAGTTGGGCCTGATGCCCGACGAGACGCCAGCTACCGCCAAGACCGCCAACGTGCTCAGCTATTGGGGTGTGGGCGATATCGATGCCGCCGTCGCCCGCTTTATCGAGGCGGGCGCCGCCGCCGACAGCGATCCGGTCAATGTGGGCGGCGAAATCATGGTCGCCTCGGTCAAGGACCCTTGGGGCAATGTCATAGGCTTGATTTATAATCCGGAATTCGTCGTGCCCTGATTGAGTTGGCGTGGGCCTCCATGGCATAGTTGTCTTGGGAGGATTGAAATCATGGCACGCAATGCACATTTGGTCGGCAGCGTCGGCTTGGAGAACGCGGAAACCGTGTTCACCACGGTGGCGGACATTTTGGGCGAGCGCTGCCCGCGCATTCCCGACGGCGAAACCGGGCAGCGCGGCTATTGGATCCGCTGGCAGCAGCAAAGCTTCGACGCCAGCGATGATTTTCAGGTGGAGCTGACCCACGTCAAGATACCGGGCTTCAAGGACGCGGTGGAACGTTCCTTCTTTCGCATCAAGGACGGCGTCGATGCCGCCGCCTTGGACATGGGCGCGCTTGGCTATGGCGCCGAGGCGGTGGCGTCTTACCAAATATTCGCGGCCCTTCAGGCGGACGGCAAAATTCCGCAAGGCGCCCGCTTTCAGGTATCGGTGCCCTCGCCCATGGCGCTGCTCTCGGGCTTTGTGATCTTCGAGGACAGATTGCGCGCCGAGCCGGCCATCGAGGCGGCCTTGGCCCGCGACATCGGGATTATGCAGGCGGATATCCCGGCGGACAGGCTCTCCCTACAATGGGATGTCTGCTACGAGATTGTCGGCGCCGACGGCGGCCCGCCGCTGCCATACGATGATGCCATTGATGGCTCTGTGCAGCGCAGCGCGCGGCTCTGCGGGCTGGTGAACGAAGCCGCCGAATTGGGCATCCATCTTTGCTACGGCGATCCCGGCCATAGCCATATTCTTGAGCCCGCCGATCTCGGCACCTCGGTCGCCTTCGCAAATGGCATCACCGCGGCGTCGCCCCAGCGCGTCGATTTCATGCATATGCCGGTGCCGAGGGGGCGCAGCGATGACGCCTATTTCGCAGCCCTGGCCGGGTTGACCATGCCGGCCGAGACCAAATTGATCCTCGGCCTTGTGCATCACACCGATGGCGCCGAGGGTGGGCGGGCACGCATGGCGGCGGCGGACAAATATGTGACCGATTACGATATCGCCACCGAATGCGGTTTCGGGCGGCGCGATGCGGAGACTATCCCTGCGCTGCTCCGAATTCACCGGGAAATGTGCGCGTAAAATGGAGCGCCACAAATGATTGACCATAAAAAGCCGGCGGGCGCCCATTTGGTGGGCAGTGCGCCCTATGCCAGTGCGGAGGAGACGTTTCGTGCCGCCATGGAGCATTTGGGCGGCCATTTGAAACACCTGCCCGACGGCGAGGTCGGCGAGCGTGACACCTGGATTCGCTGGCAGAATAAGCGCATCGGCCAAAGCCCGCAGATGCGCATCTCCGATGCCGAAAACATCTATGTGCCATTCCCCCCCTACGAGGTTGTCCCCGGCGTCAGTTCCGCGAACGAGATCGAATTTCCTAATCTCGGCTATGGCGACGCGGCCATCGAATCCTATGGCGTGTTCGAAAAACTGGTGGGCGAAGGCGTCATTCCGGGCGGCATGCGATTTATGGTCGGCCTTCCGACGCCGCTTTCTGTCGCCGTCTTCTATGTGGAGCCGGGTTCGCGCGATCTCTTTGAAGCGGCTTATGGCCGCGCCCTCGGCCAGGAGTTCGACAAGATGCTGGAGAAAATTCCCGCCGATAAACTTGCCATCCAGTGGGAAGTGGTCGCTGAGTTCGGGCTCTTGGAAGGACTGATGGAAAATCATCTTGGCGATGGGATGGCCGATAAGATCACCACCCGGCTGGCCGGGCTGGTGGATTTGGTGCCCGAATATGTGGAAGCCGGAATTCACCTTTGTTACGGCGATTCCGGGCACAAGCATTTCATCGAGCCCGTCGATGCCGGGCACCTTGTGGATGTCGCCAACGGCATCGCCGCCAAGGCCACGCGGCCCATCGCCTGGATGCATATGCCGGTGCCGCGCGAGCGGGGCGACGACGCCTATTTCGCGCCGCTGGCGAACCTAGCGCTCGGCGCCGAGACGGAACTTTATCTGGGGCTGGTGCACAGGACCGGCGGCCGCCAAGGGACGGACCGCAGACTGGCGGCAGCGTCCAGGGTTATCGGTGAATTTGGCATCGCCACCGAATGCGGCCTCGGCCGGCGCGGGCGGGAGGCCATCCCCGCGCTGCTGCAAATTCATCAACAATTGTGTGGTTGAAAATTGCCCAATTGGCGGCGCACACTGACTGATACCGTTCACGAATTTGGCATTGGGGAATAAAATGAGCCTGTTCAAATACAAATTTCGCCCGCCCCATATGGGCAAATACCCCATGGAGCAGGTGAAAAGGGTCGACAAGCCGACGACGCGCATCGACGAGGAAACCGTGCCCAGGGTGCCCTTGCGCGCCGCATTTTTCACCCGCCCCTCGTTCGGCGACCTGGGCGAACGGGTGCAGAAAGAGCGCAAGCGCTTCATGTCCAAGCACCCGATCGGGCGCGCCATCGGCGCATCGCTGATGGCCAATGTCCCCTTGCAGGACGGCCCGGTGGCCGAAGACATCGCGCCCGGCACCGAAGACGCCGAAGAGATGATGAAGCATATCAAGTCGCTATGCTATTTCATGGATATTGACATGGTCGGCATCTGCGAAATTCCGAACTACGCCTGGTATTCCCACGACGCCGACGGCGAGGAGATCACGCCCGACCATAAATACGCCATCGTCATGATCATTGATCAGGGCTTTGAGACCATGGAAGGCGCCTCCGGCGACGACTGGATTTCGGGCACGCAAAGCTACCGGGCATACCTGCGCGGCCAGGAAGTGGGCAACGTGGTCGCCAATTATATCCGCCAACTGGGCTATGGCGCCCGCTGCCATTCCTCGGCCAAGGGCCAGGTGCTGCAAATCCCGTTGATGCTGCTGGCCGGGCTCGGCGAATTGTCGCGCATCGGCGAATTGGTGCTCAACCCGTTCATGGGCCCGCGCATGAAAACCGCCGTGGTGACCACCAACCTGCCCATGACCTGCGACAAGCCGATCGATTTCGGCTTGCAGCAATTCTGCGAAAGCTGCCGCAAGTGCGCCCGCGAATGCCCCTGCAACGCCATCCCGTTCGGCGACAAGATCATGTTCAACGGCTATGAGATTTGGAAACCGGATGTGGAGAATTGCGCCAAATACCGGCTGACCAACCCCAAGGGCTCGGCCTGCGGCCGTTGCATGAAGACCTGCCCCTTGAACAAGGTGGTGACCGAGGACGGCCCCTTGATGCAGCGGGTGGCCAGCTGGCTCGGCATCAACGCCATGTGGCTGAAACCGATCCTCATCCCGATCGCCGTCAAATTGGATGACTGGATGGGCAACGGCAAACGGGTGGCCGGGCAGAAATGGTGGCTCGATCTGGAATACCGGGACGACAAGCTGGTGCTGGCCAAATCCAACGAGCGCGATATCGACGTCCACAAGAAATTGCCGAAGAACCTGACCACCGCCGTCTATACCGCCGAGGACAATCCGCCCGGCGCTTCCCGCGAGACCCATCCCCTCGACCGCCCGAAGGCGATGGAAAAGGGCGCCGAAGCCTTGAAGCCGGAAAACTCGCCCAAGAACACGCCGAAACCGGCGGCCAAAGTGAAGGAGAGCCAGCCGGCGGAATAGGCGGCCTGGTGAAGGCCGCCGCCGCTTTGCTCGGACTTTTGGCGGCGCTGGCGGCGCCCGGTGCGCCTGCGAAATCGGCAACCATGCTGGAAGGCCAGGTCGGCGTCGATGCGATCAGCCCGGAAACCCTCTGCGGCATCGGGCGCGGGCGGCGGTGCGATATCAATCAAGCCATCGCGCTTGGCCTCGTTGAGACCGGGCTCCGGCCCCGCTTCCCCGAAGGCGCCCAATGCCGCGATATCGATGAGCAATGGGCCATCGATTATACCTACAAGCGCCGCCGCGAAGCCTATCATGGCGGCATCGATATGCCGGCGCCGTTTGGCACACCGATCATCGCCGCCGCCGCCGGCACCGTGGTTTCCCTGTCGGCCAGTCCGGACAGCTATCGCGGTGCTGAGATTATCCTCCGCCACGCGCCAGCCGATACTGGCATCGATTTATGGATTTATACCCAATACGCCCATTTCGGTTCAGGCCCGGATTTGGCGGTCGGCGAGCGCGTCGCCATGGGCCAGGTGCTTGGTCCCACCGGCAATTCCGGGCGGCGGCCAAAGCGCGCCCGCCGCCAGCGCCGCCCGGCCATCCACTTCGCCGTCTGGTTCTCAAATGATCCGGGCTTTGCGCTGCAGCGGGGCAAGGTCATCCCGGTGCAGGGACGCTGGATGGACCCCAACGCCCTTTATCGGAATACGCCGCCCTTCGAAAGCGGCGCCATGCAGGCTTTGCCGGCGCCGGAGAAAAAGGTCCCGATCCCGGTCATGTTCGATGCCGGCGGAACCCATCCGGCGGTCACCAAACTGGTCTGGCCCTACGCCTGCAAACGCAAATAGTCTTTCCTAGGGTCAGAACTCATTAACCATTAATTGATTCAATGGTCTGGAACTTAATAATGGGAGTTTCAGATTATGAGGCGTTTATTTTGGTTATCAGATCAACAATGGGAACTGATCAGACCGC
>Ga0114999_10003474_pt1 | contig 19712 bp, 17 predicted proteins | sample ArcticOcean_MG_C_3_FD_89820 | JGI IMG/M metagenome (GOLD analysis project Ga0114999, IMG submission 89820) | Marine microbial communities from western Arctic Ocean - ArcticOcean_MG_CB8_126 | ecosystem: Environmental > Aquatic > Marine > Oceanic | place: Arctic Ocean: Canada Basin | collected...
GGATTGATATCCCTGGCGGCCGCATAGATGCGTATGGTGTCGACATCGAAACGGGTGGGGAAACCGCCGCTGTGCCAGCCAGCCAGGCTGACGGTGACGACGGCCACCGTGGCGATGCCGGCGAAGCTGAAGACGGTCACGGGGCGTGCAGAGCGGCTTCGAACTGGCCGCTCCACCAGTGCCCACGTGATCGCTGCAAGCCCGGTCGCCGTAACGACGCACGCGAGCGCTAGTGTTGGCGGCAGGTCCTCGTTGTCGCGATAGATCCGCACAAAAGCGAGCAGGGGCCAGTGCCACAGGTAGAGCGAGTACGACAGGAGGCCAATTGACACGAACGGCCGACTTGCGAGCAACCTGCTGGCCAGCGAGCCGCCGTGTGCACCAACACCGATCAGTGCGGCTGCGGCCAGGCAGGGCACCAGTGCTGCCGTGCCGGGGAAGGGGGTGGTCTCGTCGTACATCATGCAAGCTGCGACGATCGCCGTCAGGCTAACGGCGCCCAACACTTCTCGCACCGCGCGAGGCGCGAGCACTGATGTGGTCGAGGGCGTTGAAGACCGTGCGAGTGCGAGGGCAAGCAGACAACCCATACCGAGCTCCCATCCGCGCGATGGCATCAGGAAGAATGCCGCGACCGGCCTCTGTTCGGTGTCGATGAGCGCGGTTGCAAACGAGGCGGGGGTCAGCATGCCAAGGACAGGAAGCGTCCACCGCGGCGACCATCTTGATGCCCACCAGAGCAGGAGTGGGTAGACGATGTAGAACTGCTCTTCGACCGCGAGGGACCATGTATGTAGCAAGGGTTGATAAGCAGCGCCTGGGCCAAAGTAGTCGGTGGCGCTTCGCCACAACCACAGGTTGGATGAAAATACGGCTGTGGCGACCGCCGAACCGGTTAGATCTTTCAGTGCATCGGGCGGCACCAGCACCGCGCCACCGATGAGTGTGGCGGCGATAACGACCATAAGTGCAGGGAAAATCCGGAGCACTCGCCGTTCGTAGAACGCGATCAACGAGAACTCGCCCCCAGCCAGTTCGCGCTGCAGAATCTGGGTGATGAGGAAGCCGGATATGACGAAAAAGACATCAACCCCGATGAAGCCGCCAGACATGAGGGGTACGCCGGCGTGGCTTAACACGACCGCGCCAACCGCGACCGCCCGTAGTCCATCGATGTCGGGGCGGTATGTTTGCGCTCCCCGGACGGGTGAGTGTGAAAGCATCCTGGGTTCTAAATGCGCAGCGTGCTACGCATGCGAGGCAAGATCCACAGCGCTCGGTTGCTCAGTGCATAGGTCCCGGGCACCGTCTTGCCGCGGTGTGTTCCTGTTCGTATCGGAGGCCATGGTGCAGCGTCGGTCAGGGGTTGCGTGCGCATCATTCAAGTGGTCATTCTCAGTGCAGCCTGTAAACATGGTAAGTCGAAGAGGGTGGACGAAAGCAAGCGATGGTCGGTCAGGGTGTTGCTTGCTCCCGGCGTCACCTGATGGTACTACTGGGGATGATGATGACAGCTCCGGAGATAGGTCGGGCAAGTGTGGCGCATCGGCCGCGAGGCCAGCGCGCGGCGTGCCGAACCACCATCGCGGCCCTTATGTTGACGCTCGTGTTGTGCTCGCCGCGCGTCGCCGCACAGCCGGCGTGCGGGCCGCCGGGTCTGCAACAACTTGCGCCTGTAGCATGGGGCTTTGACCTCGAAAATACGCGCCTGGCGAAAAAGTCGACGATCAGTCGCGGCAACATTGGCAGGCTGACATTGAAGTGGGTCTACGGCCTGGCGACAGATCAGCCCCGATCTATGCCGCTCGTCAGTGGGGACACGATGTTCGTGGGTGATGGCGGGCGGGGCATCGTTGCGCTCGACCGCGAAAGCGGTTGTGAACGCTGGCGGGCGCCACTCGATTCGGAGGTTGGGAGCAGCATCAGCTTTGCGCGGGAAGCCGGCGGCAAGGAAGTGAGGTTAGTCGTTGCGATGCGTGACGAGGGCATCTTTGCACTCAATGCGCGCGACGGTGAAGCGGGCTGGTTCAGCAAACCGGGCGACAACCCGGTTCCGTTGTATTCCGGTTCGCCGCTCGTGCACAACAACGTTGTCTATGTTCCGGGTTCATCGCTCGAGATTGCACTCTCCCTCAACCCGTTTTACGGCTGCTGTGAAACGAGTGGTGGCATGTCGGCCATCAGCGTCGAAGACGGAGCCGTGCTGTGGCACCGTCGAACGATCCCGGGATTACCGAAAGTGACAGGGCGACGCCTCCTGTTCATTGAGACCCACGGTCCGTCGGGTGCACCCGTCTGGGGTGCGCCGACGCTCGATCGCAAACGTGGTCTTCTATTCTTTGGTACCGGCCAGAACTACAGTCATCCCGCGTCGGCGACCAGCGACGCTATCTTCGCGTTGAACACCAGTGATGGCAGCGTGGCCTGGTTGCGCCAGTTCACGGCCAACGACGCTTACAATCTCGCCTGCAATGCCGGCGGCCCAAACTGTCCTGATCCGGTGGGTCCCGACATCGACTTCGGCGCCCCGCCCGTACTGGTCACCCTCCCTGGCAGTCGGGATCTGCTCATCGCTGGGCAAAAATCGGGTGATGTACATGCCATGGATCCACAAACAGGCGATGTCGTTTGGCAACGCAAGCTTGGCCGCGGGGGCGCGCTCGGCGGTATTCACTGGGGGATGGCCGCCCACAGCCAGAAGGGCATTCTGGTCGTGCCCATGAGCGATCTGTATGCCGGCGATCTCACGGGTGTTGGCGATGCGCGGCCGGGCGTTCACGCGCTGGACCTTGAGACAGGCAGGACCCTGTGGTCGCACCCAGCGAGCGCGCGTTGCCCGGATCGGGTGTGCTGGGGCGGCTTTTCGGCTGCCATATCGCTGAGTCCTGAGCTTGTCTTCGCCGGGACGCTGGATGGCATGCTTCACGTGCTTGATCTGCAGACGGGCGAGCTATTGTGGTCCCACGATAGCTGGCGTAATTTTGACGCCATCAATGGGGTTCCGACCTCGGGTGGTGCGTTCGATGCGCACGGCCCCCTCCTGGTTGACGACTTGCTGATCGTCTCCTCCGGGTACGGTAGTTTCTCGCAACGACCTGGCAATGCGTTGCTGGTTTTTCAGATCGGTGCCGGGGAGTCGGCCGATGAGTGATCGCACGCTGGCCGGCCGAGGACGTCGCCTGGCAGCGACAGTTATTGATCTGGTGCTTGTTGTCATAACGGGGTTCGCGTTGTTGCTTGTGACCGGCGCGCTGGAGGATGCCGAAGACTACGCGAGTAGTTACTTTTACCTGCGCATTCCTGCGCTGGGTGTCGCGGCCTGGCTGCTTTTGAATGGCGCGCCACTCTGGCGACGTGGACAGAGTATAGGCAAGCTCATACTTGGTATCCGCATCGTCCGGCTTGATGGCGATTTGCCTGGCCCCCTCGTGCATTTGGGTCGGGCCTTTTTCTTTCTGCTGTTGTACGCGAGCGCGACACCGCTCGGTGTCCTCGCGCTGATCGACCATGTTCTCATTCTCAGGGCTGATCGCCGCTGCCTGCATGATCTGCTCCTGCGCACTGAAGTCGTGCGTACAGATGCGGGCGAACAGGCGTCCGCTGAGGGCGGATAGCTCTGCCCAGGCCATTTCCAAAAGTGTATATTGAGTTCAATCCTGATCCGGAAGCAATCATGCTGAGAGAGTTGCTCGAAGTTGAGCCCGCGTTAGCCCGCGCGCTTGCCCATGCAGTGGCAAGCTGTGAGGTCCTGAGCGGAGACGACGCGCGCCACTTTGTCGAAAACGGTTTCGTCGTCATCAGGGATGCGTTTCCCCTGTCCATCGCCGAGCATGTGCGGACCGAGACGTGGCATGAACTGTCTGACCGGTTTGGCATAACTGAAGACGATCCCACTTCCTGGGACTCGAAGCGGGCGGGGCCGCAGGCCGTACCCGGACACATGCGTACGGCCGGGAGTGGTCATCGTTTCAATTTGCAGGCGACGGCGCCGCGCGCACTTGCGGCACAACTGGACGTCGTGGGCGGGGCCGAACGTCTTGCGGGCGGTGGCGAGAAGGTGGCGTGGGGCGACGCTGCAGCCGTTAATCTGGGAGGGGCGAGTGCGCATTTTGAGGTTCCGGACCCGCGCCTGAGTGGATGGCATAAGGACGGCTGGCACTTTCGGCACTTTCTGGGTTCCCCTGAGCAGGGCTTGCTCACGGTTCCGATCTTCTCCGAGATCCGCCCGGGAGGCGGTGGCACTGTCATTGCGACGGACTCAATTGCTCCGGTCGCGCGCCTGCTGGCGGCGCACCCGGAAGGGCTGCACCCGGACAGCGTGCAGGGTGCGGGTTACCTGATTCCCGGCCTGATAGATCGATGCAAAAACTTCGTAGAACTGACGGGTGACCCGGGCGACATGGTGCTTCTGCATCCCTACATGCTGCATCGCGCGAGTGCGAAGGTGTCGGGGCCGCCTCGTTTCATCGCGAATGCGGCGCTTGCCCTCAGAGAACCCATGCGCTTCGACAGGAACGAAGACGATCCCTATTCGTTGGTTGAAATCGCCGTCCTGCGTGCGCTTGGCAAGCCACGCTTGCCGTTCACCCAAACGCGCCCGGCACTGGCTTGCAAGCCAACGCCATTTCGGGAGAAAGCCGAATCGGCTGAGGCACGCCGTTGGTTGGAGCTTGAGATGCGGCAATTGGCCGAAGCTGGAGAGGTGACGCCGAACTGGGCGACGGACTATGGTTACATGACCAATGCGCTGGATAAATGACGGGCGCAGTTCTGGGGGGAATTCCCAGGGTGCTTCGAAAAGTAGACGAAAAGTAGAGGGAAACGAGAAGAAAACGAGAAGAAAACGAGCGGATAACGAGAAGACGGAAGCAGCACATCCCTTGAACACAAACGAGCACGAGCTAAACAAACGAGCGTAACAACTCAGGGCAGCATCATGGATTATGACATTGTGATACGCGGTGGATCACTGGTGGATGGGTCGGGAGCCGACGTGGTCGTTGGCGACGTTGCCATCAAAGACGGCATGATCGCGGCGGTTGGCGTTGTCGAGGGCAGTGGCGCCCGGGAGATTGATGCCGACGGCCATATTGTTACGCCTGGCTTCGTCGATATTCACACGCACCTCGATGCGCAGATGGGCTGGGACCCGGACATGACACCCGTCAGCTGGCACGGCGTGACTACCGCTCTCATTGGCAACTGCGGCATGACGTTCGCGCCGTGCAAACCTGAGGATCGCGAGCTGCTTGCGGGAATGATGGAGACGGTGGAGGACATTCCGAAGCAAGCGATTCTTGGTGGCCTCGCCTGGGATTGGGTCCACTATGGTGAGTATCTGAACTCCATTGAGCGGCTCGGTACGGCGGTCAATGTGGCGGGCATGGTCGGGCACGCGGCCGTTCGCTACTTTGTGATGGGTGATCGCTCGTTTGCCGACGACGCAACCGATGGCGAGATTCGCGAGATGGAGGCGGTGGTCGAGCGCTCGATGGCCGATGGCGCCTGGGGTTTTTCCACCAACCGTTTCGAACCACATCGGGCGCCGGACGGACGATCGATCCCGGGTACGTTCGCCAACATCGGGGAGCTCGAACGGATAAGCAAGGTGGTCGGTGCGCGCGACGGTCTCGTGCAAAGTGTTGGCGCAGAGTTTGATGTGATCAGGTCGATGGCGGATGCATCGAAAAACCGTTGCCTGTTCAGCTACGCGCTTGAGCTCTACGACGACGGCGCGCGGGTGCCGATGGGCGAGGTATCTCAACCCGCCGAGGGCTCCGGGCGAAGGGCCGCTGCATCGCTGGACGCGCTATGTGATGGCCGTGACATCACGGCAATTGCCCATGTTCGTGGCTCCGGCTTCATCTTGGGCCTGCAGTCGAATCTGCCGGTTCAGGGAGAAACCTGGATCGCGATATCAAAGCTGGACCTCGCAGGTAGATTGGCGGCGATCAACAATCCTGAGACTGCGGCCAGGCTGGTTGAAGAAGGCAAGGCCCAGCCGAGTGGAGTTCCAATCAATCGGGTCTTCTCGCTCGGTGCCGACGACGTGCCCGACTACACCAATGTGACCAGCTTGCACCAGGAAGCGGACGCTGCCGGTGAGCACTGGGTTGAGACGTTCCTGCGGGTCTCCCGTGAGACGAACGGTCTTGCGCTCTTCAACTATCGTATGTTCGCGGGCAGTCTGAAGGAGCAGGGCGAGTTGTTTCGCTCCGATAACCTTGTTCCGGGACTCGGCGACGCGGGTGCTCACGTCTCGCAGATTATGGATGCTGGCTGGTCCACCTTCATGCTGTCGTACTGGCATCGTGAGGCGGGTGTCTACAGCCTGCCCGAGGTCATTGAGCGGATGACGAACGGGCCTGCGCGGGTCGTCGGATTGAGTGATCGCGGGCTGTTACAGGAGGGCATGCGGGCCGACATCAATGTGATTGACCTGGACGAGGTTGCTGAACTGCAACCGGAACTGGTCCATGATTTTCCAGGCGGCGCGCCCCGGTACATTCAGCGCGCGAAGGGATTCAAGGCAACCATCGTTAACGGTGAGGTCAGCCTGCTCGACGGTGAACTGACAGGGACCCGCGCAGGGAAAGTGCTGCGCCACGTCGGGTGAGTGTTGGCGGATGCGGCGGGCTGGTGTCACGGGCCAGCGCGCGGCGCGCCTTGTATCGCGCTTCGTGCCCGGCCCCGCATAGGCCCAGCCTTACGCGGGGTCGTGGCAGGCAACGCACAGTTTGTTGCCCTCTGGGTCTCTGAAATACGCGCCAAAGTAGTGGTCGTGATATTGCGGGCGGAGTTCAGGCCGGCCTTCGTCGGTAGCGCCGGCGGCGGTTGCGGCATCGTAGACGCGCACGACGTGTGCGCGTGAGGATGCCGCAAATCCGACTATCTGCCCGTTGTCGGCATGGTGCGGCAGACCGTTTTCTGGCGTGCAAATGACGAAGTACGGACGCTCACCGCCAGCGCTGTGCCAACCGGTTCTCGGCAGCGCAGGGTTGTGACAACGCTCGTCAAGTTCAAGCGCCGCCATCAGTGCACGATAGAAGGGTAGCGCCCGGTCGAAATCGGTGACACCGATGAAAATGTGTGAAATCACGTTCGATCGCTCTGGCCGGGCCTAGGCGACTCCGGTCACGAGGAATTGTGGCAGCACGGCGAGCCAGGTCCCGTCATCCGTCGCACGATCGAGCGCGGCAAGAAAAGCGTCAATGACCGCGTCGTCAAGTTCGCCCGACGTGCGCGCGTAGGTCGCCATGTTGCGCAGCACCGGGCGCATTCCGCCCCGGGTGTCTGCGTTCGCGAGGATTTGTACGCGGACGTCCTGGAACCCGGCGGCGCGGAAGAGACCGTACAGCTTGCGACCAATCAGCGGCGTGCGAAAGGCGATGTTGGCAGCGGCCATGATGCGATCAAGTTCCGTGCCGAAAGGCTCGGCTAACAGTGCGCCCCAGTCGCTGTCGATCACGTGCCCGATTCCACCCGGGGCAAGGACCCGTTTGAACTCACCGATTGTAACCGCCGGGTCTGGCACGTACTCGAGGACGTTCTTGCAGATCACACGATCGACGGAGTGGTCTGCGATGTCAATTCGATCACCATCGGTTGCGACCGTGTGGAGTTGTTTCGCGACGCCGGCGGCGTCTCCGGCGGCCCGTGTCTTCTCGAGAAAATCGAGGTTTATGTCAACGGCATGTACGGTTCCGCTTGCGGTGACGCGTCGCGCTAGCTCAATCGAGAGCGCGCCCGGTCCGCAGCCGTAGTCCACGACGGAGAGACCAGGCGAGATATTCGCGGGAGCGATTAAAGACTCCATTTCGGCACGCCACTGGAACATCGCTTCGTAGCGTTGCATGCGCTCTGGTTCGATCGAGCGCCAGTGATCCTGATAGTAGCGGCTCGCGTCGTGGCTCTCGTGTTCGGTCATGTCAGTTCTCGTTTTGGATATCTGATCCGGCTGGGCCGACGTTTTGTGTGTGCCATTTTGATCGATGGGTCCGTGAGCGAACCTGCTACGATCAAATCTACATATTGAGGGACCCGGGTATGGGACGTTTTGAAGAAGATCGGTACGTCGCCGAGTATACGACGGCAATGCCGGTAGATGCTGTTCCGGAGCGTTTGTCGCTTGAGTCAGACGGTGAGCCTGCGTGGATTGTCGCGTAGCCCATGTTTCCGGGTTTCAAGAGCCGCGGCGTCGTGGAGCAGGTTTCTGACGGTGGACTCGAAGTGCGTGTCCGAAAGACCTCCGAACCGTGCAAGGACAGCCTGATCGTGGTCTCGCTAGTCGCGGTTGAGAACGTCACACGTATCCGTGTTGAGCAGGCAGAGGTGCCGGCGTGGGTGTTACAAGCGATTGATATTTTCGTTCTCGGAGGTGACCAGATATTCGCTGACTTCATGTTGTTCATTGAGCGGGGTGTCCAGCAGTGCCGACATTCGCTGCCGTGGGCCTTTCCAGGGCTGGTCGTAGCCGAGGTCGCAACCGAGCTTGAGGTGGTGGACGTCATGCCGGGTATGTGGGCGAGCCGGGTGGGGCTCAGTTCTGGTGATCTGCTGTTGACCGTAGGCGGCGCTCCCGTTTTCACGCAACATTGCCTGCAAGCTCTGATGTGGGTGCTGCCCGCCGGTGCCGAGACGGCGGCGACGTGGGTGCGTGATGACAAGTTGCTTGAGGGTGTGGCCGGTTTGTGAGTGCCGGGTTCATCAGGCGTGCTGGCGACAATGCGGTTTTAATGGCGCACTCGCTCGTGCGTGTCGGCGTGACCTCGCGCTGAGCTGCGTTCATCCGCATGCATGAGTCGCCAGAAGACAACGCGGCGTTGGATGACTTGCTTGCTTGGAGTCTGGCCGGTGTAGGCGAGTATCTTCGCGGCATGTTCACATCGGTGGTGCCAGCCGGACGAGTGACCGGGGCACTCGGCGGCATCCTTGAGATGCACCTTGCGACCGCGACATCGTCGGGCGCGCCATTTGTCGCACCCATCGGCTGCCTGTTCTATCGCGGTGCGATCTGGTTTGGCGTGCCGACGAGGGCGGTGCGCCAGGCGTTTCTGCGGCGTGACGCTGGCGTCAGCATTTCATACACCCGCGACTAGTCGTTCTGTGTGATCGCCCATGATGTGGCAGTTTTGATGGTCGAAGACGAGCCCGCGCTCAAGGCTTACGACGATTCCCTGATTGCGGAATACGTGAAAGTGTATGGCGAGCAGTGGTTAGAATGGCGTTGCAAGAACATCGCCGACGGCGCGTGGGGAGGCACCTACAGGGTCGATGTGCACCGGCTTTTCGTTAAATGCTAGCGGCTGCTGAAGGCGCCGTGTCAGAGGTGTCTTGGCGGCCGTTTGGCTGGGTTGTTTGCTGCGCTCGGTCTGCACCGGTTTCCACCACTTGGAGCAAAAGGGTACATTGGCGGTCTTGTTCATTCTCAGGAGAGACGCGTGACGCGCTCCACTCGCACGGCCCACCTCACTCGCTTTGTCCAGCTCGCTTGCCCGACGCCCAATCAACTGAGGGCTGGTTCGGCCTTGGTTGCGGTGTCATTGCTGGTCATGAGCCTCACCGCGCATGCTGAACCAAAACCGCTCGAGAACCCGATACCGAAGAAGATTGCTGTTGGTGACATCAAAGTCGCTACGGAGCGGTTTGTTCGTGTACCGCGGACGCGAGATACCCACGATCGGCCGATGTTGCTGAAAGATCTCAATGTCGAGTTGGGAACGAGCGCGGCGTATGCCCGCCTGCAGTACCTGCTGCCCATTCGTGACGGGACTGGCCGGCTGGTCATCAGCGACCTGCGCGGACTGCTGTACGTGGTGGATGCCTCCGGTAAGAACCTTGCAACCTATCTGGACCTGCGCAAGGCCACTGACAATTTCGCCGACGGGATCTTTCCCAACGAGGCAGGCTTGCTGGGTTTTGCGTTCCACCCGGAGTTCGGCCAGCAAGGAAAGCCCGGATACGGCAAGTTCTATACGGCCTACAGCGCAACGGTTGACAGCGGTAAGGCGGCCTATCTCGAAGGGCCAGCCCTCACCCAGAAGAGTGTGATCAAAGAGTGGACCGCCAATGATTCCCGCGCGAATGTTTTCGCGGGCGCGAGCCGGGAACTTTTCCGCGCCGGCCAGTTTTCTCCGAACCACAACATTGGCACGTTGGCGTTCAATCATGGGGTTGGGCCCGGCTCGCCGGATTACGGCATGTTGTATGTGTGCATGGGCGATGGCGGCGGCGCGTATGACACGTTTGATTACGGCCAGTCGCTGGCGGAACCGCTGGGTGCTCTGATGCGGATCGACCCGTTAGGGGGTGGGCGCAGAGGGCGTGCGTATGGCATCCCGGCGGACAACCCGTTTGTCGGCAGGTCCGGTGTCGCCGAGGAGATATGGGCGTACGGCTTGCGCCATCCGCAGCAATTCTCGTTCGATACCGATGGGCGTCTATTCATCAATGACATCGGGCAGAACCACGTAGAAGAGGTCAATATCGGCGTCGCTGGCGCCAACTACGGCTGGCGCGTCAGGGAAGGCACGTTTGCGACGGGCTACGACGCTGGTATCGGGATCTCGGCGTCGGTCTTCAAGAAGCCGCGGCCCGCGAGAAAGTACACCGGCCCCGTGGCCCAATACGATCATGACGAGGGCAACGCGATTGGTAGTGGTTTTGTCTATCGCGGCTCTGCGATTCCGTCTCTGCGGGGTAAGTACGTGGCAGCCGACATTGTCCTTGGCCGCCTCTTTTACTTCGATGTTGGCAGGCTTCGCCCCGGCAAGCCCGCGAAGCTGCGGGAATTGCAAATCGAAGTTGATGGTAAAACGCAGTCAATGCTGGACGCGGTCGGATATGAGAACAGCTATGCGCGTCATCTTAATCGGGCAGATCTCAGAATGGGCATTGACGATGCCGGTGAACTCTACCTTGTGACCAAGGGCGATGGCTGGGTGCGAAAGATCGTTCCTGCCCGCTAGGCTCGCGGCGCGGACAGCCGGTCAATCAAGCCGTGGCTGTCCATTCAGTCGACCAGGCGATCCGTCCAGCGATCCACTGGCAGGTCATCGTTATTGTGGCGCAGACAGAAGCCGTGGGCGCCGGCTTCGTAGATGTGTAACTCGGCTGGTAATCCGGCTTGCTTCCACAAACGATACAGGCCCTGTTGGCCTCTGCCATCGCGTCATCCGCGGCGCAAAGTGCAAAGAGGGGCGGTCCATCGCCTGGCACGTCAATGTCGTCCCAGCCGGCAGTATAGATTGCCGCGACGAAGTCCGGACGACAGGTCGGGTCGTGTTGTAGTGCAACATTCAGAGCAACGTGGCCACCCGCCGAGAAGCCCATCATGCCGATGCGGTCCGGGTCGATCTGCCAGCGGTCCGCTTGCTCGCGTACCAGGCGCACTGCCTGCTGCCCGTCCGCCAGAATGAGTGGGCGCAATGTAGCCATTTTGCCTTCCATGACGCTGCGGTCGTCATTGGTCTGCCTCTGCTCACTGCGATAGTCATCGCCCGTCTGGATCAGGCGATACTTCAGGATGAATGCGGTTACACCACGAGCGCAGAACCACTCCGCGAGGTCTGTTCTCTCGTGCTTGTAGGCAAGAAAATGCCACGCGCCGCCGGGACACAAGATGATGCTGGTGCCATTTGCCGTGCCAGGCTCCGGCACGTGGGCGGCTAATGTTGGATTGCGCACATTGGGCAGTACCTGCGTGTCTGACCTGTCAATGTGTGACCAGATTTCGTCATACACCCCAGTCCAGCGAACCGGGCGCGCCATCGGCAAATAGCGGGAACTCAAAGCCTGCGTCCTCTGCCACTGCATGCCCGCCATGTTGTAGATGATGCCCGAAACTGCCCAGCACGAGAACGGGCTCGATAAGAACCCCATGACGAAGCCGATCGTTCGACTGGCTGGATCCTTGACGTAGGAGACGAAGTAGATGGGACGGCCAATGACGAAGAACATACCGATCCGTGCCCCGATCTTGGGGCTGACGTTCATGGATAAAATCCACAGCGCAGGGACAAAGATGATCAGTTGCTCGACGGTGTTTTGTTGCACCCGGAACATGCGTTCCCACTCGGGGTGGCCACTCGTGGCTGGGGCAGCGACTCCGTATTTGCCGCGACCGAAACCGACGAGGAATGTGAAATAGATGTACTCCACGATCGCGATCGGGGTTATGAGTGCGGGCAGTTCCATTGTCATCTCCAAGTTTTGAAGCGGCCCTGTATCGTAAGGTTGCCCGGTGTGGCCAATATGATGACGGTGACGCTCGACGATGCGTGCGGAAGCGGCGTATGGTGGGTTTATCGACCGATTCGGAGTTTACCAATGACAACCAACGATGCCGGCTTCGATGAGTACTGCGCGGATGGACTGCGCAGGGCGGCGACTCTCGGCAACCGGGGACCGATGCGTTTTGACGAGCGCGGACGCCTCCGTCAGGACATTCTGGACGCATACCATCGCACCGGCTTTTATGTCTTCACCGATGTGTTGCGCTCAGACGAGATTGCTGAGTTGCAGGGCGAATTCGATGAGGTGCTCGCCAATGCGCCCGCGGCCAAGGACAGTGACATCGATTGCGACGGACGACCGGTCAAGTATCCTTACTACACCGTTTCCGAACGCATTGACGAAGACGCCGGGACCAAATCGACTGTCGTAGGCCTCATTTCTCATCCGCTCATGTTGATGGATTCTGCGCTGCGCACGTATGGGCATCCCGACATCCTGAGGATGGTTGCGAGTGTGAATGGGGATGACTTTGTGCCGTTTCACGAGAGTGTGTTCCACAAAAAGGCAGGTGAGGGACCGCCGACCCCGTGGCATCAGGATGGTCGTACGCATTGGACTGAAGATGGTGTCGCGCTGGAACAACCGGATGGCTCCGGCAAGACTCATGGTTTTAACCTGTCCGTGTCCTGGTCTAACTGCACGCCGGCCAACTGTCTGTGGGTGGTGCCCGGCAGCCATCGAACGTGGTGGCTTGCCAACGATGGTGCCTTTCCGTCGATCTCAGAACGCCTGCCTGAAGCCGTGCCAATGACCCTGGCGCCGGGCGACTGTGGCATGGTCAATCGATCATCGCTGCACGGGTCTTATCCGAATCGATCCGATGATCGACGCATTACGATGGTCATCGGCTTCCACAAGCGTGACTCCGCGATCGGTGCGTCGACGACGAACGTCCACGCGTTCCCGTGTCCGGGTCAAATCAAAGACGTCACTTATTCGAGCGAGTATGTTTTGCGGCGTGCACGAATGATTCCACTCGCGATCGATGCGCGTCGGCAGCGATACCCGGACGAGGCGCCTTATGAGTACACCGGCGAATTCCTGGGAGGCGGTTCCTGGGATGACCGCGCGCGGGCGGAAATTGCTCAGGAGGGGGACGAGTACTGGCAGCGGGATATCACACTATAGCGGGCGTGCTTAAGACGTGGCGCGAAACTGGTATGAGGATCTGGCGTTCACGCTGAGCCGTGAAGAGCTGGAATTTTCAAACGTTCGCTCCGCGAGCCATGAATAGCTGGAAATTTCACGTTCGATCCGCCACATCCTTCGGGCAAGTGTCCCGTCGAGTGTGACTGTCCTGTTGACTTTACATTCGACGATCTGTCCCATTGAACGATTTTGTCCAGTAAACCCGAGGAAGCCTGAGATGAGCGAACAACTGGAGGCGATGACAGCATCGTAGTGCGTGGGACCCACCCGCAAAGTATGACGACCTGTCGGTGCTGATGCTCAATTGCACATTGAGCCGGTCACGGATCATGTCGCACACGGAGGGACTGATGCGGGTAGCCGAGCGTATCTATCAGGCGAACGGGGTTACAACCGAGATTGTGCGGCCCGTTGACTTCGAGGTCGCGGCGGGCCTTTTCATGGATCTCGCCAGCACACCCGGGTGGGATCGTCATGACTGGCCACAAATCCAGGCGAAGGTCGACGCTGTGGACATTCTGATCATTGGTCCACTGCGGCACGTGAGCCAGGGGCGGAGGTGTGGTTGCCATGGCGCTTGATGAAGACGATCTGGCCCGAACGCGACTGGCATTGCACGCAGCCTGCCAATGGCCTTCGATGGCCGCGCGGGCGAACCTCGCCGCGGTCACCGATGACAGCCACTCCAACCTCGGCTGGAGCGAGGGCCATCGCGCACTTGTCAGCCGATCGCTGACCGTTGCCGGCGCGGGTGGCGGGGAGGCGGCAGTCGCCGTGGCATTTGCGGGCCCATCTATCGAGTGGTACCTGGACGGTCGTGTGGTGGATGAATTATCGCTCAACGTCACGTCCGATGCCGAGATCAAAGTCTGGTTGGATGGATGCCTCACCGCGCACGGACTGCTGCCTACTGGCAACGCGGTCATTCCCTATCAACTTGACGTGCCGCTCGCGGCTGGCGAACTTGGCTTAACCGAATCAGTGGCCGCGATTGCTGAGTGGTTCGGACAAGGTCATGCAGCGCTGACCGGGTTGATACGGGAGCATCTCATCTCTCTGATGGCGCCAGAACCCCGGGTGTGGCCCCATCACTTTGATCTCGGTATCCTGTTTGCGCTGGAAGAGGGTGATCCTGAAACGGTGCGATCCGTGGGGGTTGGTTTTTCACCCGGCGATGACAGTTCGGGTGACCCGTACCTCTACTGCTCACCCTGGCCTGTCCCCGATGCTGCCTTACTGCCCGAGGCTGGCGCGCCGCTGCGATGGCACACAGAGGGTTTCGTCTCTGTGGTTGGCAACCGAACAGACGTCACCGACAGCGACCTCGCGCGCTGCTGGACCGCGCGATGACACTCGCGCTAGCCGCGATGAAGGCCGCATAGCTGCCGGTTTCGGCTCGCTGCAAAATCCACTCCAAAGAATTGTCAGGACGGCAATTGTTTGGGACAAAAACCGGTTAGAGTGCGTTTTCGCCGGCCCCTGAATCGGCTAGCAGTCCAGCCAGACGTGACGCGACTGCTCCCGGTGAGCCCGTGCCGCGTGCCATCAGATTGTAGAAAACCGGTACAACGAACAACGTCAGTACCGTGGCGAGCGCGACGCCGGCGAAGATCACGACGCCCAGGGTAACGCGGGACTCTGACCCGGCTCCTGTCGCCATGATCAGCGGTAATGAGCCCATGATCGTTGAGAGGGCCGTCATTAATACGGGCCGCAGTCGGATGAGGGCAGCTTCCATCAGCGCCTCGCTGAAAGCGAGTCCCTGGTCACGTAACTGGTTGGCGAACTCAACGATCAGGATGCCATTTTTCGTGGAGATCCCGACCAGGATAATCAAGCCGATATCACTGTAGATGTTGAGTGAGTCGCCGGTTATATAGAGCGCGAGTAGTGCGCCGAATGTTGCGAGCGGCACTGTCAGCATGATCACAAGCGGGTGGATGAAGCTCTCAAACTGGGCAGCGAGTACAAGAAACACAACCAGCAGCGCAAGCATGAATGCAAACAACAAGCCGCCTTCTGATTCCTTCATTTCCCGCGACTCACCCTTGTAGTCGGTCTGTGCGTTGATCGGCAGTTCGCTTTGGACGATGTCCTCCAGGAAGTTCAGGGCCTCATCGAGCGTGTACCCCGGCGCAAGGTTTGCGGAAATCGTAATTGCGCGCAGCCGGTTGTAGCGATTGAGTTGCCCGGCATCGGCGAGATTGCGGACAGACGTGAGATTATCAAGGGGTATCAACCTGCCGGAGGTTGCCGACTTCACGTAGATGTTGGTCAGATCGGTCGCGGTCGCGCGTTGATCGGGACGTGCCTGAAGAATGACATCGTATTCTTCACCGGCGTCGATGTAGGTTGTGACCCGTCGTTCACTCATCATCGTTTGCAAGGTGCGGCCGATGGACTCGATTGAGACCCCAAGGTCCGCCGCGCGAGCCTTGTCGACGTCGATCAACAGTTGCGGTTTCGTCTCCTTGTAGTCGGTTTGAATCCGTGTGAGTCCTGGGTTCTGCGCGGCTTTGGCGAGGATAAGGTCACGCCATTCGGCAAGTTCTTCGTAGGTGCTGCCACCGAGCACGAACTGCACGGGCTGGCCGCCTCCGCGACGTTGCAGACCTGAGCGCATGAAGGGGAAGCCGCGGATGCCGGGGATGTCACCCAGGCTTTGCATCATGACGCCCATCGCGGCACCGGTTGGCATCTTGCGGTCTTCCCACGACGGCATGATCGTTAGTACAACTGAGCTGTTGACGGACTCGGCCGCACCCCAGCCTGGCAGGAACACCAGCAGGCGCTCGACATTGCCCGATTGCACGAGTGGCATCATGTGCTCTTCGAGTTGCCGCATCTGGTTTTTCATAAAGTCGTAGCTCGCACCTTCCGGGCCACTGATCATGGTCATGAACATGCCCTGGTCTTCCGGTGGCGCGAAGGCCTTCGGCACTTCGTTGACAAGCCACCAGGTGCCAGCGGACAGAAGGATGACGATGCTCCCCATCCAGGCGGGACGTGGCAGCAGATATTCAAGCGAGTCCTTGTAACCCGCCTGCAACCAGTGGAAAAAGGTGTCGGTCTTGCGCGTGAGCCAGCTCTCGTGGGCACTCGCCGTTAGTATCTTTGAACACATCATCGTCGTTAACGTTAGCGCGAGCACACTTGAGAATATAACTGCGGTGCCAATCGTGACTGCGAGTTCGGCAAATATCACACCGATATTTCCGTCCAGGAACGCAATCGGTACGAAGACGGCGATGAGCACCGCGGTCGTCGCGATGACCGCAAATGCGACCTGCCTGGAGCCATTAAACGCGGCAAGGAGCGGCGGTTCGCCCGCTTCGATGCGTCGCTGGATATTCTCGAGCACAACGATCGAATCATCCACAACGAGGCCGATAGCAAGGACCAGGCCAAGGAGCGTGATCAGGTTGACCGAGTAGCCGAACGCGAGAATGCCGATGAAGGATGCGGTGAGGCAGACCGGAATGGTTACCGCTGGAATCAGCATGGCCCGGACCGTCCCCAGGAACATATAGATGACGAGGCTGACGAGGATGAGTGTCAAGCCAAGGGTTTTGTAGACCGAATTGATCGCGCTTTCGATATAGACCGAATTGTCAGAGCTGGAGAAAATCGCCATGCCGGGCGGCAGCCCTTCGTTGATGGCGAGTGCCTTTTTGTTCGTGGCGCGCAGCACCTCCAGCGTGTTGGCGGTCGATTGCTTGACGACGCCAAGCCCGATGTTGGAAACGGCATTGCCGCGGAATGCTGCCCGCACGGTGGAAGGCCCAATCTCAACTTCTGCGACTTCACCGAGGCGAACCAGGTGACCGCCTGCGCCGCGCGATATGACCAGTTTGCGAAAGTCATCCGCGGTCTCGTACGCACGATTCACACGCACGGTAAACTCGCGCTGCACCGAGTCGATGCGGCCCGCGGGCAGTTCGACATTCTGCCGGCGCAGGGCCGCCTCGACGTCGTTGACGGTCAGTCCCCGCGCTGCGAGTGATGTGCGGTCCAGCCAGACTCGCATCGAGTAGCGTCCGGCGCCGCTCACAAAGATGCTGGCGACCCCGTCGATGACGGTGAACTGATCGACGAGGTAGCGTTCGGCGTAGTCTGTAATCGCCATGTCATCCATGCTGTCGGATGTGAGCGAGAACCATTGAATGGGCTGCGAATTACTGTCTGACTTGGCGATCTGGGGCGGGTCTGCTTCCTGCGGCAAGCGCCTGATCACCCGAGCGACCTTGTCGCGAACATCATTGGCGGCCTGATCGATATTTCGATCAATGCTGAACTCCACAGAGATCGAAGAACGGCCGTCAGCGCTGCTTGAACTGATTGACTCGACACCCTCGATGCCGCTGATCTGGTCTTCGATGACCTGGGTGACTTTCGTTTCCATCACCTGCGCGGATGCGCCGCGGTACGTCGTTGATACGCCGACGATGGGCGACGTGACATCGGGATACTCACGCAGTGGCAGGTCGCGGAACGACAACACGCCGAAAGCGAGGATGAGCAAACTGAGCACTGTCGCGAAAACCGGGCGTTTTACTGAAAGGTCCGAGATCACCACGATGACATCTCCTTCTCTTGTTTGAGTGTTCGAGTGTTCGAATATTTATGGGCGCTTGCTGGTTACAGACGCTTGCTGGCACCTGTTGACCGGGGCTAGTTAACCGGCGCTTTTTCTACTGGACGACTCACACTTTCCGGCGTTGCTGTTCCTTGCGGGTTAGCCCGGACGTCGCCCGCCGCCGCGACTGCCAGAGGCGCTGTCTTCGCCCTTGCGCTTGACCTTGCCACCGGGTCGCACCTTGATGACGCCCTCTGTAATGACTTCCTGTCCGGCCTCAAGACCGGAGATGACCTCGACGAATCCGGGCCGCCGCCGCCCGGTCTGAACTTCGAGTCGTTGTGCGGTCCCTTGCGGCGAGATGGTGTACACGTACTGCTTGCTTTGCATTGGCACGATGGCTTCTTCCGGAACGACGAGTGCCGTCACGGTGTCGCGTGTCAGCCGAACCTTCAGCAGCATGCCGGAGCGCAGCACGTGGTCCTTGTTGTCGATGATTGCGCGAACGCCGATCGCCCGCGTGACGGGGTCAACCCGTGAATTGATCGTGCTCACCGTGCCCGAGAAGGTGCGATCCGGATAGGCGATGCTGACTGCAGTCACGGCCTGACCAGGTTTGGTGACACCGAGGTAGGCCTCCGGGATGGTGAAATCGAGCTTGATTTTGTTGATGTCATCGAGCGTGGTCACGATGCGATTCTGGGTCAGGAGGGTTCCCGGTGACACATTGCGGTAGCCGAGCACCCCGCTGAACGGCGCGCGGATCAGGCGATCATCGAGCCGTGCGACGATGCCCTCGTACCGTGCCTGCGCGGTCTCCGTGCGCGCCCGTTCCTCATCGAGTTGAGTGAGTGCGGCGAGGTTGCGGGCATTCAGATCCTTGACCCGGACCATTTGCCGGGACGCCTCGTTCAGTGTCGCCTGTGCTTCTGCCAGCATCGCGGTTTGTTCAGAATTGGTCAGTTCAACAATGATATCGCCTGCCTCGACGAAGTCGCCGTCATCGAAGTTGACCTTGCTGACGGTGTCGGTGACCTTGGAGGTCAGGTCAACTGATTCGCTCGCAAGCGCTGTGCCGATCGCTTCGATCGAGTCCACCAACTCCATGACCCGCACTCTGTCGGTGATGACGCTCGGTGCGGAGCCAAAGCCGCGGCCCGCGCTCTGGGATTGGCGGTCGAGATAGGTCTTGCCGGTGACGCCAGCGATGCCGATCGCAGCAATGATGAAAACCAGCAGAACCGAGTGTTGCTTGATGAAGCCCAAATCAACTCCTCCGGAAATCGGCTCTGCCGGACCCCCGGGAGCAGGGGCAGGACGCGCCGATGGAACGCAATCGATTATAGGCCCGGTTGGCTTGCGATTGGAAAATCCCTTTCGGACGCGGCCGCCCCAGACGAGACCGGTCCGTTGTGACGTGTTTCACCGACGCACGAGCGTACGATCTGGGCCGTGCTGTGTGATCAGGTCAGGTACGGCAGGCAACCCGTTTCTTCGAGAAGATCAAAGAGATGTGTCTCGGTTCTGTCGGCAAGTCGTTTCTTCAGCCGGTCCAGGCATTTCACCTGGTATTTGAACGGTGCCTGCGCGTACGGCATGCCATTGATCGTGGTCTCGACCTGCGTACTGCTCGCATAGGCCTGAGCATTGGCGGCAGTAAACGACAGGTAGTAGCGCGGGGTGAACGCCAGGA
>Ga0114999_10003476_pt1 | contig 19705 bp, 17 predicted proteins | sample ArcticOcean_MG_C_3_FD_89820 | JGI IMG/M metagenome (GOLD analysis project Ga0114999, IMG submission 89820) | Marine microbial communities from western Arctic Ocean - ArcticOcean_MG_CB8_126 | ecosystem: Environmental > Aquatic > Marine > Oceanic | place: Arctic Ocean: Canada Basin | collected...
CTAGTTAACCAATCAGCAATCCAAGGTGCAAAAGCAGCCCAACTGAACCCATCAGGGTTCATTCGGTAGAAGATATAAACTACAGCAACAAACAGTAACATCATTACCAAAATAATCGCAGAAAACAGGACTGTGAGTCCATCAGCATCTTCTAGGGGCTCTGCTGCTCCACCCATCGAACTCATTGTGAAGGTTGATTGAGCCCAGTGGTCAGCATCGGTGGCCTGATTATCTCCGTTAACTGAATTGACAGTCAAGGTAAAACTTGATGTTCCACTCGCAGGAGAAGTCCATTCAACTGCCCAAGATGTTTGGTCATTACCACTTTCACTGTGGGTCAACTGTCCCGCCATTAATTGAGTTGAATCATCAGTTGATGTAAGGGTCCCTTTCGCTGCAACTAGATTGAATCCACCAGTGTTGAGTCTATCAACAACTTCTGTATCAGCAGGTCCACCGGTAAAACCGACTAGGAGTGAGTACGTTTCACCGGCATTGTATGTTTCTGGTAGTGCACTACCGTTTGCGAGTGTCATGAATGGTGACACATCACTACTAGGGCTTCCAGTGTGACAAGAACATCCCGATTCAACATTAGATATACCAGTTGGTCTTGCTTGCAGGCTAGGAGCCAACAACATTGCAACCATTACTATTGAGAAGATAGCGATAAATTTCTTATTTACTTGCATCATAATCACCTCACTCGTGGACCACAAGAATTGCAGTCATGTATGCGTGGTCATCTCCACAAAATTCGGCACAATCAATGAAGAATTTACCAGTCAAATCTATTGGTAGCCAAACTGCAGTCTGAAGTCCTGGTATGGCATCTTCCTTCGCACCCCATTGAACGAAGAAAGGGGAATGGGTAACATCTGAAGAAGTGAGATCAATTCGATACATGGTATTATTCTTCAGAATTAGAGTGGTTAAACCAGTATTGGTATCAACTCCAACATCGCAAAGGTCTGTGCTTAATTCACGGCAATCAAATTCCCAGTACCATTGATGGCCAGTAACTCCAACTTCAAAGTAATCCACCCCTTCGACTCCGACTACACTGGGGTCTTCCCAAACATCGGATGCAGGTCCAACGATAAGTATCGTGAGGTAAATAATAAGGATTGATGGAGCAATAATCCATGCGGCTTCCAATTTCCCATTGTGATAATGTAGTGGGAATTCTCCGACTTTGAGATTATCTCGATTTGGTAATTTTTCTCCTTCCTTTGAACGGTAGAAGAATGAATGGTGTAATTGCCATCCAAATACAATGATTCCTACAAAGACAGACCAGTTCCAAAATATCTCAAACAACTCATTGTATGAAGCACCACCTACTGCCATAGAAAACTCTCTTGGTTCGCCCGTAAAGCGGTCCGTAGTTAAGCATTGGCAACACCTCACATATACTGTTAACAAGTTTGAGTCATATTTTCAACTTCACATAGACGGCGCAGTGCCCCGTTGACATGTGCGCTAGTTGACAAGCAAGGCTCTTTTCAGAGTATTTGATGCATACTTTTCTCACAAGATACGGTTTCGCAAAGGTTGAATTGGTAGGGCTGTATGGCTTCGGCTATGAGTGTGCGGGCGTTGGTGGTTGAGGACAACCAAGTTAACGTGCGTTTACTGCTTGCTTTGCTCAAAGGAAAGGACATTACAGAGATTGAAATTGCAGAAGATGCCAATCAAGCATTTACTGCTCTCCAGACCGGTGCCTTTGACTTGATATTCATGGATGTTCAGTTACCGTGGACAGATGGCTTACAGTTGACAAAAGCAATTCGTGACCACCCACTCGTACGAAAAAGTAGGATTATTGCGGTGACAGCATTCTCAACTCCAGAAGACCGCCGTAAGGCAGAAGAAGCTGGGTGTGATGCATTTGTTCCAAAACCGGTTCGCCGTGCAGAGTTATACCGGGTGATTGATGAGCAGTTAGCAGAGCTTGGCAACTGAACCTTTTCATTCAGATACCCTTTTTTGTGGATAGTTAACCGCTTTATTTTCATGCTTAACCGCAATTCGAGGTTCACGGAGTGACAGCCATGACTGACATTAATGATGTTGTTACCCAGTCATCATCTGGGGATATTTCAATTTCCGTTGAACTCCAACCTTCATCTTCAACTATGGGGATTTCAGGAATCAATGAGTGGCGTCATCGATTGCAAGTAAAAGTCACTTCACCAGCCTTGAAGGGGGCAGCAAACCAAGACCTCATCAATTTGATGTCAGATTTTTTTGGTTTACCCAATTCATCGGTGAAACTAGATTCTGGAGCTAAAGATAGGCGCAAGCGGATATTACTTTCAGACATTTCGTTAAAACTAGTGATAGAGAAACTTGAACAGTATTTGGCGAATCAATATGGCAGCGGGGGGGAATGAATGAGTCGTAAGAGCAACAATGGCGGTCCAACTCAAGATGTGAGGTTTGAGAGCGCTGGCCGTGCATTGGCATTAGCCCGTGAAAGAAACCGAGATATTGAGCAAGGAGGGTCCTCTTGCCCAGTGTTAATTGAAGGGATTAAAGATGTTAAGGCGTTAAGAAAATTAGGATTTACAGGTGTCATAGAACAACTGAATAGAGGTTGGGGCCGCAGTCGTTTAGTGGCATATTTATTTGAAAAATATGGCTGTAACAATCCAAATGATGGTGGCCCAGCAATCATCTTATTGATGGATTGGGATCGTACTGGTGGCCGTATTCAAAATGATATGAGCCTGCGTCTTATGGCGATGGATGTTTCTTTAGATGAAGATACACGAATGGAGTTAGTAAGGGCCATGAAACCAGAAGGGAAAACCGTCGAGTCATTAGCCCCCTTTGCTAGAGATTTACGCGAAAAAATGAGTTATCATGACCCTTATAGTTCAGATGGTGAGGAGTAATCCTCTAGTTGAATAATAATTCGTGCACTGAGTTCTGCTTGCACTCCCTCTCGAATCTTCTCAAGATGAAGAATTCGTTCATCAAGTTCTTTGGTTAGTCTTGTAATCAACCCGTCTTTCATCCGTCTCCAACGGTCGTCTACATCTGCACCACCCTGTTGCTGGCGATAGACTGCAGCACGAATCTGTTCTCGTTCCCGCTCTATTCTTTCCATCCATGAACGCTGGACATTATGGCGCAACTCATCCAATAGAGGGGCAAGCCTCGCTCTTTCATCTTCTAAGAGCCAACCATGAATTCTATCTAGGGAATTTTCAATAATTTCTTCATCGCTGTCATCAAACATTACTCGCTCAACTTCATCAAATGATTTCCAAGGGTAGAGTGGTTGGTTAGGTATTGGCATTCCATGTTTGTCAAGTACGAGCCATCTCCGAACAGCGTGATTTGATAGTCCAGCAACAATCCAATCAAGGCAGATTAGCATACTTGCCTCCTCGTCCCAATGTTGTGGCCTTATCGCTTTGAGTTGAGTAACGGGGGCGATTCCGGCAACTTTCCATCCGCTGATGGTGGCATCTGGGTTTGGTTCTCCACCAATTGGTTCACGTAGCCATTGGATAATTGGATGCCATGGGGCGAGTTGGACAAGGTCAGTCCTGTCCTTTGCCTCATCTCTATCAATAGCAACTCCAATGATGTGTGGTCCTGCAGACCCTGCTAACATTTCAATGTGTTTTTGCCAACCACTAGTTAACCAATCAGAATAAGATTTGTCAGTGCATCTTCGGGCTAATTCATCAACACTATGTTGACTTAATTTCAAGTGCCAATAACCATCATCTTTGTACACGCTTGAACTTCGGTCTCGTTGCTTTAATCTTGCTTTTACCCAGGCAATTAATTGAGCCGGCTCAATACCAAGTTCCATATTGATTGCATCTTCTCTTAACTGGCGAATACCCGGGTCATTACCAAGCCATTCACGCTCTTCAGTTGCTCGCTCTGTGAGCCACCGCTCACGTTTTTCGAGTAACGTGTCAATACCGCCATCAACATTGGCAACTTCATCAGCATTGACAAGACTGTATCCGCTTTGACCCAAACGTTTGGCACGAGGGTTGTTTAGTTCTGTTTGGGCAACGAGTCGCATGGCTTTGCCAAGTAGCGGGTCAAGCATTCCAATTGAATCTTCAAACAATCTAATTCTATGGAATAAACGCCCTAAAATTGCAGCATCTATTGTGCCTTCAACTGCTAAGTTGAGGATAGTAATTACATCTGCTTCTTGACCGAATCTATCAAGCCGGCCAATACGCTGTTCGATTCTCATTGGATTCCATGGTAAATCATAGTTGACAAGTCGGTGACAATGTTGTTGATCTAATCCTTCACTTCCCACTTCGCTTGAGAGGAGTACATTGATTTCTCCATTAGCAAATTGATTGCGTAGAACCTCTCTCTCAAGCATTGGAGTTTGTCCACTCAGAACCCTACAATTAACTCCCTCTTCGGTTAATCGTCGGTGTAAATAGGCAAGTGTTCCACGGAAATGACTGAACAGAAGTATGCCTCCAACACGATCCTCGTCAAGGGAATTTAGCATCCATAGTTTCATCGCTTCGAACTTTGAGTCTTCATCTCCTAGTTCTTCGGCAGCATCAATTAATTCATCAAGGTCACCAAAGCGACTCAGAATTCGGTGTTCTGCTTCTCGGATTGTCCCATCATCTGCTTCATCCTGACCTTCGGTTCCGAAGTCAAAGGCGGCTCTCGCCGTTTGCCGTAATTGAGTTTGTACATGGATAGCGAATGCTTGAAGACAACTACTTGCCATTCTTTCAGGGACGACTAGTGCCCAATCAAACCTATCTGAATCGGGGTTTCTCAATTGCATTAATCTCCATGTCCATCGTCTGGCTGCTTCATACAGTCTCCATTCAGCAGCACTCAAATTAACATCCAATGTGATAGCTTCACGGGTTGCAAGGTGGAGGTCTAAATCTCGGCGTCTTGTTCTAACAATTAATTCGTTGAGTGGTCTGAGTTGGCGAATTAAATCAGCAACTTCCAAGCGATTGCTTTGTAGAGATTCATCTATCCAACCAAGAGGGTCTGAGCAGATTTCAATGGCTTGATTCAGGCGTGGGTCATTTGTGAATCCAGGTGTCATATTCAGTATTTGCAGTGCACCCAATGCCCCCTCAAGGTCTGGTTTAGTTTTCGCTGTTGCATCAAGTGCAGTATTCAGCATCTGCATAGGCCTCATGGTTGCTTGGAACGAATTAAAATCAGGCCATCTGTCTGGTGCTAGAAGTGAAAGTTGTACCCACAACTCTTCGTTTGAGAGATTGACTGGGGTGGCCGTTAGAAACAGTGTTTGCCGACTATGTAGTGAAAGAAGTTGGATTGCGTCGTGTAATCTACTACGGGGGTTTCTACAATGGTGTGATTCATCAACAATTGTCAGAAGAAGATCAGGTATCCCCTCCTCCATCAATTCCCTCAACAATTTTGATTGTCTGAAAATACCGTGGCTAGTGACTATAACGAGTGATTCCCCATCACGAATTCTATCCAAAGCCTGGCGTAGTTTCTGACCAGTATTCGCTTCAAACCCATCAAGGTCACAACGGTGAAACATTTCTTGTAACCATTTCAGTCTCAATCCGCCGGGGCAGATTATGAGAATGCCGCCAGTTTCACCCATCGCATGAAGGCGGCGCAAAACATGCAATGCTGAAATCGTCTTGCCCAATCCAACTTCATCAGCAATTAGCAATCCATCCCAATTACTAGATGCCAGTCTTGCTGCTGGAAGATGCTGATGCGGTTGGTCCATCCAGCGGCCGAATTTTAGCAATGGACACAAATCAGATGGTGGAAATCTAATATCTAAATCGCAGCGAATTAGATTCCATTCAGCGGCATCCAATTTTACGCCGCTGGCGCCTTCATTCCTGCTACCTAAATCGCTCAACAGTGCCCTACCGCCAAGCGACCGTTCTTGAAGATGCGCGAATTAACACCTTGAAATAGCCAAAAAAGCACATCCCCTCAAACCGGCACATCAGTAATAATTACTACGAAATTAATCAATAGCCAACCCATTTGGCTACCTTACTTTGGTAATTTTACACCTTGTTCTTTTACAGTGTTTAGTACCACCATTGTAGTCGACCGTTCAACCCCTTCTGTAGATAGAACGGTTTTGGTGAAGTCATCCAAATCATCCCTATCACTCACTCGTGCAAACACCAAACTATCCATCTCGCCTGTCACATCATACACTGCAAAAACTCGAGGGTCGTCTGCAATCAAGCGCTGTACAGGTAGTAATTCTCCTTTGACAATTCGTAATCCAACAACAACACTCATTTCCCAGCCAACTTTGTCAGCATCAAGAGTGACAGTATAGCCAGTGATTACCCCATTATCTTCTAATTTCCCAAGTCGATTTGACACAGTTCCTAGGGCGACTCCAACTATATCGGCGAGTGCTCTCATAGAGAGTCTGCCATCTTCTTGAAGTGCTTCAATCAATTGTTTGTCAGTTTCATCTAACTCCATTTTTCCACATCCGGAGTGTTCTCGCCTAGCAGGAGGTTTTTGAACGTTGTCGACAATTAACTCCTTTTTTTTGGTCAGATGTCCATCTTGGTCCGAGAAAAACCAAGATTACCACAATAGGGGGTGTTGTCAAGTTCGTTCATTCATTTTTATGAACTGGTAATTTGAGGTCAAGAACCCACCCACCTAGTTCATCAACTTCAACTTCCCAATGAGTTTCAGCCTCATTGTTTTCTTCGGTGCTTCTCAATTTTACCGAAAAATCGCGACTTGTCCCGGCTGGAACTAATTGCTGCTTTGGTACTCTAGACATCTTCCAAGGTAATGTTGCGGACGCGCCTTTAATTGTCAAGTCATACTTACCTGCAGTTACTCTTACTTCAGCAATCCATTCCTTCTTGATGTAACGCAGTGTTCCTGTTAGAAGTGGAAGCCCAACTTCTCTTTGGTAATCTTGACGTACAATAATAACAAGTCCCGCAACGATTGCAATTACCAAGAGAATGACTGGAAACATTCCAGCAATATTTGGCATTCTATCAAGGGTTTGAACCTGAGTATGGTCGATTCCAGAAACGGTTGCATTGAGGTCATCAACTAACATCACAGTTACTTCTAATCTCCACAGATCATTGATAGTAAATGGGATTTCATCTTCCGTTAAGCGTTCCGAATCAATTACCTGAGTCCAATTCGTGGTATTTCCTGCTTGGTGGTAAAATGAAGATGACCAGCCATAGTGGAGTACCACATCATCAGCAATTTCATTTCCTACGGGTGTGTGGTCAACAGTAACATACCAGCGCAAATTTAGTGATTCCTCCAAATCCTCTAATGGTTCAATTTCAACCTCCAACAAAAGTCCAGCAGATTGAGTAATATCAGTGGTAGTTGTTTCTCCATCCTGTTCAGTGGCAACAATATCAACAGTAAGTGTCAGTTTTGCCAATGATGAAATCGCGGTAGCATTCTCAAGTGACTCTCCATTTTGCCATTGTGAGCAAGCATCTGCACCGAGTTTTTCTGCTCGTTGCTGTCCTGCTAAACTACTCCCCTCGCCGTGAATCCAGTTTAGTGATACATCACTATCTAGTCGTTTAACGGAGTCAAAATTCCCATCACAATTGTTTCCATCAATAAAGGATTCAAAGACTGAAATTTCAGATTCAACATCTTCTCCGCTAACGTGGTCTAAGTACTCGGGGAATACAATAAAAGTGAGATTAACCAATATAGAAGCGGCAATAATAACTACTGAAAATCGATTCACTGCACCACCTCAAGTCCCAGGGCATAGGTTAGAAGAGTGCGCTCGCAATCTGGTAGCATTAGAGTCAGTTTCCCTCCCAACCATGCAGGCAGCCACCATATCACTCCTTGATGATTGAACCGCAGGACTACACCTCCAGAGGATTCGTCTCTAATGGTGGATATTACCCCAGCAGCATCTTCCTTATCAGGTCCGCCTTTTAGCAAAATTTCCTTTAGGAGCTCGGCTTCTATTTCGTGTACACGACGTGACAATTTTACTGCTGTAATGTGCATTCCTTTGGAAGTTGGTCTTTGCAAAATTCCTTTTCGCATTTCCCAAGTTGGTAGTCCCGCTTGTATTACTTGGAATGGATGCCAATGGCAGCCAGGGAGCCTGCCACCGCGCCTGAGCATTCTTTCACCTGCCCAAAACCAATCGTGAATCTCATTACTAATTGTGTATATTTTACTCCCCCGAGTAAACATTTTTTCATAGTTAGCCCCCCACTCTTCAGAAATGGTTTCTAGTAAATCTGGGGTGGCGGGTAGTTCATGGTTTTTTGTTGGTGGGGGCGGTTGGCTAACTGGCCTTTCTGCCATTTCACTAGATGGCATTAATGCCGAAGCAACATCGTCGTTACCAATGTGCTTGAAAGCGGCTACAAAGAATCCCCCTGAATCATTTTCATCACTCCAAATTCTCCGACAAAGAGGTAAGGCGGTAGTGATTTCAGTTTCCTCAGGTGGCAATAATTCCTTTCCATCTCTATCACTAAACGTCCCTTCTTCACCACTTTTACGAATGAGTTGTGGCCAAGTGGCCATGCCCTCTCGGCTAACTAGTCCAGGACATTTTTCATCAATTTCAGTATCAACCAATGTTAGGAATTCACAAGTTCGCAGAATCTCAGCAACCACCGCTTCATTTTCAATTGGGTCCATTGAACAAGTAGAGTAGACCATCCTACCGCCTGGCGCAAGTAGCATTGCGCCTTTCCGGACTAACGCGACTTGCAACGGATTCAATTTGCGGCCAGCTCGCTCAGTCCATTTTTCCCACAGTTCAGGATTCTTTCGGGTAGTCCCGCTACCAGAACAGGGTGCATCAACCAATATCCTATCATAACCAGGATTTGGACACCTAGGAAGATGTCGGCCATCATGGCGAATAATTATCATAGAAGTAAGCCCCACTCGCTTAGAATTTGATACCAACAAATTAGCTCGTCCAGGATTTGATTCGTTAGCAACAATAACCCCATCATCATCAATTGCTTCACACAATTGAGTTGACTTGCTTCCCGGTGCTGCACACATATCCAATACATGCTGGCCAGCCTTACAATCAAGCAGTTTCACTGGAATCATACTTACAGCTTCTTGACGAGTTATTCGACCGGAATCATGTAGGGCTCGAAGCAGTATTTTCGCATCATTCGAAGGCCATTTCCCTCTTAGCCATGGCATAACCCAACCTTGTCCTCCACCACCTTCTGGTAACCAATCAATAGGTTTGCCACCCAGTGAAAGGAGAGTTTCCCTCACCCATTCTTGGTTTTCCCGCAAGGGGTTTAGACGCAGCGTTTCACTAAGTCTTGACTCAGCAGTCTCAATCCACGAATCAGAATCATCGCGCCATGTTTGCACAGCCTCCCATAGGTCGCTTTTTGATGGATCTCCAAAGCCGAGTTTGCCCATTCACACCACCCCCCTAACCGATTGCACATACCTTCGTGCCGGCCCCCCTCCCTCAAGGGTTGTGGATGCGCTAACCCAATGAGCCATGTCCTGTGTCGGGTGTTACATGGCGGTTGGTAGTGGCGATGCTTTCAGTTTACCCGCCACTTTGTTAACCGTCATTTTACTGTGGTCATTTTTACAATGGTCTGCACCTTTATGGTTACCTAGTATGGCTGAGAAATATCCAGATAAAGCAAAATTTTATCGCCATTTTGATCGTAGTTTAACAATCCTCCCAGTGGTATTGGTTTTGCTTGTAGTACTCGCTTTATTTAGAGCGCATTTTGCCCAAGACTTCACTCATGGACATGTGGTAAGTTTTGGAATTAGTAGTTCATCTGCGTGGCAAAGAATGTTACATGGGCCAGTAAATACAGTTGGCTCACCATGGTTAGGAATCATCATTTTATTTTCTATTACTACCTTAGTAAAGGAGTGTTTTGGAAATTCTGGTTATTCATTATTTGATGAACATGGTTCGGACCTGCGTGCCCGCGTATTAAGATGGCATGGATTTCTATGGCCATTGATGCTGATTGGATTTATTCCTTCAGACGCATTTGCAGTTTACACAGAGCCGCAAACTTTCATCGGTTCACAAATTGCTCCACTTCGGACAACACTTACCTTGATATTTGCTGGAATCGGTCTCGGTATCTGGCCATATGCTGTGGCGAATTATTCACAATCGGAAGATATGAGGAAAGGCGACAATTTTCTTTTAGCGGGTATAACTGCAGTGTTGGCATTATTTTTCCTTGCAATGGAAAACCTTTCTTCACAACGAGTTGATCAGTTTGGTGAACTAATTGCTTTGGAACAAATAACCCAAATCGCTCTCTCTTTGTCATTGATGGTTTTGTTATTGGGGTGGCCTATTTTCTTGATGTTAATGAGTAAAGTCCACAAAAAAAGAGGTATTGCCAAAGGAAGACGTTGGCTTGGCTTGACTCGTGCTTTCGCTCATACACTAGTTTTGATTTGGTTATCAGGTGCAGTGATACTCGAATCTCTCCCACATATTGATGGATGGTCCAGTGCATTTTGGCTATCTTTGACTTTGATGCTACCGCTAGCAATCTTTGGATTTGTTGGGACTTTGTTACCTATTGTGGGTCAAGACTCTAGCTCCCGACCAGAAGTATGGGGCTTTTTCCTAGTGATGAGTTTAGCCATTCCATTCTTGACAATTAGAGAACCACTCACTGCAGTATTGATGCCAGGTCTTTTCATGTCAATGACAACATTGCCTCTGCTAGCAACTCATCCTGAGTTACGTCCTAACTTGCCTATTCAGAATCGAATGATCGAGTCATGCGTATTAATTGGATTAACAATTACAGCCCTTTGGGGATTCCATCGCATGTTTACAGGCGATTCGTTCGCTCTTTCTTTGGGTATTGGAATAACTTTGATATTACCTTTGATTACAATCATCTTACTTAATCAAAAAATGCAAGTTACTAGAACAAATGTACCTAATTAGAATAGAAAATCCGGTGTTGGTATTACCCTATCAAAATCACCTTTTCAAGGAGTATCTCACCTGCAACGGTTATAGCACTGACAGTGCACCTGCATTTCAGTTGACTGCGTTTAGTAGTCATCTAGATGGGATGCGAAATGACTGAAGAGAGTGAGCCAGTAGTAAATCGACAAAAGAAGATTAGTCCTTTAGCCAAAGCCAACAAACAGGCTTTCAAAGCAGCCAGAGTTAGAGCCGAAAAAGCATCACAACAAATTGATGACGCGAAGGGTCTCAGAACTCAGTTCAAGGATATTCACGAGCGAGCGGTAGAAAGCCAAGTTGAGCAAGGCCCGCTAGTTCCAGTTGAGGCACAGATGGAAGTTGAAGATGATGATTGGGTTTACCAGTCAATTGACGAAGAAACACTTCGAGAATTAAGTCACCGAGTAATTTTACAAACTAGTGCAGGTAAGCGAAAAGTTCTGTTTGAAACACAAAATCTTGATGAAGCAATGGATTGCGCAGCACGAATCGTAGAGTTTAGTGATGGCTGTGTTTTAGTAGAAACCGTTGACCCTTGAGTGTAATTTAGCATTCGTCGCGTTCAAATAGGCGGGGCAGGTCGGGCGTTTTACATGGCAGTCAAGAAGGACAAGAAGTCGAAGGGGCCAAACATCCAGCAAGCCGCTGGGTTAATCCGCTACTTCGACGAGGAGTCAGATGATGCTTGGCAGATTTCAAAAGGCATGATTTACGCTGTCTGTATCTTATTCTCGGTAGGCGTTTACTTGGCTAACCAACCAAACCAGTGGGATAACACTTGGATGTGGATGTGGGACAACCTGTTTGGTTGAATCACCCTCTGAGATTATTCTTCAGAATCCGTTAGGTCAATGAAAGGGATATCGCCATCAGATTCATCATTGATATTACCCAGCAAGTCATCTGCTGAGACATCGCTGGTTTTTGTTGCCATTTCATCAGGAGTGATTCTATCTACTTCTTCGGGAAGTTCTTCATGGACCATGATATGCTCTTGAAATTCTTCTTCCTCCACTTCCACTGAATCATCTAGCAGCAAGTCGTCTGCTTCTTGGAATACAGTACGCGTAACTTCTGTTGTTGGATCTGCCTCAATGATTGAGGCTTCTGCCCTAGCCAATGCACGCTCAAATCCAGCAGCATTTTGGTCATGAAGTGCAGCCAAAGCAATTTCAATATGGCCACTTGCCTTTTCCAAGGCACTTTCAGCATCACTTCGTTGCCAATTTTCATAATCCATTTCTTCAAACTCGTCAAGCCTCTTTGTTAATGTTGCAAGCCGATCTTTGTATTTGTGTGCTTCTTCGTTCATTTCTTCTTTTGCGTATTGAATTAGTTCTTCCCACGCTTCACGGTGGTCATTTGAATTGGCCCCCGTTGCTCTTTTCCACATTAACCCGAAAGTTGGTTCCCATGGGTTTCGCCCTAGAGTTGCCACCAAATCAAAAATGAGTCGTGCGCGGCTTTCTAATGGCCCTTCAATAACGAGTTCGTTAAGAAAACAGGAATCAAAGAGTCCGAATCCCCAATACGAGCGGCTAGTAATTTCAATTCGTAATAGTGTATCGCTCGTAACCATCTTCCAAGTCTGCTGGTCAAATCCGGGAGGGGAAGTCAAGGCCGGTGGTTCGTGTGCACCGAAACATCTCAACAGTGCATCACAGATATCACCTAGGTAAAGGCTAGTTTTCCCTTCTGGCCAGTTTGGATGTCGTAGTCGATTCTCATCATCGACCTTCATCTCTGGCTTGCCGCGCTTTACTTGACACCAGAGGTGGCTGTGGTTCGCGTCAATTCCGACCACCTCACCTTGCCCCACTGCCCACCCTCGCTAAGTCGCGTGCGCGGCTGTAGCATCATTGTTACTTCGCTTTGATAGGGTGGTTGGGTGGTGTAATTTACTGTAATTGATTAATTTTGCAGACGATTTCTATCGTAAGGCTGAATAAAAGATACGTTCCGTAGCGCCATCATGGCGAAGAAGACGGGCTCGGCAAACAATCGTTCCGCAGCAGCGAAGAAGGCAGCTGCAACTCGAAAAAAGAATGCAGCGGCGAAAGCAAAAGCAGAGGCTGAAGCAGCAACTGCGGCTAAGAAAGCAGCAGCCGCGAAGAAAGCCGCCGCAACTCGGAAGAAGAATGCTGCCGCTAAGAAAAAGGCAGAAACAGCCGCTAAAGCCGCTGCAACTCGTGCTAAGAAGAAAGCAGAGGCAGCAGCAGCCGCGAAAGTAGCAGCCACAAAGAAAGCAGCAACAGCGAAGAAAGCCGCCGCAACTCGTGCTAAGAAGAAAGCAGAGACCGCAGCATCAGCAGCAGCCAAAGCCGCCGCCACAGAAGCCGCTACTGCTCTAGATGCAAAACGAAAGCCAGGATTAGTATTGGCTGTAGATCAACTTGATTCCAAAGTATCCAGCCAGTTGCGCAAGCGAGCAAACACCTCTACCGAAGCATCTCATATTACTGCGAAAGGAAACGCTTCCAAAGTAATTAGTAAGGGCGTAAAATCAGGTAGGGGCGCAAAAAGCACTGCCGATAAGCGCAAAAAAGCATTTCACAATCGCTGGTTAGAGGGTGCAAACGCACAAACTGTTGAGGAGTTCTCTTGGGTTAGAGAATTCACTTCTTGATGTCTTGAGCCATTCACTCAATGTCACCGAACAGGTCGGCTTCTTGAGCCCTACGATAGACTTCTCTCAGAGTTTGGTCAGTGATGTCAAGATAGACACGTGTACTACTAATGTCAGCGTGACCAAGCAATCTCTGAATACTTACAATGTCAGCCCCGCGTTCAAGCAAGCCTGTAGCAAAATTATGACGCAACGTGTGAGGGGTTAATCGACTTCTCAAAATTCCTGCATCATCAGCTAACGAATCCATCATCTTCTGTACATTTCTTTGAGTTAGGCGGTGTCCCCGGCTATTAAGGAATAGTGCTTTGTCATTTTTCTCGGACCTTGAAGGTCTGTGCCGTAACCATTTTTCAAGAACATCTTTGCTCCTTTTGGTAAACAGAACCCGACGGTCTTTGTCTCCCTTTCCAGACCATACATTTGCCGACATATCCTGATAATCAATATCAATGCAGTCAAGTCCGCACAGTTCACTTACTCTAAGTCCAGTTTCAAGAAGCACAACTACAATCACCTCGGCTAGAGGATTTTCTGATTGCCGACAAACCTGGATTAAAATACCTAATTCTTGATGCGTTAAAGTGCGAGGTAATCTCTTACTTCTTTGAGGACGCACAACCCAGTCGGGAACCGTGTGCCCCAACCACTTCAGAAGGTGAGAAACAGCGGCCAACCTAGCGTTAACAGTTGATGGTTTGAGATGTGAAATAGATTGTATCCAGAGATCAAATCTACCATTATTTGGGTCAATATGGCCAACACCAGTAATCATCGACATCTCTTCAACATCATCGATATTGAGTTGACCTCCATCTGGTATTGAAGTTCCAAGGAACTGTCTTGCTGCAATAAAGTATGAACGAGATGTATGTTCACTCTTCTTTTCTGCTTTCAATTGTTGTTCATAGCATGATAGTAATGGCAAATCTTTCAGACGGGTGAGACGAGTTGGAAGGGTGAAACCATGGCCTACAATATCATCGCTGAAACGCTCAAGGTATTGGCGCGTTCCTGCATCCGCCCATGGTTGTTCATTTTTTTCTTCTTTTTGTGACATCGTAACCTCTCTTCATCGTTAGCGCCACCGAGGTGACACCCATTCCCATCCCCTTACAGGGAACAGAGGTTGAATCACTCGCAATTATCAATGCTTCGCGTGTTGAGTTGTATTATCCGTCCAACGTGCGTTGAATTCAGAAAAGCCGCTTAGTAGGATTCTTCACTAAACTCAATTGTTGAAGGGCTTACATTATTGTTGTCAATAGAGTGTGAAACCCATGGTGCTAATTGTTGGTGAATCTTGTCAATTTCACCATAACAAATAATCTCATCACCCCTTCTCAACAGAAATGTTCGTCTTGGCTTCCAGATATGCATTCCTTCGCGAGCAACAGCGAATACAAATTGTTCATTTACACTAGTAAATACATCACCAATTTGTTTACCACTCAATATGGGGTGTCGACTGATGTTTAGACTAACAACTCCGTGTCCGGGGCGGCTTCTCAGAAGTTGGTCTAGTCCTACATTACTGAATCCTTGATGGATTATACAATGTTCAATAATCGCACCAGCTACATTGACGCCTGTAGCGCCCTCAATGCCTTCTAATCCAGGTGAAGAATTGACTTCCAAAACTAGTGGTCCGCGGTCGCTCTCAAGCAAATCAACACCTGCGACATCAAGATTTAACAAGCGAGCGGCGCGACGCGCTACATTAGCATATTCGTCTGCCAAATCAATATTTTCAACAGTACCATTGAGATGAAAATTTGAGCGGAACTCACGACCACGGGCACGCCTTCGCATAGCAGCAACGACTTTCCCACCTACCACAATAACTCGGATATCTCGTCCATGACTTTCTTCAATGTACTCTTGCACAAGTACATGATGCCCCTCTGAGAGTAGTTTGTAGGTCAGTTCTCTAGCGCGGTCTTCAGTGTGTACTAAGAAAACCCCACTTCCTTGAGTGCCTTCACTAACCTTCACTACCACAGGCATCCCACCGACCTTAGATAGTGCCCCTTCAACATCCTGCCAAGTCCTAACATGACATGTAGTGGGAACAGGAATACGATTTTTTGTTAGAAGTTGAGTTGCATGTAATTTGTCTCTACTGTGACTAATTCCTTCACTACTGTTAGCCACATAGACGCCAAGTCTCTCAAATTGCCTGATTAATGCAACACCATGATGTGTAATTGAATATCCAATTCTAGGGATGACCGCATCAACTTCAACAGGCCAGCCAGCATTTAGGATCCGTGGTTCTTCATTTCCAACAGTGATACTGAGACGCATTGGGTCAAGAATTTCAACATAGCAATCCTGTTTTTCGGCCTCTTCCAAAAGGCGTCGAGTACTGTACAGCCTCGGGCCGCGCGATAAAATGGCCAGCCGGACAGTCATGATGTGTCCGGCACCCCCACCATTTTTGAGTCCTGTGGGTCCAATTTTCCTTTCATTTTTCATTTTTTTATTGCTAACGTTGTATTTCTTAGCCAATATCTAACAATTCTACAAAGCCTATCCTTTCATAATCAGGGAGGCACTGCCGTATTCATGCAAGCAGGTCCGTCCGGCCCCCCTAGTCCGGGACTAACAGGTCCACCAAGCGCAGGACCATCTGGCCCACCAAGCGCGAGACCCACCGGTCCCCCTAGTTCTAGGCCCAAAGGCCCTCCAAGAAGTTCAGCGTCCTCTTCACTTTCATCTAGTGAAGAGATGGATGAAGGGGATTTTGAGAGATTGTCTGAGCAAAATGTGCTTCGCCAGGCCGAGATCGATCGCCGAGAAAAGGTAGTTAAATTGAGGGAAGTTAAGAACAGTAAGCGTAACAATGTGATATTGTTATTATTGCTAGTTGTAGTTTTCGGAGGTATTGCATTAGCACCTTTCAGCCAAGGAGATATTTCTGAGAATCCCCATAAGTTCAGTCAGGAAATTGATATTCTGCACCGAAATGACCCATCTCATTCAGCTGCTTGGGAACAACAAGATATTGACTTGATGAGCCAAAAAATATGGGATGGCAATGATGAGTTTTCAGGTTCATTCCAGCACGATTTAATTCTCCCTGGTATTCCAATAGATATTGGTGGAGTCACTACAATACCAGTTGATGTTAGGCTAGTCAGTTACCGAGTTGATGGCGCAAACACTGGATTCAGACTTGCTTTATTCCCAACTACTTGTGATGGCATGTTTGGACAAACAATAGAATCTCTTGGAAATCAGTACAAGTATGGTTCAATAACACCGATGATTATTGGTCAGGTGGTAACAGTATCTTTTGAAGTTCCAGCTGGTAAATATTGCTTGGTGTTTGAATATGAGAATCCACCAGAGGTCCAAGGATTCCGAGCAACTATTGATGCTGAAGTAACTCCACACTGGAATCAGCCAATATGCGCTCCATTAGCTGCTATTTGTTTTATTCTAGCAATTTTTGCTGGCATTGGAGCCCACAAGGCAGGAAAAGAATGGAAGAAAGTTGCCCAACCTGATTCACCTGACAAAAAGAGTACCGAAGAAGAAGTACTTGAACAGGCAGAGGATGAGCGTGGAACTATGTCCGAAACCGTAGAAACTAGTGAGACCGAAGAAGAGGTATTGGAATCGTCGACTCCAAGTGAACAACCTGAACCGACATCACAAATTGATGAACCTGTACAAGCAACTGCACCTGTAGTGGCAGAGGAACAAGCACCTGCCCAGCCCGTTTACACCGATGAGGAATTGCGTGCTTTAGGATGGACTGACCAACAGATTGAGTGGCAACGCCAATCAGAACAAATGCAATAACTTTGATTCATCTTCACAGCACATCAAACCCGTGCGTAGCACATGATTTTAGCATTCTCAGAGAATTGTATGCCAATATAAAATCGTATGTGTGCCCTGCTAAATACCGAAGGGGTTGAAAGCCCTAAGTGGTCCCAATGTGATTGGGTCACTGAATGGTCGATGATTCTAATCCAACTGCAGCGCAACTGGTTGCGCTCAAAGTTGCAGACCTGAAATCAATGTGCAAAGACGCTGGGTTGAAGATATCTGGGCGTAAGCAGGAGTTGATTGACCGGCTTTTGGAATCTTTTGCTTCAGATGATGATGACATCTTACTGCTTGAGGAAGATGATGCCAGTCACCAATCAACTGAGGAAGAGGCTGAAATTGAGGAGGAAGTCTTTGAGGAGGAAGTCTTTGAGGCTGAAGTCTATGTTGCAGAATTAGATGTTGAATCGGATGACGATATTCTCATCGATGATGAAGATGAAATTTTTGAAGCTGAAGTATTTGTGGCTGAGTTATTTGAAGAAGAGGAGTTTGAACCAACTCCACTACAACATAGTCGTCCCAACCGTCTCACAGGCGGTTCCCTACTTGGTAGTCTAACTAGTAAATCAACAATAGCAACTTTTCTTGTAATTCTCATCATTGCTGGTGGTGGATACTGGTGGTGGACCAATAATCTAGATCCATTCGTTGCCGAGCCAATTGAATATGGGGATGAAATGAATTTCGCTATCTCTAGTGGGTCATTTGATGTTGAAGGAGAGGGCATGGTACGTGAATTGGACAACCGCCTTAATGGCGCTTTATCAGAAGTCTGCGAGAAATTCAATGTTGATTTCACCGGTAACGGAAATATAGCGGTAGCCAAAGGTGGACATTCAGAATTACTCAATCCATCAGATACCAACTTAGTTGGTGTCGTGCAAGCAAGAGACGCATACGGGTTAACTTTCTTGGCAGTTGAACAGGAGTTAAATCATCAGCTTTCAGCCACTATATCATCAAAAACGTGGCTTGGAGACCAGACAGACAACCTATGCTCTGTACCAGTTGGGCCGATTTCAGGATACTCGTTTGAACAGAATTCCAAGTCTTGGACAGAGTTAACCAGCAAGGCTCTGTTGAGTACTCACAGTTCAGTAACTCTTGATAATCAAGGTGAAAAAACTGTAGTAGAAGCACTATCTTTTGGGGTGCCGGATGACACACTATCTGACTTGATGCCTGAACTTCTTTTACCTCTAAAACCGGTGGAACTGACACCAATATTTGGTAACTCTCTGCTTGAAGAGGGGCAGACAGGAACTAGTGGGAACTGGCGTTGGGTTGTTGGTGGCGTAATCTCTGTTGGTGGTGAAATGGGGCTTCAGGTCAACATGGCACACACAGAAGTTGAGGGTTGTGTAGGTCGAGCCAATATGGTTCTGTACCTTGTCCCGTCATCCCCTTGGGCGGTTCAACAGCAGGTTGACATTCGCCTTGAGAAGAGCCGTTATGATTCACCAGACTGCGGCGTTTTGGCTGAATACCTGCTTGACAGGGCATTGCCAGAAGGTTCCATCAGTTTGCAGTATACGCTTGTGCGAACGAGTGACTCTAGTGGCGAAGGGATGATTGATTGGCAATCATCCTATGGGAATCGACCTGGTGATAATTCTGGTGCTCTATCAGGAAATGAGAATTGGGGAAGTAGCGGCCTCCACATGCCAGATCGTAGTGACGATAGGCAATGGCCGCTTGAACAAGCGATTGCTTGTATTGCCAATCAGACTTCAGGGGCTGAAGAGGCATCAGCAGCTTTGGCCACGGGTGGATATGTGTATCGTGCAATTGATGATAGAAGCCACGGCCCAACTGAGTGGAATGTTAGTTGGGTTGATGATAACGATGCTGGATGGGTTATAGTTGAAGAGCGTCCTGAAAATTGTTTTGTGATTGATAAGGCTTCTATTGGTCAAGACGATAAACCCGCTCACAGGCGAGAAAGTATCCCTACAACTGCTAGCCTTCAACAAGTTGAAGAGAGAATAATTGACCCTAACCGCTATCCAATGCTTGCTCCTGATATCACTGCAAGCGGTTCATTATCTAATGACACTTCAATCGGCTATCTGCTAACAGTTCCTCCAGAAGCCAGTGACCTTCTTGACTTGATAGATGGTTTGCAAGATGGCTCAGTCGTAGTATTTGGACAACGAGAATGGACCGAAAGTGGGATGGATTACACACTTTCCTATGTGATTGATGGAGAGGCTGGCAGATTGGCAGGATGGGTCAAAACCTCCACCAACGCCTAATTTCGTCCC